>ERZ842401.634-NODE-634-length-51428-cov-6.377260_pt1 | contig 51428 bp, 48 predicted proteins | sample MGYA00521270_ERZ842401 | MGnify/ENA primary metagenome ERZ842401 (study PRJEB31892, sample SAMEA3878208) | bioreactor metagenome | biome: Moose rumen | place: Sweden | collected 2011-10 | study: EMG produced TPA metagenomics assembly of the PRJEB12797 data set... | reverse complement strand
TTCCTGTGCTTCGTGTTCAACACGGGGATAACCCTCCTGTCAGGTCTTCTTTTCATAGATGATAAGGACCTCTGGTACGGATGGGTGATGCTCTCTGCGGTACCCTGCGCCATATCGGTCATGACCATGATCTTCTACATGAAGGGGGATCTGAAACTGGGAATGCTCGGTTTCTCCGCCATCTATCTGGTAGCTCTGGTGCTGACCCCGTTCCTTACTCACATGTTCATGGGAGAGGCGGCAAGCTGGACACAGATATTGCTGTATGTCGTGCTGTTCGTCGTGATACCGGTCATCATAGACATGCCTCTGAACAAGGTCACCATTCCTCCGAAACTGAAGGTGATGATACTGAACGTGGTCATACTCGTAATGGTGTTCATCAGCATCGGATTCAGAAGGGATTATATCATCGAGAATCCCGACGTTGCTCTGCTCCTGTTGGCAGTGAACTTTGTCAGGATCTTCGTTCCCAGCATCGTCATGCTGTATCTGCTCAAGAGGATAAACTGCCCAAGGGACAAGGGCATCGTCTTCATATCCATGGCCACCTGGAGGAACTCTGGTCTGGCAGCTACCCTGTGCATTGTGATGTTCTCGGCCACATTCCCCAATGCTCTGCTGCCTGCGGTGGTATCGCTGTTCGTGGAGAACATTTGGTTCGTATTCATGCAGGGATACTTCGATAAGATGTGGCCTAGAACGAAAAGCGAATCGGTGAATAGTTGAAATATGACCTCTGCAATCGACTTTTCAAGCGGAGGTAGCCAAGCGGCCTACGGCGCCGGTCTTGAAAACCGGTGGAGCATCTCCTCGAGGGTTCAAATCCCTTCCTCCGCGCCTATTAATTTACCCAGATGCCCTTCCGGCGCGGTGTTGAGAGATGCGCCGGAAAGGAGTCCTTCGAAATCAGTTTCTACGGTTTCCGTTATTTTCCTTCGAATTCCGCGTTCCTCAGTAGGCTCTTTGCGGTCACCGTGTTGAAAAGGGCATCATGGAACTGACATTTCAGGGTACTGAGGTATAACCTTTCCTAACGAGTAGGTACCAAGGAGACTATCGCAGAGTGAGCGAGATCGGTGGAAAGCTTAGAATGGGGGTCCTGGAATAGGTAGGGAGTAGCGTGTCCGCAGGACACGACAGCGAGAAAAGAAGAATGACCTTCTCAGGAGTAGGTCTTGATCTCATTCAATTCCGCATCGCGGAATGGGATCGACATCTGCGGTAGCGTTCTGCACCTGAAACTGTAGTTTCCCCTGACGATATGCTTCGATGTGACTTCGCAGGACTTGTTGAGTGTCCTTCCTTTGACGAATGTACCCAGCCATTTCATCCACGCTAGGTAGTGGCATAACCACTTCGTGGATATGCCTCTGAACCTTTGGAGGAACGACCTGACCCTTGAATGCAGAGCGTTCACCTTATTGAGGCCCTGGTGGGAAGCGGGGACGAAGCGGTTGTGCACCGCTACGTTGAGCTCATCCAATACCCCGGGATATGAATTCAACCTGTCTGTGTTCACAATGGCCCCTTCGCAGATCCTATCATGAAGAACATCGAACAATACCTGAGTCGTCGGCCTGGATCTACAGCAGGTATCGAAGAAGAACTGATTCATATCGTCGATTCCGGTGACCACGCATATCTGCTCCGGACTGATGCCGTTCATTGACGCGGCGCTGCCGCGTTTATAGGACATGCGGATGGGATCCTCCATTTCACGGAGTCTCTTCCCGTTGAAACTGACCCCTTTGAAGCTCTCACGGAAATACTCCTCGTCGAGTTGCATAGAACAGCCGCAGTTGAGTTGGAAAGAGGGGATGAAGCCCTATACAGCCTCCATCATCCTGATCCTCATGTACCAACTCGTCTCCAATCCGACTTCAAGCCTGTCAGCTATCTGCTGACAGCTGTTGCAATTGACGAAACATTCTGCGAACTCATACCACTTCTCGATGTCGAGTTTGGTGTTCCCCAGCAGGGATCCGGTGGATGAGAATGACTGCGTCATTCCGCAGCATTTGCACTTGAACCTCTGAGTTCCTGCTGCAGTGTGTCCATTGCGTACGAATTCGATACCGCCACAGTTGCAGCACTTGTGTGCTGCATCCGGTATCTCCATGGTGATGAGCTCCCTATCGATCAGACTGCGGAGTTGCCTGATTGCAGCCCTCTTATCAGAATCGCTCATGTTCTCAAGAACGTCTCTGATCTCGTTCCACAGACTCTGATACGCATCATTCTCCATGGTCTTCTATAACGCGCACGTAATATAATAACATCAATTTGTAATCTTTGTAATCTTTGTAATCATGCCATCAACACGGTGGCCGTAAAGAGCCTTTTCATAAACCGAAATTCTAATTGCGGATTCGGTCACGTGTTACTGAAGTATTTTAATCGCAAGCTGTACGTTTATGCTGCAATATGCATACTGTTGACAGCTTTGAGTATCTTCTTCAGCGCACAGATACCCGTACTTCTTGAGGAGCTAACGTCCCATTTCCTGAAGGAGGAGACCGAAGCGGCCATATCGGATGCCGCTGAGATGTCGGGATACACCGTTGCCGCACTCATATGTTCGCTGCTAGCAGGTTTCCTCGGATCGAGACTCGTATCCGACATGACCACGAAACTAAGAAGGAAGGTCTTCGAATCCATTCAAAAACTCGATGTCCAGGACATCCACCGCTTCTCCATACCCAAACTAACCATGATCATCAGCAACGATATCGAGACCGTATCGAGCTTCTACGTAGCAATGCTGACATCCGGAGTTATGCTGCCCCTGACGATCATAGTCCTCTTCCCAATCATGGTATCGAAATCCCTGCCGCTGATAATCGTCATCACCCTTATCATGACCGTGACATTCGCCCTGGCATTCCGTACCTTCCGCACCATCACGCCTTATGTCGAACGCGGAGGAAGGGATTCGATGGAGATCAACAACAAGATCATCGAGTACATCGAAGGGATAAACGTCATACGCGCGTTCGGCGGGCATGCGAAGCATTACAGCGATTTCAAAGAGCTCAGCGACGACATAACCGAGATCAGCGGGAAACTGAGCAGACATCTGAGTTATCTCACCCCTCTGATGGATACCCTGATCCTAGTCATCCCCCTCGCCATATACGCAATCGCATTCTTCGTCATGCCGAGTCTGGATTCCGACGGGCAGATCGAACTACTGTCCGGGATAATCTCGTTCACCGTATACGCCATCATACTGCTGACAGCCGTGACGCAGACGTCGTACGTAGTGGCCGCATCCTATCCGCCGTTCGCCAATTCCAAGCGGTCGATAGAATCGGTGCTGAACTACAAGCCGTCCATGAAAGAAGGCAGCATGAGTAATCCCCACAGGTCCGGTTCGATCGAGCTCCGTCACGTGTCGTTCGCATATGAGGAAGGGCAGGAGACCTTCCTGAAGGATATCAACATCAGGATCAGACCGGGGGAGAAGGTGGCCATCATAGGGCCTTCGGCTTCCGGGAAGACCACGCTCCTGAACCTCATACAGAGGATCCACGATGCATCATCCGGGAGCGTATTCATCGACGGCATGGACGTCCGCAGCTACAGTTTCGAGGATCTGAGGAGCAGGATCTCCTTCTGTCCGCAGGAGCCGGTGATCTTCTCCGCTTCGGCAATGAGCAACATACTGTTCGGGGAGATCGGACAGGACGCGTCGGAGCACGAAGTAAGGAAGATAATGGACGAATGCGAGGTGACCGGTTTCCTGAACGACCTTCCGAGCGGCTGGGGTACAGTGCTTACAGACCCTGGTGTGAAACTCTCCGAGGGACAGAAGCAGAGGATATGCCTGGCAAGGGCTATCGTCAACCCCGCGGAGATATATCTCCTCGATTCCTCGTTCTCCGCCATCGACGCCAAGATGGAGGCGAGGATAATGACTGCCATCTGGAGAAGGCTCAGGGGCCGCACCGCGGTACTGGTCACGCACAAGATATCCGTCGCTCGTAGATGCGACAGGATAATAGTGATGGAGAACGGGTCGATCATCGGTTCCGGGACACACGAGGAGCTGATGAAGGACTGCGAATACTACTCGGAACTGATGGCGCTGCAGTCAGATTGGGAGGCGGTGAGATGACCGAGAAGAAGCACAACAGCCTCCGCAAACTGTACCTCTTCAACAAGAAGGCCAGCCTGATCATCCTGGCTGGACTGATAATGTCGGCGGTCTCGGGGATGATGGACATCTACGCTCCGCTTCTGCTGTCCGACCTGATGGACGGTTTCACCGAGGATGTGGGACATTTCGTCGGTACATCCGACATGGTGGATACGATGATCCTCCTGGCGGTCATCTGCGTGATATCCTTCGTGATAGCGACGCTCAAGAACGACGTGATCAGCAAGGGAAGCACGATGCTGGGCGAGAGCATCAGGACCAAGATGCTCAGGAAGATGGACCACATCCCGTTCAGCAAGCTCATAGAGATGAAGCTCGGGGACACCACCAGCGTCCTGAACAACGACTGCAACAAGATCACGGCCCTGTCCGGTACGATCCTCGATGGAACGGTGAAGTCCACCGTCCTCATAGTCGGATCCTCTATCATGATGTTCCACATAAACCCGGAACTGGCACTCATCTCCATATTCCCGATATCATCCAGCATGCTGCTGATCCTGTTCTACGCTAAGACGCTGGACAAGTACAACTACAAGCACAGCAAGTTCCTGGGAAGGGCTAATGACAAAATCGTGGAGAACTTCTACGGCCACACCATCATCAAGACGACCGGTTCCGGTGAGAGGGCATCACGTCAGTTCGAGAAGATCAACGGTATCATCAGGAAGAGGACGAACAGGATGCTGAACGGAGTGCTGCTCATCCCTTCGTTCATGAAGTTCCTCACCAATGTGAGCTACGTATCGATCTGCGGTTACGGACTCCTTCTGGTACAGGACGGGGGCGCCACATTCGGTACGCTGGTCGCTGCGCTCGTGTACCTGAGGCTGTTCACGGAGCCGATCGACGATCTGTCCCTTGTAGCCCTCAGTACCAAGAGTCTCGAGGCCGCATGCGACAGGGTGTTCGATATACTGGAGATCGAAGAGTTCAAGAACGTTAGTTTCGGGACCAAGAGCGAATTCAAGGGAGAGGTGGAATTCAGGGATGTGTCCCTGTCGTACGACGGTATCAAGGATGCCGTCCACGACTGCAGCTTCCATGCGATGCCCAAGGATACCGTGGCGATAGTCGGTCTGTCCGGTTCGGGTAAGACCTCCCTCGTGAACCTGATGATGGGATTCTACAAGCCCACCGAAGGCGAGATCAGGATAGACGGCATACCGTTGGACGATCTTAGCAGGGCGCAGCTGAACAGTCTGTACTCCCTGGTGGCCCAGGACAGCTGGATATTCAAAGGGACGTACAGGGAGAACATAGTCTACAACTCGACCAATATCACCGAGGATGACCTGATGGAGATCATAAGGACGGTGAAGCTCGATTACGTGCTGGATTATCCGGACGGACTGGACACCTATATCGACGACCCCACCAAGCTGTCGATGGGACAGAAGCAGCTGATCTGCGTCGCCAGAGCTATGGCCCACAAAACGCCCATCCTCATAATGGATGAGATCACGAACTCCATCGATATCGTCACGGAGAGGGCCATCATCGATTCGATTAGAAGGATGAGGAACAAGAGGACGACCTTCGTCATAGCCCACAGGCTGTCCACCATAAAAGCCGCCGACCTCATAATCGTCATGGAGAACGGTAATATGAGGGAGATTGGGACCATGGATGAGCTCATCGAGAAGCGTGGTCTCTTCTACGAACTGATATCCCTTCAGAATAATCCGAATTCCTGATCAGATGTAGAATTCATCTAGATCCTCGCGGATCTCGACACCCATGCACTTCTTGATGTCCTCGTCGAACAAGCTGGCTAAAATGAATATGAACAGGAGTATACTTGACTCCATCTCTATGAAATCGATAAGAGCGGTCCTGTTCTCATACAGCTGATACGCCCTGAACAGGATGGATCCAACCAGGAAGAAGATGATCAGGCCCCTGGTATGGGAATAGAACTTCAGCCCCTTGTATGTCTTATAACCGATGACGACCAGCATACCGTTGATGACCATTCCCAACAGGTACACGATGAAGAACACCGCGTCAAGTTCTTCGCCCTCGGTGTCGAGGGTCCACAGCACATCGGCGAAGATGCACAGGATCCTGTCGAAGAGCAGTATGGTCCCGACGATCATCAGGAATGCACCGAATGTGTTCGCCTTGCTCGTGGTACGGAACACGAAGAAGAAGACTGCGATCATCCACAACAGACTGACCAGTAAGATATCCAGCCCGTAGAGGTAATCGTATATCGGAACATCCGCACCATCCAGATAGTCTGCCTCGTCCATAATGGTGAAGTAACCGATTATCATCTCGGTTATGGCCAGGTACAGGCAGACGATGATCGCGTTTTCCCTATCGAAGAATTGCACAGGTTATCATACCAATCCAGATTAATAATATTCTGCAACGGTCTGACATCTGCGTTCAAGACCTCACGTACCTGTCCCCGCCCAAATGATCCTGGGTTATCGGATTATGATTCAGAATGTGGCGATCCACAACGTCTTCATGTCCTCCTCCAACGAAATGATCCTGTCCCCCGTGAGCACCAGTGCCTTGTAGAACGTGTAGTTGTCTGTGAGGAATGTGTACGTCCTCGATTAAAGACTTCACCGACTGGCGTACTCAATCCACCCTAATTTTGATAAACATAGAAACGACTGATAGGCCCCGATGAGACAACTGGGTACGATGGACATAGCGACCGACAGACTGCTCCTGCGCAAGTTCCGCCTCACCGATGCGGAACAGGCATACGAGAACTTCGGTAAGGATCCCCTTGTAGGAAGGTATGTCAGCTTCACCCCGTTCGATACACTCGCCAATTCGCACGAAGCTGTAAGACACCACGTCTGGGAGTACGACAACAACCCAGACTTCTACGGATGGGCCATAACGTACGGCGGAGAGGTCATCGGATCCATTGGATTGTTCGATATCGACCATGAATCGGAGACATGCGAGATCGGTTACAGCGTCGGGAGCAAATGGTGGGGACAGGGATTCGCCACCGAAGCTGCGAAGGCCGTGGTGAACTTCGCTCTCCTGAGGATGTTCGCGCACCGTGTCCAGGCCACTTACCATCCTGAGAACATAGCTTCCAAAAGGGTGCTTGAGAAAGTAGGGATGAAGTACGAGGGTACCATGCGCGGTGCCCAGCGCAATCCCAACGGGACCTACAGCGATCTCTGCATGTGCGCAATCCTGTCGGATGATCGATCACTGCTTTGTGATCGCTTCGATGTACTCGTTCTGGATACGGACCACTTCGGTGCTGTCCTTGGCCTTTGAGTAATCCTCGAGCATCTCGCCGTTCAGGCGCATGAACTCCGGGGCCCAGTTGAACCTTCCCAGGAACTCCGCCGCCTGCTCCTTCTCACCTAGGATATACAGGGCTGCCATGACGGCCTCCGCGCTGTTCAGCTCCATGGGACGGCCCCAGTTGATTGGATTGGATGCCAGAAGATACGGCAATGCCCTCTCCTCGACGTTCTTCAGCCTCGGGAACTCGTCTATGTTGGTCCATGTCAGATCCATGACGACCAATCCCTTCCTTGCGGCGTGGATATCCGCAGGGGACATGGCCCTGTCGGAGAACGGAGATAGCACCACCGAACCCTTCGGTATTGCACCAAGAGTCTTGACCTCCTTGCCGAGACCGAACTTCATCATGCGCTTCGCAGTGCACTTCTTCGGATCGCACTGGCACTTGTCGAAGATGATTACCGGGATCATGCCGATACCAGTTTCTTGAGGTTCTCGGGATCCTTCAGGTTCTCCTTCACCCAGTCCCTCACCTGCTCCATCACAGCGGAATACTCGTCGAAGAGCTCCGCATCGTCGGTGGCGGTGAACTCGGACCTGAGCTTCATGGGTGCGATGATCTGATGTCCCTGCCAGGGGGATTTCTTTGAGAATTCGTCGAAGATGGGCTGCTCCAGATAGATGACGTAATCGTAGTTGTCGTCCTTGGGCAGGTGCTCATCGTCCTTCAGATCCTTGGCGATCTGCCTCCTCATGTCCTCTCCCTTCTGGAACATGACAGAGATGAGGTCGCAGTCGATGATGTCGTGCTCGAAACCGGCGCTGTACACCTCGTAGGTGTTGTCGTAGAACTGATTGGTGAAATACTCCGCGATCTGCGATACATAGTCGTTCTTCCTGTCGAGGAAGAGGATGCGGACCTTCTTCTCAAGCTTCTTACCGAACATCTGACGGACCTTCCTGATGGATATCCATCATGTGTTCACATTCTTAAAACCTCCTTATGATGGATTATGTTTTTAGGAAGGACGCCGATAGAGGTCCTGCCACGATGATGATCGTTTTATCGAGCTGAATGTGATGATAGACGGGCGAGCTGAGTGGCATTCTGTTTTACTATCGTTCCGTCAGAACGAAATCCATAACCCAGCTGGATCGGTAAAAAGATGGCTGAAAACGCGAGGCCCTTCCGAGACGATGAATGTCGGACCGCTTTATGATCAAATGGTTCGAACTGGTTCGGACCGGTCCGAACCCAATCAGTATATACGGAACACAGGATAATCGAGGAACATGCCCGTATTGCAGATCGCTTTGGACCTGATGCAACTGAACAGAGCCGTTATCATCGCCCACGAGGCAGTGGACGGGGGAGCGGATTGGGTCGAGGTGGGTACACCCCTGATCAAGAGCGAAGGAGCCGAGGCCGTGCGCACGTTGCGCAGAGAGTTCCCCGGCAGGAAGATCATCGCCGACACCAAGACCATGGACGTCGGAGGGGTCGAGGTCGAGATCATGGCCAAGTCAGGTGCAGATATAGTCACCGTGCTGGGTCTTTCGGAGGATTCCACGATCGAGGAGGCCGTCATGGCCGGAAGGAAGTACGGATCGGAGGTCATGGTGGACATGATCAACGTCCCGGACAAGGTCTCCCGTGCCAAGGAGGTCGAGAAGCTCGGAGTCGCCTACATCTGTCTGCACATGGGCATAGACACGCAGATGAAGGGAGAGGAACCTCCCATCGATATCCTGAAGAAGATCGTCAGTACGGTATCCATCCCCGTTGCGGTCGCCGGAGGCATAACCGCGGAGAACGCGGGACTCTACGCCGAAGCGGGAGCAACAGACATCATCGTCGGCGGTGCGATCATCAAGACAGATGACATCAAAGGAGCTGCGGAGAACGTCAAGAAGGCGATCGCCGGAGCGAAGATCGATGCCGGCATCTCCAAGAAGTACACCGAGGACGAGCTCTTCGAGGCATTCTCCAAGGTATCCACATGCAACATATCCGATGCGTTCCACAAGCAGGGTGTGATGATAGGTATCGTCCCCCAGTCACTTGAGCACAGGCAGAGGATGGTCGGACGTGCACTCACTGTTCAGACTACAAACGGAGACTGGGCGAAACCCGTGGAGGCCATTGACAGGGTAAAGGAAGGGGATGTCCTGGTAATCGATGTGGGAGGAGCACCCGTAGCGGTATGGGGAGAGCTCGCCACATGCTCTGCGATGGTCATGGGAGCGCACGGAGTCGTCATCGACGGTGCCATAAGGGACATCGACGATATCAGGGACCTGAAGTTCCCGTCATTCTCAAGGACCGTAGCCCCCTGCGCCGGAGAGCCTAAGGGTTACGGCGGCATAGGTATCGAGGTCACGGTCGGAGGACAGAGGGTCCGTACCGGGGATTGGATCATCGGTGACGAGAGCGGTGTCATAGTCGTGCCCAAGGAGGTCGCCGTGGAAGTGGCGAACCGTTCCTTGGATGTGCACGAAAGAGAGAACCGTACGAGAGAGGAGATCAGACGCGGATCCACTCTCTCGAAGGTAAATGAATTGTCTAAGTGGGAACCCGTTCAGTAAAAGTGACGGGTCCCGTTGAGCTCCTCATCCAGCTTCTTCAGCCTGGCGACACGGTCCTCAGTCGAGGGGTGTGTCCTGAACAGTGCAGAGAACGACAGCGACCTCTTCTTGCCGTAAGGATCGGAGATCCACATGTTGGCGCAGGAAGGGTTGTCATACGTGTTCTGAGATGATGAGCATCCCCTCTCCAGAGTGGTCAGGGCGCTTGCCAGGGCCATGGGCTTTCCCGTGAGCCTCGCTCCTGATTCGTCCGCGAGGTACTCGCGGTTCCTGGAGATACCGAGCTGTACGAGCATAGCGGCGAATGGGAGTGTGAGATCAGCAAGGATCGCGATTGCGAGACCCGCTCCGTCCCTGTTGTCCCCGCTGAATATGGAGGACCATACAGCCATTCTGGTGACGAACGAGATCATCGATGCCATCGCGGATGCGAAGGACATGACGAGGATATCCCTGTTCTTCACGTGGGATAGTTCGTGTGCCAGCACTCCTTCGAGCTCCTCATCGTTGAGCATGTGGAGCAGAGGTCTTGTGGCAACGACAGCGGCATCCTTGGGGCCGCGTCCGGTAGCGAATGCGTTTGGCATAGGTACCTCGGACACCCCTACCTCGGGCATGGGAAGGCCTGCCTTGTTGGCGAGCCTCTCGACGGTATTGTAGAGCCTGGGCTCCTCCTCGCGGGTTACCAGGTGAACCTTGTTAGCGGCAAGGGCCATCTTCTTGGAGAAGAAGTATGAGACGAACGTAATCATCAGCGATATGCCGAGCATTATGTAGAACCCGGTCCAGGTATTCTTGAAGATGTATCCTATGACGGATCCCAGAGCTACGAGTATACCTGTCATCGCAACGAACATCAGTGCTGTTCTAGCGTGCCATGCAGCCATGTTATCACAATCGGCGACTGAATGTCCCTGTATTTAAGAGGTCCACTCCGATCGATAGGAAAAACGGTTGAATCCCATAATTCTCGGTTGGTCGCTAAGATCGTTCCTCAGTTGAGGGTGTACACATCTCCGACATAGAAGTCCTTGACCGCTTCCAGTCCTAAATTGACCCTCAGGTTGACGATACCATCCCTTCCGACGCAGTGGTTCACGTACAGATCGGGGATGTCCTTGAGCATATCCGCATATGCTGCTGCAACAGGTTTCTTCCTCTTCTCGAGACAGACGGGTCCGATGAACGCCTTCACGTCCCTTCCGGTGTGCTCCTTCACATCCGCGATGAGCGCATCGGGGTAGCATGAGCAGCGCCCGCTGAGAATGGCGACCTTCGTTCCGTCGGTGACGACCATGAACGTCTCCCCGTATCCCCTGATGTCCTTGTAGAAGGGTGTGGTCTCGACACCTGGCACTATCTCCTGCCATGCACCAACGGGATGGAAAATTACCTTGTACCTGTTCTCCGCTGTGATGCCTGGAGACCTGGAGAGGAAAGTCCTCTCGCCGTACAGTCCTTCGGGACAGTACACGTCTATGGGATTCTCCCTCCTCTTGAGGAGACCGTTGATCGCCGACGAGGCGCAAGGGTTGCTCTGGGAGATGACTACGGCGTCTATGGATTCGGGATCTATGTCCAAGAAATCCATGTTATGGGAAAGATACCTGTCGCGGAGGCCCACGTTGAACAGGACCTTCTTCTCACCTGTATCCACGAGAAGGGAAGTGCCTTTGGCACCTATCAGACTGGTGTTCGGCTGAGAGCCTTCGTCGTAGACGCATGTGATCCTCGTGGTCATGTCATTCACCTCAGCGATGATACAATGAATCGGGTATATCCTTGCATATCCTATAAATCGATTCCATGGGGACCTGCCCGTTGGCGACCCATGCGGCCACCTTCTTCGGTACGGTTGTGACGGCCATGATGGCCGTAGGCTTCTCGGGATCGTCGATGTAATCGGTCTCGATCATGAACCTGTCGGTGCCTTTGGATATGGCCTCCTTCAGATTGGATTTGGATGCAGGTATAGACGGCATGACACCGTGCGTCTCCTCGGGTGTAACCCACGGAGGGGACGAGTGCTTCACCACGAGTCCCCTGTCCAATCCCGCCTTGTCGGCGAGGGATGCTAGAGACTCATATGTGTCATCCTCGTTCTCGCAATGGATTATGACTGGCACATCGTTCTCCTTGGCCAGTTCGAATCCGTGCAAGAGAACTCTGTTGGATGCGTCCCATATGTCCTTCTCCACCGGGAAATGGGGCCTTCCGATCTCGCCTATGGCGCAAGCGCGTCCCTCGGCGACATCCCTTGCGGCGAGGTCCATGCCTTCCATCATGATCTCCTCGGCCCTCTCGAGACCGTACTGTTCAGCGAGTGATATCAGAAGTATCGGATACGGGCCCACGGCGATGTTGATCTCCAGATTGGTCGCCTCCTTGGCCTTATCCGCAAGGCTGTAGGTGACCTCATACGATCTGGCGAAGTCCTCCCCGCATGTGATCGGGACCTCCTTGTGTGGAAGCGTCACCAGAGTCAGACCTGTTCCGCCTGCGGTCTGGTATTCCCGTAGGGCATCCACGTTCCTCCCGGAGGGACTCATGTGAATGTGGTTGTCGTATACGGGGACCTTCTCGCTCATGACCGGTGGATTCGTGTGGGATTAGATAATTGGTTCGATGCAAGGGTCAGAGAAGGCAAATTACATATTGTAACACCTAATACCTGCAACTATGAAGATAAGGCACCACCAGTATGTGGGTCTCATCATCGTGACACTCTTCACCGTCGCGTGCGTCCGATCCATACTGTTCAACAACGGTGTCCTTCACAGGCTGAGCCTTGCATCGATGTACATGCTAATATCAAGCATAGTCGTCTTGAAATTTCAGTGACCCCTTGAAACACGGGCGGTCACTGAAATTTCAAATATTTTGTACAGTTTCTCAAGATTTTAAAACTATAAAATGTACGAGATTTCAAGATTTTGGAGTGCAACCTACACATTTAACAGATGCTACTCTGCCATACTCAATAGGCCAGAATACATGGGGCACCATCATCGGATCCGAAAGAACGATCAAATGCATCCAAATCGGCCAGATCACTCAGGACAAGGAATCTTCCGTGCCATATTCCACCATATTTATGCGATGATGTCAGGCAACTATATCGCTGAACTAAAGGCTCTTTACAAATATGATGAAAGGCTGGGCCATGCTACAGGCAATTAGTCAATACATATAATACTATTCATCAGCACTTAATTCGGACGGACCCGGATGGTGCTGGATATGTTGGTTCTTGGTGGTATTCGGAACCTCATTGCCAACGGCTGTCCGCATTGCAGGCAGCGACTGAAAGGGTTGAGGTCATCGTTCATGAATCCGCAGTATTCGCATTTGCATCCCGTCATGATTCCCTCGAAAATCCGGAGGTATTTAGGGTTGCGTTCAGGTCGTAAAGTTGGAAGTTTTAATTTTGGGTGCCCTTTGCAACAGGGTATAAAAATCAGCGGGAAAGGAATCCGGCCCGGCCGTCGGCGGGACCGGGTATTAATTTCATTCCTCCTTGACCTCGATCTCGGATTCACAGTTCTTCTTGACGGACTCGATACCGTTCTTGGCACTGGCCTTGGATGTGTATCCTTCGGATGCCAGGAGGTTCTCGCCGTTGGATGCCAGGAGCCTGAATCTATACTCTCCTGCCTTGTCCAGGTAGATCTCCCACTTGGGGCACTTCTTGGGCTCGGGGTTCTGGAGGGTCTGGTCCTCGATGTCCGAGTTGCAGAACCTCTTGACGGAGTCGCAGCTGTTCTTTGCCGACTGAAGGGACTTGAACACCTGTGATGTACCGATGACCTCGTGGTTGTTGGCAATCAGGTTGAACTTGTATCCTTCGTTGGATGTCTTGGTGATAACGTATTTTCCCATGAGTGATGAGACCGCGTCGTGAGTATATACGATATTTGGATGTATGGTACGATACCGAACGCCAGATACCGTACTGGTATTGAATGAAAAAGAATCCAGAGGAAGGCCATTCCTGCCATCCCTCTGAATTCGGATTTGTACCCTTCAAGGGGTCAACGTGATGAGTTCCCATCCACTGTGTCCCTCGCTGCGGAAGGACGGCGACCATCCGCCGACACCGGGCGATACATAGAGGTGCGTGTGGGGGTGCTCGTACTCTCCCAACACACAGAGATGCGCTAACGTACTGTAGATGAACTGCAGGGGCCATGCCTGTCCGGCATGGGTGTGCCCGGAGAGCTGCAATGCGGATTCCTCGACCTCCAACTGCTTATCATCATAGGGCTGATGGTCGGCGACGATGAGAGTCACACCATCGTACGGGTTCTCCAGATCCTTCCAGTCCTTCCTTGCATCGATGCTCAGGTCCTCCCTTCCGAGGAGAACGAGATCATCAGCCACCTTGACGAATTCGTCGGACAGGATCGTTATGCCAGCGGACTCGATCGCATCCCTGAGCTGCTCGTCTGTATAAGTACGTCCTCCGATGTAATCCGCACTGGGCTGCCTGTCGTGGTTCCCATATACGTAGTACACAGGGACCTTGACGGTGGACAGGATGTTGAACGTCTCGACCATGTCATTGTATGATGTCAGCTCATCGGTCGTGTCCCCTCCCAGGATCAGGAACTCGGCCTTGGATCCGTTGACCTGTTCGACGAAGCTCCTGAGCTCTCCCATGGTGAGGGAATCGCCGGAGTGAAGGTCGGAAGCGAAAGCGAATGTGTGTGATTGTTCAAGACCGTCGACCTGCCATTCGTGTTCGTCGACAATGACGTTCTCTGCATTGGCAACTCCTGATGCCAATACTGCGACGCACAGCAACAGGGCCATGGGTGCGCCGATCCTGTAGTTGAATATGTGGCGCTCCTCGCTGCCCTCGTCATCCATGGTCTTCACCCTGCGGACGACGTATTCGATGATGCTTGCCAGCACATCGCCGATCAACGCGATGTACAGGGCGCACATGAGGGTGCTGTGCACGTAAGGGATCGGTGTAGGTATACTCATTCACAGGAGTGCGGACAAGGGGATCAGGAAGAGCTTCATAATGAATACCGCAGTGCGTATTACCCTGTACTCCCCTTTCCTCAGAGGGTATTATATTGCTGTCAGCAATGCCAAGAACAATAATGATTCGAATATCAGTACTATCAAAGCTGCGGTGTCCACCTATCTTCACCTTAGTGCCATCAGGCAATTAACGCCGACAATACGTCTAGATGATTTATACTATCACCCCAGACACCCCGTTCAGGATTGGTGTGAATACATCACACCTTCCAATCATTCCGACCATCATGGACAATAGTTAAAAACAAGACTTCAATTCCGTCGCTCATGAGTAAATTCGATACACTCTGCCAGAAGCTCGAGACAATGGATCGCGAGCAGTTCGCACAGCTGTTCAACCAGAAATCCGTGGATGTCATCTCGAAACTCTCCGCGCTGACCTTCGACGGAAAGGACGGAGTAGCCGCATACATGGAGTTCATCCTTGCCGCCGCGGCTGCGGACGGAAACCTCGCAAAGGACGAATTCAAGCTCCTCAAGCCCATGTTCGATCACATCGCCGGAAAGTCCGTCACATACAACGACGCGGTCAAGATGTTCAACTCCATGGGACTCAACAGGCCCGACACGCTCAAGAACGTCATCGACAAGATGGTCGACATCATCGGACTCGTGAACGACGAGATCAAGGACGACATCGTCATGCTCTGTCTCCTCGTCTGCTCCATCGACAGGGACGTCTCCGAGAAGGAGAAGGAGTGGATCAAGCAGCTCATCGAGCCCCTCAAGATCGAGATCACCCCCATGCAGTACATCAACGGATTCCTCGAGAACGCCGGATCCTTCACCCTTGCGACCACCTACGGCGACCAGCCCAGGATGAGGGTCCTCGGACTCAAGATCCCCCTTGACGGAAAGATCTACTTCGGAGTCGGAACATTCAAGGACGTCTACAAGCAGCTCCAGGCCAACCCCAAGTGCGAGATCCTCGCATCGATCGGTGCTGACTTCATCCGCTGGGACGGAAAGGCCACATTCAGCGACGACCCCAGGCTCATGCAGTTCGTCGAGAAGGTCATGCCCGACCTCGTTGCGATGTACAAGCAGATGGGATGGACCCTCGGATTCTTCACCCTCGAAGGCGGATCCGCAGAGTACTGCAACGTTTCTAACGAGAAGGTTAAGATCTTCTGAAAACCGAGGAGGGTTATACCCCCCTCCTTCATCCTTTTACATTCTTCCGGAGCCTTGAATCCTAAGGGGTCTTCCACGGACCATACGATAACAGAGGTTACGTAAATAACAGTTTAAAGTTATTATATCCCCAAGCAGTATTATGTCATGCGACCGGGACACCGTCCCGCGAAGGAGATGATCATATGCAGATACCTCTTGAGAGCATGACCGTGAACAGGTCCATATCGGACAACAAGAAATCCATACTCGTCGATGTGCACTTCACCGTGAAGCTACCTCCCGAGGCGGCGAGCAACCTTGCAAGGATACTCGCTACCAACGTCCTCGAAGTGCAGGATGCGGAGTGGCAATCTGTGAAGATGGACAGAGGGTGAGGGTATCTCTGCGGCCGTTCCCATAGAGTCGAAAAACAATGGTAAGTACAGCCCGGAATCACGATCGGAAGGGGGTCATAAAAAGGGTGAAAACTTTCCTAAAAATAAGGCGGAAAAACACCCGGAAAACACCCCATAAACGGGTCGTTAAAAAAGTGGTGATTTTTCGATGCTGGCCGATTGAAATTTTCGCTCAAAAATAAGGCGTTTTTCGGGGTGCTCGAAATCAGGCCCGAAAATCGATTTTTCCGGGTCTCGAAATTACCGTTTTGCGGGACGTTCTTTCGAGGGCTTTTATGACCCTCTTGAAACCCTCATTGGGAGAACCATTCCTCACATTCTCCCTTCTCGATAAGATCCAATAACTCGTCCCTCTGTGGAAGCAGGATCTCCCCAACACCATTGTATCTCGGATCCGAGGACACACGATCCATCCCGTCCGCTATGCGCTTACAGAATTCTACAGCCTCCGCATCCATGCCCGCCTCTGCCATGGCCTTCACGAAATCGAACCTGTCCTTGATCAAAGGCACCATATCCTCTAAAGAGGGTTCGTCCTCATCATCGTAATAGGAATTTGCGATATCGAACCACAGATTCTCGATGACGCTATGTATCGAAAACTCAACATCGCTGTTCTCCTCGCATATCCCCTTGAATGACCTGCGTACGCATTCGTTCAGCTGTTCGTCGGATAGGAGGACCATCATGTCCTCGATCATCTCCACGGTGTGCCTGTGGTCCATTTGGCGGATGAATTCCATCAGCGGAGCCTTGTCCATGAAAGGTCATCGGACAGGTTGATGATATACGCTCCGCTGATGTTGTGGTCTTTTCAGTCCGTTATCTCCCAGACCATCTCCACGGATTGGTCCACGGAGTAATCCTCGGGATCGATGTCGATCGGTGCGGCCATGCATTTCGCACTCAGGGGCATGTCGTATCCGCGCCCGTCGTCGTAATCGCTGTAGGTGCTGAAGTTGCGGTCGACGGACAGCAGTCTGCCTAGTTTGGAACCAACGGATGAGACTATGGTCTCCGCCTCCTCCTTGGCATGCCTGCATGCTTCTGCTAAGGCCTTGTTCTTCATCCCTTCGGGATCGCTGTTCCTGAAGGAGAAGCTGATCCTCGGGGTGACGCCGCCGGAGCTGATCTTGTAGATCACTTCCGATAATACCTTGTCGTTAGTGGGGAACTCGAAGTGGACCCTTTGATAGTACGAGAATCCGTCCTCCACTTCCTTGAACTTGTCGTATCCGTTCCTATCGGTACCGATCTTGACCTTCCGGAAGGATTGTTCGACTCTGAGGTCGGAGGTCTTCACGGAGCTGCGCTCTATGCCTGCGGAGGCTATGAGGTCCTTGAGCCCTCCGGTTGCTTTGCTCATAGCCTCTATGGCATCGGAGAAGCTCTCCTCCTTGCCGGATATGTTCAAGGATATCACGGTGATATCCGAGGGGGCGGTGACGGTCGCTCTACCTTTCATCCTGATGGTTCTTTCCATGTCTTCCATCTCCTATCTTTTGGTGATTTGAGATGGCATTGGGAGTATAATAACATCTGGATGTTATCTTTGTAATTGTTGTGATTAAAACGGAAAATCAGTCATGTGCCAGACTATCTGAATCTGACTTCAGCATCTCTCTGATGTGTTCCCTCAGACCCTTGTCCTCACAGTAGATGAACGTACCCCTCATTCCCCTTGTCAGGAGTACATTGTAGGTGTTCCGGATCAGAGTCTCCACCTGCTTCCTGTCCTTGCATGTCCTGATGCCTGAACTCTTATCGCTCTTGGCATTCTTGGAAGGATCGAAGATTAGCTCTTCGTTCTCGAAACGTAGGTCCTTTCCGATTATGACTCCGCAGTACTGCATATCGAGACCCTGGCAGGTATGGATGCAGCCGACATCCTCGAACGAATCCTTGTCGTACAGCCACGAATAATCATTCTTGGACATGTTCCATTTGGCCTGGAATTCCCCATCGTCGAGAACTATGTCGTATCCGCAGCCGTAATCCTTCTTGGTGATCCACTCGTAGGTATAACCGGCCACCATACGGGAATCTCCGTATTGGAGATCCATCTTCCTGAGCTCTTCCCTCATATCGGCAGCACGATTGAATATACGGAGATCGTATCCTCCGAAATCGTTCCTGAAATCACCGGAATCTGGATAACGGAGCAGAGACCTTACGAACTCAAGATATTCTGTCCCTCCGAGAACACGGAACTGAGTCTTCAGCGTGGGTCCGTCGATGACCCTGGAATTGCATCTGTCGGCGATCTCCCTTATCCTGTCTATGGTCGCATAATCATGTGTTGTGACGGCCTGATCCTCGTCGATGAAGAACACCGAGACCTTGGATGCGTTGATACACTTCTCTACAAGATTGATCCCCTTCTTGAGCCCAGTCCCGCCCTTCCAATCGTACATGCGGTGGGCCTCGTCGAAAAGGGAGCATGCCAGAGCGTTGGACGGAGCCCCGCTGAGGGCTAGAGGGTGCTTGAAGAGGTTGGAAATCGCGTTCTTCCTGTGATCCTCGTCGATCAGTTTCTTCTGATAGAGCATACGCGGAGCGCTGTTGCTTGTGAAATATGCGGCACTCAGCGGTTTCTCGCCATTCCTGGGAGCGACCAGCTGACCCAGTACATTGATGGCCACTATGGACTTCCCGGTACCGGGACTGCCCCTGATGATGACCGTCCTCTTCTCACCGTACTTTGCGCTGTCCCTGGCTATCTGCACGATGCTCGATACGGCATCGGCCTGCTCGTCGCTGTAGGAGAAGAAATCCTGGCCCCTGAGAGCCTCGCTGAGCATGTCGGAGAGCTTTGGTGATGGTCTGATGGAACTGTGGTCAATCCTGAACAGCAGATCCTTGCAGGAACCCTTTATGAAATGGCCGATGAAATCTGCGAGGGCATCCTCGTCACCTTTGAGGAACACCGGACTGTACTCCACCTGAGGATAGAGCATGGAATCCCCTAAGATCTGACGGTTCGCGGCATCCATGTTGTGAAGATAGGAACATGCCTTGAACCTCACGGGGGTGTCCTGGACATATGCGTAGAAGTTCTCTATCATCCCAACGTAATTTGCGGCCTGATAGGAAGGATGCCAGTAATCGTCCTCTCCGCCCCCTCCCAGGGTGTGCACATAGTACGGCTTGTCGGTCCTCTGGACGTTGCTCCACTGTTTGAGCTCTACCACTACCGCTGATTCGAATCCGTCATCATCCCTGCCGCATATCAAGGCGTCTATCCTGTGCCTGTTGCCGCGGATGTTGTATTCGATACCGATCTCGGCATCATCCGGGACATCGCTCTTGTTCAGAACGTATGCGAGTGCCGGAAGGGAATTGTTCCAGGAATTGACCTCGGACTCCCCGGAGTGGATATGATAATCGTTGAAACTGTCGCTGATCACCTCTCCGATCTTGATATCGGACCACAGGCTCTGCTCAATGAACCGGCGGCAGGAACCTTCGTAGATGATCATGCAGGATTCATCGGGAACAGAGTATTTAATCGGATTGAAAGCACTATCGGCATTCAATCAAAACATCAACAGGAACACTATCCCGAGTCTATAATTCATGGTTCAAATAATCTGTATAATCACACTTCTAAAATCTATGAACCTCTATTCTCAAACTAATGGTCGAAGTATCCGCAGGAATCTTCATACGCGACTCCAAGTTCCTATGCTTCCAAAAGGGGTCTGCTAAATACCCCTATATTTCGAACAAATGGGAATTTCCTGGAGGTAAAGTAGAGAAAGGAGAGGATCCACAAGATACAATCGTCAGAGAACTATCAGAGGAGCTGAAAATAGACGTCTCGAATCAGAAAATAGTGCATCTATGCGATACAGAGTATGATTATCCGGACTTCCATATCTTGATGCATTCTTTCCTGATATATGTCGATGAAATAGACTACACTCTGACTGAACATGTAGATTCCCAATGGCATACATTAGAGGAGTTATTTTCTGTCAATTGGGCTGAGGCTGACAAACTGGTCGTGAAAAAACTGGAGGAATACTTTGCAAGATGAATTCCTTGAAAAAGGGTTGATCCATGGATTTCTAGATTCCTCCATCGATGCGGATTCAGATTACATTCCGAAATTCCTGACAAACAATCCAAAACGTGGCGAGAAGATCATCACATCTCTCAAACAAGAGATGACCGATTGCGACCAGTTCATGTTCTCAGTCGCATTCGTCACGGACGATGGAATCAACGCACTTCTTTCTGAATTCAAATATCTGAAAGATCACGACATCAAAGGTAAAATCCTTGCATCCCAATATCAAAACTTCACACAACCAAAGGCTCTCAGAAAACTGATGAGCTTCCCTAACATTGAATTAAGAATCGTCACTGAAGATCAGATGAAGATGCACTCCAAGTGCTACATATTCGAGAAGAACGGAACATACGATATCATAATCGGAAGCAGCAATCTTACGAACAATGCACTTTGTTCCAACGGTGAATGGAATCTGAAATTCAATTCAAAGGATTCGGGAGAAGTAGTATCCGCAATCATCGACGAGTTCACTCACATCTTCGAATACTCCACAAAGATCACAGAAGACTGGATCAATCAATACTCAGAGATCTACTACAACGAGAAGAAACTGAGAGCTGAACTCTCTAAACACATCGTTCATCCATTGGATAGCAAGCCACATATAATATCTCCCAATAAGATGCAAGCAGAGGCCCTTCAGAGCCTCAAAGAGATACGTGACAAGGGAGAAGACAGGGCATTGGTCATTTCGGCCACAGGAAGCGGGAAAACGTATCTATCAGCCTTTGACGCACTGAGCTATGGCGGAAGGATGCTCTACATCGTTCACAGGAACCCCATTTTGAACAAATCCATGGAAAGCTTCAGAGCGGTGTTCGGACCATCAGCAAAGATCGAAAGATACGATCCGAAAAGAAACAACCTCGACGCGGATTGTCTATTCACGACCAACGTTTCTCTGACCGATGAAGTTCTTGAAAAGATCCCCCGGGATCAATTCGATTACATCTTGATCGATGAGGTCCACCACATTGGTGCAGCAACATATCAGAAGATACTGAATCACTTCACACCGAAGTTCCTAATGGGAATGACTGCAACACCGGATAGGACAGATGGATACGACATCTACAGGTACTTCAATTACAACATAGCTTATGATATCCGTTTGAAAGAAGCGATGGAATACAAACTGATCTGCCCATTCCATTATTTCGGAGTTGCTGACATAGAGATTGGAGAAAAATCATACGACGAAAAGACTGTATTCTCCAAGATCGAAGAAGAACAAAGAATCGAACATGTGATCCAGAACGCAGAATTCTATGGACACTGTGACGGAAGATTGAAAGGAGTAGTGTTCTGCAGGAATCTCAAAGAGGCAGAGGATTACTCCACACAATTCAACAGACATGGATATCGTACCGTTTGGGTATCCGGGGCACAAAACCCGAACTATGTGAACGAATGCATAGAAAGACTCGAATCAGACGATTCGGAATACGCATTGGACTACATCTTCACTGCAGATCTCTTCAACGAAGGTGTGGACATACCTTCTATCAACCAGGTCGTCATGCTGAGACCTACTCAATCACCCATTGTCTACATTCAGCAGCTAGGACGTGGATTGAGAATTCACAAGGACAAGCCATATGTTGTAGTGCTTGACTTCATTGGAAACTACGAAAAGAACTACAACATCCCACTTGCGTTATCTGATGATCATAGTTACAATAAATCAGAGACAAGAAAGTTCGTTTCAGTTGGAGACACGATTATTCCTGGGAACTCTACGATCAGTTTCGATGAGATCTCTAAGCAAAAGATTTACGAATCGATAGACAAATCAGATTTCAACAACACGAAGATCATTGTAGAAGCTTACAACAATCTGAAAATGAAACTTGGAAGGGTTCCGAAACTGATCGAATTCAATCAGTACGGTTCAATCGATCCACTGAAGATCTTGAACAAATTCGGATCCTATTACAGTTTCTTGAAAGCCAAAGACAAGGATTGCAATGAATTGTTCCTTAGTGAATATGAAGAGAAACTGATTGCATTCATTTCCAAGATCATTGCACCGGGGAAACGTGGTCTAGAAATTGAGCTGCTAGAGATTATAGAATCTCACGATCCACATCCATATCAAACTCTTCTGGATAGGCATGAAAACCTGGATGAAAATGCGAAAGATAACATCCTCTCTGTATTCAACGGATCGTTCTTCAAGAACTCTCCGATCATCCTTGATAAAGAAGGAAAGACAGATGAGAATTACTTCTCAAAAACAACTGAGTTCTACCATCGGTCTGTGAGTGAATTACTTGAGTTATCAAAGGATAATCACAATCGCAAGTTCAAAGATACATATGACGATACGAACTTCGTTTTGAATCAGATGTACACGTACGAAGATGCGTGCAGATTCATGAACTGGGACCATAATATCAATGCTATCAACATCGGCGGATACAAATACGATCAGAAAACGAATACATTCTGTGTCTTCATCAATTATGTGAAGGGAGAGAAGGTTGTTGAATCACAGAGATATGAAGATCATTTTGAAAACAGGAATACTCTGATCGCTCTATCCAAATCGATGGAGAACAAGGATAGCAAGAATATGGTCAGAGTGAGGGATCATAAGAAGAATAGAACGGTCATTCATCTCTTCGTGCGCAAGAATAAGGATAATGAGGGCTCCAAAGAATTCTATTACCTTGGAAAGATGGATTTCGAATCGTTTGTTAATGATGAGACTCCGGTAAAAATCAGATACAAGCTTAGGGAAGAAGTGAGATTCGATCTGTTTGAGTATTTTGTGAGATAAATTAACACCACAACCAACACAATAGATTCTGCGGAAATGCATGTCTAGTACGCCCTACTACCTCTTGAATCTTAAAACTCATATTTAAACTTCAATCGATCGAATTCATCAAGTTCATCTTCACATCTCATTATATGAAATTTAAAACTCATATTTATATATAAAGAATGCATACTTGTTTTAAATAGAAGAAGCTAAAACTGGAGGCATTCTATGACTAGAGGATATCAAAGATTGGACATATACCTGAACGATGAAGAAAGGACCAAACTCAGGGATTTCACTTCCAAAGGAAACAACCCCAACATGATCGTTAGGCGTGCTAATGTAATATTAGCTCTGGATAAGAATGGAGACAAGCCGCTTGCATGTAATCAAGCGGCTTCTACATTCGGGATCCACCCCACTGCAATCTCAAACATCAAGCGGGACTATCTGAACCTCGGGGTGGATAACTTCTTGATGAGGAAGGTTCGCTTGACACCGCCACGCGAAGTCAAGATAACGGGTGAAGTCGAGGCTCATATTATCGCACTCAGTTGCCAAGACCCACCAAAGGGTTATGCCAGATGGACCCTCAAACTACTGGCCAATAAGGCAGTAGAGCTGGGCTATATCGATTCCATCTCCGACCATTCCGTCGGGAACATTTTAAAAAAAGCAAATTCAAACCGTACCTCAAGAAGTGCTGGTGTATAACGAAGAAGCATGATTCTGATTTCGTCGCCCATATGGAAGATGTCCTCGAAGTCTACTCAAGACCATTCGATGCCTCCAGGCCTGTAATCTGTATGGATGAGAAACCACTCCAACTTTTAGGTGAGAGCAATCCAGAGATCGTACGCCAATCGGATGGCGTACGTCTGCAAGATGAAAGGTACATACGCAACGGAACGTGTTCCATCTTCTTATTCACAGAACCGTTGGCCGGCTGGCACAGAACCGTTGGCCGGCTGGCGCAGGGCCGAGGCCCTGCCGCAAAGGCGCAAGGTAGATTGGGCCAATCAGGTGAAGAAACTGGTCGATGAGGACTATCCGGATGCGGAGAGGGTAGTTCTTGTCATGGACAATCTGAATACTCACAACATCACTTCGTTGTATGAGACGTTCCCTCCTGAAGAAGCCTTTAGGATCATGCAGAAGCTCGAGATACATCACACTCCGAAGCACGGTAGCTGGCTGGACATCGCTGAGATAGAGCTCTCGGCCCTTTCGAACCAGTGCCTTAACAAACGCAGGATAGATAATCTGGAGGATCTCAATGAAGAAATGAGGTCCTGGTATCATCAACGCAATGAATCGCAAAGAGGAGTGAACTGGCAGTTCACAACCCACGACGCGCGCGTGAAACTCAGACATCTTTATCCAGAGATAATATGAGTTTTAAGATTCAAGAGGTACTAGCCGGAACAATCGGGATACAAAACACAGTCACAAAGCACCTGCAAGTTTATTATCCGTGCACGTAGAGTATGGCTCATGTCCGAGATCAAATGCCCCCAGTGCGGAAAGGTGTTCCAGATAGACGAGTCAGATTACGGTAAGATCGTCAGCCAGGTGCGCGACAAGGAGTTCTCCAAGGAGATGGAGTACCGCGTGCAGCATTACGAGAAGGAGAAGGCCGACGCCATATCCCTCACGAAGGCCGAGGAGGAGGCGAAGCACACCGACATCCTCAACAGGACGAAGGAGCAGCTGACCGGGGAACTGAACTCCAAGGAAGAGGAGATATCCAGGCTCAAGGCTCAGATCGACAAGTTCCAATTGGAGAAGGACCTCGCCGTGAAGGAGGCGCAGAAGGAGAAGGACAGCACGATCCTCCAGAAGGAATCCGAGATCAACGATCTCAGATCCAAGATCGAGAAGTTCGACCTGGAGATGGACATGGCCGTCAAGAAGGCGGAAGAGGCGAAGGAGAGCACCATAAGGCAGAAGGAAGCTGAGATAACGGAACTCAAGGCCAAGCAGTCCAACTGGGACAGCGAGAAGATGCTTGCTCTCACCGAAGCGGAGAACAAGAAGATTGAGGCCATCAACTCAAAGGACCTGGAGATCGCCAACCTCAAGTCGAGGATCGAACAGAACGAGTTCTCCAACAAAATGGAACAGGAGAACATCAAGAGCCAGTACGAGCTGCAGCTCAGGGCCAAGGATGAGGAGGTCCAATTCTACAAGGACTTCAAAGCCAAGCAGAGCACCAAGATGATCGGGGAATCCCTCGAGGTCTACTGCATGAACGAGTTCAACAAGCTCCGCCCCACGGCATTCCAGAACGCCTACTTCGAGAAGGACAATCAGATATCCGGTTCGGGATCCAAGGGTGACTTCATCTTCAGGGACTCGGAGGACGGTGTGGAATACATCAGCATAATGTTCGAGATGAAGAACGAGGCCGATCAGACCGCCACAAAGCACCGCAACGAGGACTTCTTCAAGGAGCTGGACAAGGACCGCAACGAGAAGGGCTGCGAATATGCCGTCCTGGTGACGATGCTGGAACCGGATAACGAACTGTACAACACCGGGATCGTGGACGTCTCATACAGGTATCCCAAGATGTACGTCATAAGGCCGCAGTTCTTCATACCGATGATAACCCTGCTGAGGAACGCATCCAGGAACTCGCTGGAATACAGGCAGGAACTGGCACTGGTCAGAGATCAGAACATCGACATCACCAATTTCGAGGAAAAGATGAACTCTTTCAAGGACGGTTTCGAGAGGAACTACCGCATCGCGAGCGACAAGTTCACCACCGCTATAGAGGAGATAGACAAGACCATAACCCATCTCCAGAAGGTGAAGGACAACCTGCTGAGCTCCCAGAACAACCTCAGGCTCGCCAACGATAAGGCACAGGATCTCAGCATCAAGAAGCTCACCAGGGGCAATCCCACCATGGCGAAGAAGTTCGCCGACCTGAACAAGGATCAGGAATGATCCATTTGCCCCCGAAAGGGGGCATTGAACAGAATGCCGAATGACAACAAACTTATCGTTCGTTCCCGGATCCTCTCAGTTCGCTGAGAGTCTCTCATCGACGATCCTATTGACCTCTTCCCTGTTATCATCGGATACATTGGTGAGTTTCATCGCATCTTCCCTGGATAGCCCCAATTCGGACATGAGATTGATTATGATATCTGCTTTGTCTCTAATCATTTCGGCGCGAGCTTCCCTATATCCCTGCCTTCTCTGGAAGTTCACGATCTCTTCGCCCAGACTCATTCCGATCCTCTCCAAACTTTCCAAAGTAGTATCGTCTACATCGATATTATAACTCTCTCTCAAGCGGTTTCTGTATTCCTCCCCTTTGAATCCGGACAGAAAGATATCGTTGAACATGCGGAACGCTCTGTTCGGTGCATCCTGGGAACCTCCGAGATTCACAATGATGATCTCCAAGAGGTTGCAGTCCTCAGGATGGCCCGTGTTCATATCGGGACCAGCCATCTTCACCAGAGGATATCTGACCAGGGAATTCTCCTCACCCTTCCTGGGTTGCAGGATGAACCATATGGAGTACGTTTTCCTGAGACCCTCATAGTGGCTTCCTCTGAACACGGACCCCTTCTGGTTGAAGATAATACCTGATGCATAGTATAGCGCTCTGTTGAGGAGCGGGTATCCGGGTTCGGAATCGCCCTGCGCTTCGATGTTTATCATTATGTCGATCTTCTTCTCACCGGGTATGGTAATACTGAACAGATTGTCCATGATCACATACTCGTCGCTATCGTTGTGCATCTCCGTTTCCAATCCCGAAGTCCTTGGAAGATAATCCGGAGAGATGCATCTCTTGATGTGCTCGATATCCATGCCGTTGAGTTCGGATACGAGTTCTCCGACGACGTTAGAGAGGATGTCCGTATTGTGAACGGCCCTTTTGAAATCAGCATCGAGCTGCTTGTTGAATCTCTTTCCGAGATCTTCCGATCCGAAGATACGTTCCGTCATAGGTGCCCTTCGGATCAGACAGAATATAAGCATGCATGTTGCGGGTCAACTTGACAGAAAATGTGCCCGGATTTGTAGATTTTGTTTGTGACGATTCCATCGGATGAGATGATTCCAGTACACAAGGAAGCAGTTCAGGACCTTCTCAGGTGCGCGCGACATCGACTCCCAGCCACAATCGCCCTGTGACACCCCTAATATCTGAACTTCAGTCTGCAGGAAGGATCGGATTCCCTCTTCAGTTCGATGAGAGTCTCTCGTCAACGATCCTGTTGACCTCTTCCCTGTTCTCATCGGATACTTCGGCGATTTCCATTGCTTTTTCCCTAGACAGCCCCAATTCGGCCATGAGATTGATTATGACCGCAGCTTCTTTCTGGGACGTCACAGATCTGGAAGCTTCTTCATAGCCTTGCTCATAACCTTCTTCACGACCTTCTTCAAACCCAGACCTATACCCTTCCCTTCTCTGGAAGTTCACGATCTCTTCGCCAAGACTCATTCCGATCCTCTCCAAGCTTTGTAAAGTAGTATCGTCTACCTCGATATTATAGCTGTCTCTCAAGCGGTTTCTGTATTCCTCTCCCCTGGATTTGGACAGGAATATATCGTTGAACATGCGGAACGCTCTGTTCGGTGCATCCTGGGAACCTCCGAGATTCACAATGATGATCTCCAAGAGGTTGCAATCCTCCGAGCGACCATAGTCCTTTTTAAGGCCAGAGGTCCTCACCAGAGGATACCTGACAATGGAATTTCCCTCCCCCTTCCTGGGCTGAAGAATGAACCATATAGAATATGTCTTCCTAAGGTCCTCGTAGTGGCTCCCACTAAACACCGGCCCCTTTTGGTTGAAGATAATGCCTGATGCATAGTATAGCGCTCTGTTGATGAGCGGGTATCCGGGTTCGGAATCGCCTTGCGCTTCTATGTTGATTATGATGTCTATCCTCTTCTCTCCGGGTATTGTGACACTGAAGAGGTTGTCCATGATCACATACTCGTCGCTATCGTTATGCATCTCGGTCTCCAATCCGGGCACTCTCGTCAGGTTGTCCGGAGAGATGCATCTCTTGATGTGCTCAATATCCATGCCATTGAGCTCGGATACGAGTTCTCCGATGACGTTCGAGAGTATGTCCGTATTGTGAACGGCTCTTTTGAAATCCGCATCGAGTTGCTTGTAAGGTCTATTCTTAGGATCTCCTGATCTGAAGGTGCGCCCCGCCATGAATGTCCTTTGCATCTGGCATAATATAAGAATGCATATTGCGGGTCAACTTGACAAGGGATGTGCACAGAGGGGTAATTCAAGACCATCTCAGAACGCGGCACAGCTCCGACCACGATTGCTCCCACAAATGGAAGTACCACTGTTTTCGGTGTGACGCATGCCATATCGTTGATCGCTTCATTGAGTCGGAATATCGGGCAGGACCACCCACCGGCCGGTCTTCTTGGAGCCTTCGCGCCTGATTATTCCCTTCTCCTGCAGCAGACCGACATATCTCCCGACCGTCGGTCTCTTCAGCCCTGAACTCTCAGCGATCGAGTCTATGGTGCAGTCCGGATCGTCCGCTATCGCCTTCACGATTCTCATCTCGTAATCGTTCAATCCGCGGCCTTTGAATTGATCCTGCATACCCCTCATCCTTACCACGCTGCGCTCGCCCGAGAACCTCATGGTCACCCTGACCATCCCATCTGTTATGTCGAAGCTCTCCCTGCCGTAGACCTTTACGATCTCCGGCACTCCGTGACCGGTATGCTCTGATAGATTGCACATCAGGAACACCTTCATCAGGGATTCGTTAACGGGACGGCTCACACCGTTGTAGAAATCCTCCTCCGAGAGCCAATACGGTATCCCGCCGAACGAGCATATCTCCAGACGATCATCGAACATCTGTACAAAGGGAGGCGTCCCCTGGATCCATGAGTTGTGCACACATGCGTTTATCCAGGCCTCCTTGAAAGCATCAATGTCGAACAGTGGAGTATCCTTACGGCCCCCGGCGTCGACCTTCACGCCGACCTCGTTCAGAGAATCCACATAGTCTATCACCATGCCAGCTATCTCCACCAGGCTGCGCCCGGAGAAGGCCCTGCGCTTCGAGAACTCCGTACGGTCGATGCCTCTGAATATCGTGACTATGACCTGCGCATCGTTCTGATCAGACAGCAGATGTGCCTGTATGTTGTAATTCCCCTGCTCGTTCCTAAGGTCGCAGGCTGATTCCATCATGCGATTGTCAGACACATGTTTCCCGGCCGCTCTCAGCATACCGTTGATCCCGTTGAAGGTGAGATCCTGGTTCATGGCCAAGATCTGTATCAGGAGATCCCCGGATGATATGAACATGCGCCTGACCTCATCCATCGGTGCCTTACGATCCTCCTCTCCTGCACGGACATAGATGATGCCCTTGTATGCATAGGGACGGTTGTTCCCTTCCACATGCACCTTTATCAAATCCTTATCGTCGACCCTTATCATCTCCACGGACGGTATCAGATGAGGATCGGTACTGTCGAATACCATACTGGTAATGTTCTTTAGCGTGTCTTTCCTAATATCCACTCCGACCGCTTTCCCGTCATCGTCCATACCAAAATAGACTGTACCATGACCGTTCTTGTTCAGCATGGCCGTGAGTGATAGTATGCCTTCATTGAGTTCACTCAGACTTCTCTTATATTCGACTGATTCGGATTCTGGAGCAGCTCCCGTCATCAAAATTAGATATATAATATATTTATATAAATATATTTCAAATCAATTCTCTAACAATACTGCGATCCCTCTTAGAACAGTTTTTCAAAGTTCAATATACACAAGCTGCCACGTCATGACAAAGATAACAGCCAGCAGTTATTATAATCATCAGACCATCTCCCTACTGTGACAAACTACTCCAACTCCAAGCTCTCACAGTACGAGAACTGCAGGTTCGCCTACGACCTCCATTACAACCAGGGATACGAATCCCCGTACGAGACGATCGAGGCCTTCCTGGGCTCCAGGGTCCACGAGACCCTCGAGAAGCTGTACAGGGACCTGGAGGACGATAAGCTCGACACATTGGAGGAACTGATCCAGTTCTACAACGAGTCCTGGGATTCCAAATGGCACGACGGGATCATCAACTCCTCCACGAAGGACGATTTCCAGCACCATGACGATGGAATCCTTTGCATATCCCTGTACTACGAAAGGTATCATCCGTTCGACCAGTACGCCACCGCCGGGATCGAGACCGACGAAAAACTCCTGCTGCCCGACGGCAACACATGGTCCGTCAGGATGGACAGGTTCGCCTTCAGGGGTGATACCTTCTACGTGATAGACTACAAGACCGGGAACAGGATGAAGTCCCAATACGATGCGGATACCGACAGACAGCTCGCGATGTACGCCGCATGGGTAAGGGAGAAATACGGCAGGAGCAAGAAGGTCAAGCTCGTCTGGCACATGCTGAAATTCGACAGGGCCGTCGAATCAGAGAGGACCAACTTCGAGCTGGAGAGGACGGTCGACAAAGTGGTAAGGGAGATAGAGGAGATAGAGTCCTGCAAGGATTGGAGCCCCTGCAGATCGGCCCTCTGCAACTGGTGCGTGTACAGGCACATGTGCCCCCTTTTCAAGGATGAATACGAAGGATGAGCCCCACTCTTTCTAATCCGCACGCGCCCATGATAGTAAAAATAAGGGGAAGGACATTCGGGAGCAATGAGAACGTATCTTGCAATACTCCCGCTTGTCGTCATCGCCTCCGTGCTTCTGATATCGGTCCCCGCGGATTCTGCTGACGGCTACGAATACTTCGACGACGGAGTGCTGGAGTATGAGGTAATCGAAAATGACACCGTCACCGTCTCGAAATACCTCCAGGACAGCGGTGTGACCGATGTGGTCGTACCCTCCAAAGTGGACTATGAGGGCATGACATACACCGTTACGGCCGTGATGTATGGGACATTTTCACCCGAGGAGGTCATCAGCGTGACCCTGCCCGTGACCGTCGAGGAACTGTACGCGGAGAGCTTCAGCGGCATCAACATACAGAGGATCGACGTGGATCCGGCCAATCCCCATTTCACATCCATCGACGGCATCATCTACGATTACAAACTGCGCGAACTGATCCGCTGCCCCAGCGGATATCAGACGAAATCGGTGGAGACACCGGAATCCCTCGCATCGATAGGCAGGGCCGCGTTCGAGAAATGCACGAACATCGAATCCATCAAGGTCAACGACGGTCTGATCCTCATCGACATGTACGCATTCTACGACTGCAGTTCATTGTCGACGGTCACCGTAAAAGGAGTGGTCAACGAGCTGCCCGAGACCCTGGCCGTCATCTCATCATTCGCATTCTCGCACTGCAAATCACTGACCGATATCTACCTCCCGGAGCAGCTCACGCTGATAGGCGAATCCGCATTCGCACAAACCGGACTGAAGGAACTGACGATCCCTGAACGCGTGGACCACATCGGCGACAGCGCTTTCGGAGGATGTACCGATCTCAAGAAGATCGAATCCGACAACTCCAAGTACATCTCGGAGGACGGTGTCCTGTTCCAGTCCGGCGACCAGAAGAAACTGTTCTGCTATCCAGCCGGAAGGGAGGGAGCGGAATACACGATACCGAACGATGTCACCACGATAGCTCCCGATGCATTCGAGGAATGCGTCAACCTTAAGAAGGTGAACCTGGGAGAACTGACAACCATACCGGACTCCGCCTTCGCGCAGTGCAGGTCGCTGGAGGAGATCGACCTCTCCGATATCTCGGTAATAGGCATACTCTCATTCATTGACTGCGTCAATCTCAAAGAGGTGAAGTTCGGGGACAACCTGTACGTCATCGGGATGATGGCGTTCGAATCCTCGGGAATCGAGGAGTTCACGGCCCCCGTGAGCCTGACGACCATCGGCTCTAACGCGTTCTCCGACTGTCACAATCTGAAGAAGGTGACATTCCCGGAGGACTCCGAATGCTACGTGGACACATACGCATTCTGGAGGAGCACGAATCTGACGGAGATGTACATAGGGAGCAACGGTGTGACGCTGGAAGATGATGCCCTTACCATCGGAACGTCCGTGGACAAGGTGACCCTGAACATCACCGTCCCCAAAGGTTACACGATATCCGAAACTACGCACAACGAGTCCACGGAGCTAAACATTACATTCATCGGCGAGAGACCATACCCATACGAGAATCTGATAGGTATCATCATCTGTATCCTGGTCCTCTTCGCCATATTCAAACTGTTCAGGAAGGTGTGATGGCGATGAACATATTCTCGAGAATTATCCAGTCCGCCAAGGACGTTTACGATAACAGGGTCATCCTACTGGCGATGACAAGAAGGAACACAGCAGGACGTTACAAGAGCACCTATGTCGGGTTCATCTGGCATATCCTCTATCCGGTCCTGATGATCGCCGTCCTGACCATCACTTTCACATACATCAGACCCCGTCCGCTGGAGGACTTCTGGATCTATCTGGCTGCAGGAATGTTCCCGGTCACCTTCATATCGGCGAGCCTGAGAGGAAGGGCGATCGTGGCAAATGCCAATTACATAACGAAGATGAAATTCCCCAGGGAGATCGTTGTCATATCCAATGTGCTGACGGATTTCCTAGGAGTGGTGTTCGCATACGTCTGCATCATCATAGTCATCCTGCTTTCAGGACAGTACGTCAACTGGTGGGGTATGCTGATGCTCCCGGTGGAGCTGATACTGATGCTGCTGTTCGCAACCGGCAGTTCCTTCCTGGTATCGACGATAACCGTGTTCATCAAGGATGTTGGTTACTTCATGACCATAGCCATGAGGCTGGTCATTTGGATCACGCCTACGTTCTTCCTTGCCAGCGAAGCGAAGGGACTGCTGTCGCTGATCGTATGGTACAACCCATTCACATACTTCGTGGAGGTCTTCCACGATATCCTCTACTACGGTACCTTCCCGCACGTGGAGTTCCTGCTGATCAGCGTCGCGCTCGCCGTGGGAATGTTCCTGCTCGGTGCGGCCGTGTTCTTCCGCTATGAGAAGAAGTTCCCGGAGGTGCTGTGATGTCCGAAGAAGTGATGATAAGGGTCAAGGGACTGAAGAAGTCCTATCAGATCATCGATGCCTCGGAGGAGAACGAATCCAGGTTCTTCAAGAAGAAAACGGAATATCCTGTGTTCGAGAATATCAACCTCGAGGTGAGGAAAGGGGACATCCTCGGTATCCTGGGACGCAACGGATGCGGTAAATCCACATTCCTGAAGATTGTATCGCAGATCATAGAGCCCGATGAGGGAACAGTCGAGGTTTTCGGTAAGGTCGCAAGCATCCTGGAGCTCAGCATGGGATTCCACGGGGACCTGTCCGGAAGGGACAACATCATCCTGAGGAGCGAGCTGTACGGCATTCCCAGGGAGAAGGTCCTGGAAAATCTGGACAGCATCATAGAGTACTCGGATCTCGGAGTCTACATAGACAACCCCGTAAGGACATACTCGTCGGGAATGAAATCCCGCCTGGCGTTCTCCGTCATGGTCAACGTGGATGCGGACATATTCCTTGTGGATGAGGCGTTGAGCACCGGTGACATGGCATTCGCTTCCAAGGCATCGGAGCATCTGAAGGACCTGGTCCGCAGCGGGAAGACCGTGCTGTTCACATCGCACAGCATGAACACTATCAAGCGCACCTGCAACCGTGCGATCTGGATCTCCGACCACACCATCAAGATGGACGGACCTGCGGATGAGGTGGTGGATGCGTATTCGCGTTCCATCAACGATTCGTTCGACGAGACCATTGCGCTGGCACACGGCGGATCCTCATCCGCCCAGTACAGATTGGCCACGTTCTACCGCGACGGCAACGGAGTGGAGAAGGACAGGGAACAGTACCTGTTCTGGCTACAGGAGGCCGCCAAGAGGGATCACCCGATGGCCATGTCCGACCTTGCGGACATAAGGATGTCCGAAGGGAGGACAGAGGAGGCCATGGAACTCTATCAGGGAGCGGCCGAGAACGGAAACTACGAGGCACGCAGGAAGTACGCCACCATGCAGGGGGACACCCTGGACGAGCTCAAGGAGCTAAGGGAGATCATGAAGGGATTCACCGAATCCGGATACCCCTACGACCTGTACAACTACGGTAACCTCATGTACAAATCTGCCCTGACACCCGATGAACTCCAGGAGGCGTTCGATTACCTGTGCCAGGCATCCGAGAAGGGATGGGTCGATGCCGATCTCCTCCTGGGTCAGATGTACCGCGACGGCAAGGGTGCCGAGAGGGACATGGAGAAGGCGATAAAGTACCTGTCATCCGCAGGTGAGCGCGGAAGCTCCAAGGCCATGGCGATCCTCGCCGACCTCTACTACGACGGAAAGTACATGGAGAGGAACTACGAGGAGGCGTTCAAATGGTACATGAAGGGAGCCTCTGTGGGCAACCCCAAGTCACAGTTCCAGGTAGCGGTAATGCTGTCGGCTGGAGAGGGCACCGAGAAAGACCCCGAGGCGGCCAAGGAATGGTTCGCGAGGTACTCGAGTTCGATGGTGAACGATTCCAGGAAGATAGCGATGGAGACGCTCAGGGCACGCAGAGGGGACATCAACCTGTCCAACGACCTGCTGAAGGCCATGTCCCGCAGCAACCATCCGCAGTCCATGACGACCCTGGCCAAGAAGTACAGGGACGGAAAGGGATTCAAGAAGAGCATCAAAGGTGCGATGGACCTGCTGTCCAAAGCGGCCGTATCGGGCGGAAGCCCGCGTACGATCCTCGCCGAGATGTATCTCGAGAAGAACGAGAACGGCAAGTACAACGACGAGATCCTCAGACTGCTCACCTCCGCTGCGGAATTCGGTGATGCAGCGGCCATGTACAGGCTCGCCCTGCTATACAAAGACGGCATCATAGTCGAACAGGATACCGACGGCAAATACAGATACTACATGAGGATGGCCGCAGAGAACGGCAACCGCGATGCGAGGGATATCGTCGCAAAATGGGACAACCGTACCGCACGCAGAAAGGCCAAGAAGGAACCGGAACAATCTTGAATCGAATGTTGCGGGCTTTGGTCCGTATCATCGCTAAAGATCACGAACGGGCCGATGGGCGACCGTCGGCCCCTTTCCAACCTCGATCCATTCCAATGACATATTGACCAGTTATTGACCAGTTATTGACTAGTCAAAGATTAGTCAAAATTATATAATGTACATACAATTCACATAATGATATGATGGCCAACCTGGGAGCCGAGGACGAATACACGGAATTCAAAGGGAACATAAGCCAACTGGATGAGGGCCTGATATCACTCACTGCGATGCTCAACAGACACAATCATGGGGCTGTATTCTTCGGTGTCGACGACAACGGCGATGTCATCGGCATGGACATAGGCAAAAGCACTCTGGAAAAGTTCCGTAATGCCATCAGGTCATCGATCCAGCCGAGACTGTTGGCAACGATAACCAAACATACTTCGGATGACGGGAAGGACTATGTCGAAGTATCGGCAAGGGCGTACGAGGTGCCGTATTCATACAAGGACAGATACTACATCCGTAACCTGTCATCGGACGAAAAACTAAGTCCAGAGATATTGATACGCATCGTTGAATCGAGACAGACCGACCCGCTGAAGGAACAGGCTTCCGATAATCAGGATCTCACATTCGAATCGATGATTTCATTGATGAGCGCCCATGGATACCACCCCCGTAACGAACCCGAATTCTATGAGAGCTGCGGCATGATGACATCCACCGGGAAATACAACATGACAGCATACCTCCTGTCAGACCAGAACGATTACTCCATGCAGATTGTCCGTTTCATGGGGAAGGGGAAAGAATGCATGTCATCCCGCGAGGACCTCGGGCACTGCTGCATTCTTGTCGCTTGGAAGAGGATGCTGGACAGGATATCCTCATTCATGAATACCCGTGTGGAGCTGTCAGGAGGGCCCAGGAAGGAAATCGACCTGTTCGATATGGACTCTCTGAGGGAGGCTTGGACGAACGCCTGCGTGCATAACAGATGGAGAGATTCCCTACCGCCGTCTGTGTTCGTGTACGACGATCGTATAGAGATATTCTCGTACGGCACTAGACCCTATCACCTATCCGAGGAGGAGTTCTTCAAAGGTAAGAGCAGACCCGTGAACGGAGCCCTTTTCGATGCTTTCGCACGCATGGGCTACGTGGAGAAGAGCGGACATGGGGTCCCGACCATCGTAGATGCCTATGGAAGGGATGCTTTCATACTCACCGAGAACGACACGACCGTGACCATTCCGTTTAAGTTCGAACCCGATTTTGTTACAAAAAGGAAAGGAATTGAAAACAATGATCTGAACCTGAGCGATAAAGAGAGGGCCGTCCTGAAGTATCTGATCGACAACAATACGGCCAAACTGGGCAATGTATCGGACGAGTTGGACATGACACTGTCATCGGTGAAAATGACCGTCTCGAAACTGAAGGACATGGGGTTGTTGAGGAACGAAGGTACCAACAGGAACAGCAAATGGGTAGTTCCCTGACCATATCGAATCGACAGAGAAACTCTCGCCTGATTGCATCATATGATTTCCGTAGGGATCTCGAAACCAGTTTACAAATCTTTTTATAGAAGTTCTGTTCTAACAACAACTAATGAACCAACGGTTAACAACCGAGTGATCTACATGACGGACATAGACGAACTGCTATCGATAATAGAGAACCCGACGAGAAGGAGGATCCTCGCATACCTCACAAGGGAACCGAGCTATCCCCTTCAGCTGTCAAAGGAACTCGGCATAAGCCAACAGGCCGTCATGAAGAATCTGGCACTGATGGAACAGACAGGCATGCTGATGAGCCATCCCGAGGAGAGCAGCATGGGCCCCACAAGGACCGTGTACGCCCCCAGCAGACAGTTCACGCTGATGATCGACCTGCACGGGAACATGTTCACCACCCGTCTGATATCCACCGGGATCGTGGACTCCGGACAATCCGGATCCGTCGATACCGAGGCCGCCATAGAGAGGCTGAAACAGTTGGATTCGAAGATAGAGGAACTTGACAGGGAACGCTCATTGCTCCTCGATGAGAGGGATTCGGTGATGAACGCCATAAACAGCTCCATACGCGATGTGGAGGACCCTGTGAAGAGGAAGGAGCTGTACAGACAGCTAGACGAGATGATCAATGAGGGTACAAAGGAGGTCTGAGAATGGTAAACGAGAAAGCGATAAAGGTCGCAGAACTAGGGCCCGGAGAATCCAGCAGGGGAATAGCAAGGCTGGATTCGGAACTGATGAATGTGATGGGCATCAAGGTAGGTGACATAGTCCAGATCGACGGTTCCAAGAAGACCGCCGTGAAGATCCTCGAAGGATACCCCGAGGATGCCAATAGAGGAATAATCAGACTGGACAACATGACCAGGAAGAACGCCGGTGTCACAGCGGACGACCGTGTATCAGTGAAGAAGATCACGGTTGCAGGTGCCGAGAGGATCACGTTCGCACCTTCCGGGGAGCTCAGGCTCCAGGGAGGGGAGGACCACCTCAAACAGCTGTTCGAGGGCATGGTCCTGTCCAAAGGCGACATAGTGCCAGTAAACGTGATGGGCAACAAGATGGCCTTCGTCGTGAAGTCCTTCTCGCCCACCGGTGCGGCCACCATGATCGCACCCGATACGAAAGTCAAGATAACCAACAAGCCCGCGGACGAGGGCAACGTCCCCAACGTGTCCTACGACGACCTCGGAGGTCTCGGGGACGCGGTCAGGAAGGTCAAGGAGATGGTCGAGCTCCCGCTCAAGCACCCCGAACTCTTCAAGAGGCTCGGTGTCGAACCTCCGAAAGGAGTATTGCTCCACGGACCGCCGGGAACAGGTAAAACCATGCTCGCGAAGGCAGTCGCAGGCGAGACCAGCAGCAACTTCATGTCCATAGGAGGACCTGAGATCGTCAGCAAGTTCTACGGAGAGTCCGAGGGCAAGCTGAGGGAGATATTCAAAGAGGCAGAGGAGAACTCGCCCAGTATCATCTTCATCGATGAGATCGACTCCATCGCACCCAAGAGGGATGAGGTTAGCGGGGAGGAGGAGAGGCGTATCGTCGCACAGCTCCTGTCCCTGATGGACGGTCTGAACTCCAGGGGAAAGGTCGTGGTCATCGGTGCCACCAACAGACCCAACGCCATCGATGAGGCACTCAGGAGACCCGGAAGGTTCGACAGGGAGATCGAGATCGGTATCCCTGACAGAGACGGAAGGCTCGAGATCCTTCAGATCCACACCAGGGGAATGCCTCTGGACAAGGATGTTGACCTCGGATGGCTCGCTGACAAGACACACGGCTACGCCGGAGCGGATATCTCCGCACTGACCAAGGAAGCCGCCATGACCGCCCTCAGAAGGGTCCTGAAGGACGATGTGGAAGCTGAGAACACCCCCATAGAGGTGCTGAACAGCATCGTCGTCACCAAGGACGACTTCAAGAACGCATTGAAGGACATGCAGCCCTCCACCATGAGGGAGGTCCTGATCGAGAAGCCCAACGTCAAATGGGACGACATCGGAGCACTGGAGAGCGCGAAGCAGGAACTGAAGGAAGCCGTCGAATGGCCCCTGAAGTTCGGCAAGGTCTTCGAGCACATGAACGCCAGGCCCCCGAAGGGGATCCTCCTGTACGGTCCCCCGGGAACCGGTAAGACCCTGCTGGCAAAGGCGGTGGCAACTGAATCCGAGGCCAATTTCATATCCGTGAAGGGACCGGAGTTCCTCAACAAATGGGTCGGCGAATCCGAGAAGGCCGTGAGGGAGACGTTCAGGAAGGCGAGACAGGCATCGCCCTGCGTGATCTTCATGGACGAGATAGACTCCATAGCGCCCGAGAGGGGTACCGGAAGCGACAGCAACGTGACGGAAAGGGTGATCTCCCAGATGCTCACGGAGATGGATGGACTCGAGGGACTGAGCGACGTCGTGGTCATCGCGGCCACCAACAGGCCCGATATCATGGACCCCGCGCTGCTCAGACCGGGAAGATTCGACAAATCGATATACATCGCACCCCCAGACGAGGAGTCGAGGAAATCCATATTCGGCATCCACACCAGGGGAAGACCCCTCGAAGATGACGTCAAACTCGATGATCTGGCACAGCGCACCGAAGGCTGCACCGGAGCGGATATCTCCGCCATATGCAACGAGGCGGTCATGAACGCGGTCAGAAGACTCGTGAAGAGCGGTCAGGTCCCGACCGACGAGGAGATCTCGCAATGCAAGGTCTCCATGGAGGACTTCGAGAAGTCTATCGATAAGTTCGGACCGGCCTCAAGACAGAAGCTCAGCGACTACGACGGTCAGTGAGTTCATTATTCCTCCTTCGGAGGGGGCAAGTCCCCCTCCAAACCATTTCCACCCTTCTTGCCTCGATCATAGACTTATCGAACTGGTTAAATGCCTGATAATCTACAAGTGTCGGGTTGATTTTTCTACAAATGTCGGAATAGAAACGCTACAAGTATCGGAGTATATTTATATGTTTAAATAGCCAGACCAAACTTAGACAAAAAGGAGTTTGTGTACAGACCGCGTATTGTGGATTCCGCTCTGAACAGGAAAATCAGAGGCAAAGAGCGGTCATGGTCGAAGGCCCTAAATGGTGCGGTAAGACCACTACAGAGACAATCTGGATAACGAATGTGACATCGTCGTACACCTCAGGGACGGCAGATATGCTCTCATCGAGGTGAAACTCGGCGGAGAGACCCTGATAGAGGAAGGGGCAAGGACCCTGAGGAAAGTACTCAAACGGATAGACACCGACAGGATGGGAGAGTCCGCATTCATGGCCATCGTCACCGGTACGGATCGTTACGCGTACCGCCGCGAGGACGGCATCATGATCATCCCGTTAGGGTCGCTGAGGAACTGATCGAAGATATAGGAACAGGATCGGCAGAAGGCGTCATCGTATGGTCCTTCAAACCTCATTCCTACTTTTAAGTACCATTTTTGCAGTAATTTCTCTGCAAATACCCCATTTAAAAATAGTAAAATACTAAAATCTACATATTGGAAATATGGAGCGTAAGATCTACTCAGAACTGCTCAAATGGAAGGATGAACCTGACAAAAAACCGATGATCCTGCTAGGATGCCGCCAGGTCGGGAAGACGTTCATCGTCAGAGAGTTCGGAGAAAGAGAATACGAGAACACGATCTATCTCAATTTTGCGGACAACCCCGATGACAGATTGCTGTTCCAAGGGGATCTGGATGCCGCCAGGCTAATTGACAGGATAATTGTCTCCAAGAACATTTCCGGAAACGGAAAGACACTTCTGATCCTTGATGAGATACAGGAATGCGATGATGCATATTACGCTCTGAAACCCTTGTCAGCGAATAGCTGCTTCGACATCATCGCCACAGGTTCGTTCCTGGGTGTTACCCTTGAATCCAGGAAAAATGATGACGGACAGGATGACCATAGGGTCTCGCCCATGGGATATGCGACCATCAGAAGGATGTATCCTTTGGATTTCCAGGAATTCCTCTGGGCCATGGGAGTCAACCGCAATCTGATCGATGATGCGGTCAGATCCGTCAGGAACGGGACGGAGATAGATGCATACTATCACAAAATGCTGAGCGACCTATTCAGGAGATACCTTGTCGTGGGAGGTATGCCGGCGGCAGTGGACACATATGCGGAAACGGGCGATTATGGAGAGGTCACCAAGCGCCTTGATGAGATAGTCTCCATACTAAGACTCGATGCTGGCAGATACTCGTCGAAGGCGAACATCATGCGCATACACGCATGCCTCCAATCCATACCCGCACAACTGGCCGGGGGCAATCGGTCGTTCCAGTATTACGACATCGAGAAGAAGAAAGGAACCGGAAAACGCGAGTACGGCACCGCATTGGAATGGTTGGAGAACACTGGCATAGTGCACAGATGCAGGAATCTGCACTCTATTGACCCGCCTCTGGACAATAATGCAGACGACGACAAATTCAAGATGTATCTTTGCGACACGGGTATCCTGATGTCGCTGTGCGGATACAGGGATGTACAGGAGATAGTGATCGGAGACCCGTTCACCAACAACGGTATGCTTATGGAGAATGCGACAGCGGATGCCCTGGCATGCAAAGGCCACCCTCTGTACTATCATGCAAAGGAAAATAGTAGCCTCGAAGTCGATTTTGTTCTCAGATACAAGGGCAAAATATGCATAGCGGAGATCAAATCAAGGAAACATAAGAGGTCCAGATCGCTGAGCACACTCCTATCGGAGAGGAACAGGAACCGCATGGGTGTGAAGATCTGCAACAACAACATCATGACGGATGTGAACGGTGTACTGCATCTTCCCCTGTACGGACCGTCGTTCTTGGAAGAGCCAGATGTCCCATCCATAGAGAGCATCGACGTGAATGAGATCAATGAAAGGTATGAAGGGTCCCATGACCCTTCCCAATGATTCCAGGACATCACCCGATACCTATTCAACGCAGTCGCAAAATCTAGACATAACAGACCATGCTCTTTTATAGAAGTGATAACAATTTTAGAAGTATGGACAGGACCGGTCTCATCAATACCACACGTGCCATACTGGCTAAGGCGGGTTTCGATGTCTCGTCCGCACTAACGCTCAGAGGCATCTGCTTCGACATAGTCGCCCGCAGGGATGCCCAAGTGCTGATAGTCAAGGTCCTGAGCAATATAGACGCATTCTCCAAGGACAACGCAGAGGAGATGAAGGTGCTCGCCGAATCATTGGATGCCACTCCCTTGGTCACAGGCGAACGTTCCAGTTCCGGCGCATTGGAGCCCGGGATTGTCTATTCCAGATTCAACATATCAATAGTCTCCAACGAGACGCTCGCCGACCTCCTCCTGGAGGAGGCACCGCCGTTCATCTTCGCCGCACCCGGAGGACTCTACGTCAAACTCGACAGCAGTCTCCTGAAACAGGCCAGGGAAGAGAGGGGCATCAGCCTCGGTGTCCTAGCGGAGACCGCAGGAGTATCGAGACGCACCATCCAGATGTACGAATCCGGTATGGGTGCGATGATCGATGCCGCCCTGCGCATGGAGGAGTTCCTCGAGTTACCGATAATCGAACCCATCGACCCGTTCACGTTCAAGAGCGAGGACCGTCTGAAGGAGCAGCACGAACCTCCGAGCATCGAGGAATCCTTCGCGCTCAAACAATTATCCACATTGGGATTCACTGTGAGGCCCGTCGTCAAGAGCCCCTTCGAAGCAGTATCCAACAACAAGAACGCCGTGATGCTCACAAGCCTCGGATTGGACGAACATAAGGTAATGGAGAGGGCGATAGTCGCTTCGGAGCTCTCCAGAATCATGGACCGTTTCTCCATCCTTATAGTAGAGAAGAAGCACGAGAGGGACAGCATCAACTCCACAGCGATCGTCTCCAACGAAGAACTCAAGAAGATAGACGAACCCAACGAACTCACGGACCTAGTAGCTGAAAGGAGAACAAAGAGATGATCCCCCTCGATGTGAAGGGCTGCAAGGTCGACATCCTCCCTATCGTCAACGGGTTGATATCGGAGGCGGACAGGGTCCGTCAGGAGTTCTCCCCGCATGAGGCATACGCCGCAGCTTTGAGCATCGAAGGCATCCAATGCCTCAAGAACAGAAAGAACATCGACGAGATGTTCGACGTCAGTGAACTCGACATGATATACGCTGCCCACATGGAACGCTTCGGAGAGGTCGAGATACCGTCCCCCGCAATGTACACATTCATAGATCTCGTCACCGAACAGGGACAGCTGTGCCTTCCCCTGGACATGAACGACGCTGACTTCACGGACCTCTACTGCGAGACAGTTGGAGCGTTGGAGTTCGTTAAGGAGCACAGGATCGCCAAGAAGGGCATGAAGAGGATCTTCGACGGGAGCACGCCGGAGAGGCTCGCCAAGCAATGGGACAACTTCGTCAACTCGAGCATGAAATCGTACGGGGAGCTCTCCAGGAAGAGGGAGGAGCACATAGCCGCCGAGATCGTGGATATAACGAGGTTCAAGAAGGAACTGCTGGTCATCATAGAGGTGGAACGCGTCGACGGCGTCGTCGGCATACTGAAGGGATTGCAATGACATGCGAGGAATGCGACAAGTGCAGGGAGATGGGCTACAAGTTCTGCATCAGATGCGGAGAGAGCTTCACCGACGCTCCCGAACCGGAACCCGTACCGGTACAGGAGAAGGGTACGCTCAAGGAATCCACCCTGAACAAGTTCGTCGTTCCTTCTATGGTGCTGATATTCATAGCATGCATAGCCAGCGTGGCTGTGATCCTGATGGATTACGGCCCCACAATGGACCTCTTCGAGGAGAAGGGAATCAAGCTGTGGATCTACTTCTTCGCATTCTTCGACCTGCCCAAGCTCACAGGCATGGGCTCCGTCCTGTTCTGGGTGTTCATCTCCGTGACAGCGATAGCCTGTACCGTTGTGTTCCTCTGGAAATCCAAGGACGCATTCAGATTCGATTCGACCGAATACATGGAGAGCACCAAGAAGACACCTCTGTTCTGGATGGGACTGCTCTTCGGATCATCACTGTTACTGGAAGTGATCCTCAACGGCATATTCACCATGCTGGGCATGGGAGTGGAGACACCCGGAGGACTGATTGACCTCACATTGGAGGAGGCCCTGATGCTGTTCACCGAGGCCGCCGTATGGGAGGAACTGATGTTCCGTGTGCTCCTGTTCGGACTGCCTGTATTGATAGTGGGTTACGCCCTGAGGGAGAAGGGGTCATGGAAGCACCTGTTCGGAGGGTTCGGATCCAGCAAGCTCACCATTGTATTGCTGATATTCTCCACTCTGCTGTTCTCCATCGCCCACGTGGACTCCTGGGGATTCATGAAGATCTTCACCGTCGCCATAGGCGGATTCATGCTCGGTTACGTGTACATGAGGTTCGGACTCTACGCATCGATCGTATGCCACATGCTCAACGACTTCTCGATGGTGTGGATGCTGGGCATCAGCGACATCTTCACGTCGCTCCTGCTGATAGGGATCCTCGGATTGGGACTGGTAAATCTGCCCCTGCTATACAAGAAAACGATGAAGGGTATCAAGAAGGTCAAGACCATGCCGCTGACCTGCTTCTCGTTCGAAGCGATACCCGTGACCGATTTACAGGAAGAGACCTCACAGAACGAGGATAACGAAGAGAGCCAGGACGATCAGGACAGCCAGGGTCCCAAGACGGACTGAGACTCCACAGCGGAATCGTAACTCTTCGACTCTATGACATAATTGCGGTCGTAGAACTTCAGCTTCTTCAAGACCTTGCAGAAGTCCACCGAACCGGTACCGATGGTCAAGTGGTCATCCTTATCGCCGTTGTTGTCGTGGACATGGATGTTCTTGATCCTCTTGCCGAAGGTATCGATCATCTCATCGATCTGACCTGTGGTGTTGGCATGGCCGATGTCGAAGCATATGCCGAGATCGGTATCTCCGACTATCTCGTTCAGTTCGGCCGCTGTACGGCCGAGGAAGAAGTATGAGTTGGGCATGTTCTCTATCGCTAAGGATATGCCGTATTCCTTCTGTGCCTCATCAAGGACCTTCATGGATTCCTTCGCATGTACCAGATACTTGTAGTCTATACCGTGAACGGACATGGATGACAGTCCGGGATGGATCGTTATACGGTCGATACCGAGCTTGTTGGCGACCTTGATCGTATCCAAGGTCTCCTTCATCGAGGCCTTCCTCACAGGGTCGCTGATGGATGCGATGTTGATATCGCATATGGGTGCATGGATCGAATAATGGAGGTCGTACGAGGGCAGGAGGTCCCTGAACTCCTTCTCGTGGTACACTATGCTGTGACTCGCTTCGGAGAAGATCTCCCACAGGTCGAAGTTCCCGACTATCTTGTCCAGCCACATCTTCGGCGGATCGGCCGAGAACGATGTGCATGATATCCCGATCATATCCTGACCTCTTCCCCGTTGACGGTGACCGGTGCGACTATGTCTATCAAACCTTCAATGTCGTCGTCCTGTATGCAGACCTCTATCGCACCCAGGACCGGATTCTTGTCGGCGAAGGATACTTTCCCTACCGTGGCCACCTGTTTGTTAAGGTTGACCCAGGTCTTGTCCCCGCGCCTGTTCTTGATCATCACTCCGCGTGTCGCATCGAGGATCTTCTGTTTCCTGATGAGCTTCGAGAAGCGGTCGATCGTGGCTGTTCCGGAGAATCCGTAATCGGTGGTCTCAAGCTCCGCATCGGGGAAGATGTTGGCTATCGCCGCCGCAACCTTATCGGGATCCTCGCTGGGATTAACCTGGCAGGAAATGGTCACTGAGGTCATGCCGAAGGCATCGGATAATGAGGTTAAAAACAATCGTAGGAATCAATAATAATCCCGGTCGCCATGGGGACCGTCATGAGGGACGAGATTCTGTCGGCCGCCGCAAGCAAGGGGATCCTATTCTCCCCGGATGCCATGGAGATGATACTCTCCAACGACAGGCCTATGGAGTTCGTCAACACCGTCTTCGCCCATCTGGCGAGGAACACGTTGTTTGTGAACAAGCAGGACATCATGGACTGCATCGTGGGCGACAAGATACTCCACGAATCGCCGAAAGAGATCAAGCCCAAGAACAAGTTCACCTCGGATCTGACCGTTGTCAAAGGAACCGACATCACCGGGGAATCAACCAGCGAAGGCAAGGTCAACGACTTCGCGAACTACTTCAAGGCTAGGTTCTTCACCATGAAGAGGCTCATCGAGAAGCGCAACGACTTCGGAAGGGCCATGACCATTGAGAGCGCCATGCTCAAGGACAGGGAGGTCCGCATCGTAGGTATGGTGTATGAGAAGAGGACCACCAAGAACGGTCACACCATGCTCAGGGTGGAGGACGAATCTGGTGTCACCGGCGTATTCATAAGCAAGGATTCGCCACTCTCCAACGAGCTCTTCGTCGATGACGAGGTCATCGGTATCGTCGGCAGGCCGAACTCCAAGATGGAGATGCTCATGGCCGAGAAGATCGTGAGGCCCGACATACCCAGATCGCATACATGGGAGCCCAGCGACTCCACATCGAAGATCGCATTCCTGTCGGATTGCCATGTCGGCAGTAGCACATTCCTCGAACCCCAGTGGGAGAGGATGACGAAATGGCTCAGGGAGAACGCTGCCGAGCAGGGGATCAACTATCTCGTGTTCCCCGGCGACGTCGTTGACGGTATAGGAGTGTTCCCCGACCAGGATAAGGAATTGGACATTCCCGACATCTACGAGCAGTACGAGAAGCTTGCAGAATATCTCAAGGAGATCCCCGACCACATAAAGATGGTCATCCACCCCGGGAACCACGATGCCGCCCGCCCTGCGGAGCCGCAGCCCGCTCTCAATTCTGTATTCACCAAAGGATTCGACTCCAACATCCTGATGCTCGGCAACCCCGTCTATCTCAACGTGGAAGGCAGGACCGTCCTGACATACCACGGTAAGAGCATCGACGATTGGGTCGCTGCGGTGCAGTACCTGACGTACGAGGATCCGCTCAGGGTCATGAAGGAGATGTGCATAAGGCGCCACCTCGCACCCATCTACGGTCAGAGGAACGCCCTCGCGCCTGAGAAGAAGGACTACATGGCGATGGAGTACGTCCCCGACATCTTCGTGTCCGGACACGTCCACGGAGCAGGTCAGCTTCAGTACAACGGAGTGCGCCTGATCAACGCATCCACATGGCAGAGCCAGACAGAGTACCAGAGGATGCACAACTTCAACCCCAACCCCGCCATCATGCCCGTGGTGGATCTCGCCAGCGGCAAGATGGAGATGAAGGACTTCAATTGATTCTGACGAAGTTATTGCAAAGATGCTTCCGCAGTGCGATTGTAAATTTTACGTGAATAAAATTTATGTGGATAAAATTATTCTGAAGAACATGAAGGGCAGAGAACTGCAGCTAAAACAGCTGGAGGAGCGTTATGATTCCGGAGTCTTCGAATTCATCCCCGTCTTCGGAAGAAAACGCGTCGGTAAGACCACGCTCCTGAAGGAATTCCTCAAAGGTCGCAATGGTGTCTACTTCTCTGCCACGAAGATGCCTCTGCAGATGAATGCGTCCAGACTCGCATCCAGAGTATTCGGTACTTCCACACCCCTCAACATGAACCTTGAAGACGTATTGAAAGAAGTGGCCAATCGCTCGAAGGATGAACGTTATGTCCTGATCATCGACGAGTACCCCAAGATGCTCAAGAGATCCCCGGAGGTCTCCGATATCCTGCAGAACTTCATCGACGACATCCATGAGGACTCCAAACTCTTCCTCATACTATGCGGATCCTCGGTCAGCATGATGAAGCACGAGGTCATGGGATACAGCAGCCCCATCTACGGCAGGCGCACCGGATCCCTGGAACTGCTCCCGCTAGACCTGTGGGACTCGATGGAACTGCTGAAAGGATTCGGAAGGGATGACGCCCTACGCATCTACGGAATGGTCGGAGGCATCCCGCTGTATCTGAAGATGTTAGACCCGAAGGAATCGCTGAAGGACAACATAGCCAGACTGTTCTTCCAGGACATGTCCTTCTTCCGCAATGAGCATGAGTTCGTGCTCCTCGAAGAGTTCGAGACCCCCTACACATACTACGGTATCCTCGAAGCGATTGCCACGGGACATACCGCACTCAACGAGATCGCATCCTATTCGTCCCTGAATGAGGCAACGGCCCACAAGCACCTGTCATCGCTGATATCCACAGGGCTGGTCTCCAGAAGAGCCCCGGTGGATAATCCCAACGGGAGGAAGGCGAGATATGTCATCGATGATAACTTCATGAGATTCCAATTCAACAGGATCCTGCCCAATGCGGAGTATTATGACGAAAAGGTTCTTGAGTCTATCATGACCGGATTGGATACCGACATGGGCAGGATATTCGAAAGGATCTGTGCGGAACATCTGGCAAGACTGCATCACGGAGAGATCGGTACCTGGTGGGGTGCCGATCAGGACAGCAGGACCCAGGAGGAAATCGACATCGTCCTGACTAAGAGGCATGACGGTATAATGGAGGGCTGGTTCGCCGAATGCAAGTACACGAAGGATCCTGTCGGACCAGAAGTCCTGGCAAAACTGAAACATAGGGCCGGTCTCGTCAAAGGCTATGGCAGGACACACCTTGTGATCTACTCCAAGAACGGATTCAAGGGAGATATGGGCGACGAAGCGGAGCTGTACGATCTGGACAGCATATTGGGGATGAAAGATCCCGAGTGAGAATTCCGATAAGGAAAAGAGGCCCCTGAGGGGCCGTTTATAGGTCTCAGATACTGAAGAAAGCCTTCACACCGGGCCTGAAGAGGTAGTAGATGATCAATCCGTTGATGACGATACCTACGAGTGCTGCGAAGTTTCCGAAGATCAGTGTCGCCAGGGCCAACAGGAGTTCCAGAACGTTCACGACGACTCCGATGTACCACATGATCCTCCAACCGAGCCACATTCCGACTCCGATGAGAGCATTCACGACACCACCGAAAATGGGGAGGGATCCAGCCATCTTGATTACGTTGAAGAGGTCTTCCTTTGTGATATCTCCGGTCTGACCCTGTTCCTGGATCTGCTCCCAGATCCTGTTGGTGAGTTCGGTGGCGATACCACCGATGTCTGCTATCAATACAATACCTGCGACAATTGCCAGCAATCCGAGAACGATGTTCAGGATACTGATTATTGAAATCAAAATTGGGCGATCTACGTCTGCCATGCTGTTGTAAATCACTTTAAAGGTACTTAGGAACTGATGAAAAATAATTTACAAAATTATCCTCTAGGGGCAATCGTATAATTCCAGTCTCCACGCCACTCATTCTTCACCAGGTTTATGCGGTTAAAATCCTCATCAGATATGTCGATGCCCCGCTCATAATTCCAATCGTCAAGGATGCATTTGACTTTGAGCCCTTGATTGTTCGTAGTGGATCCGATAAGGTTCACCACAGTTTGATAATCCGATAGAGGTTGTCCTTTCCAATTCATGCTAATGAATGAGAATAGCTTATGTTCAATCTTGTTCCATTTGGATGTGCCGGGTGGGAAGTGGCTGACATGGAATGTCAGCCCTGTGAAATCCGATAGTTCCTGCAGCTTGTATTTCCAGAGGCGTACCCTACTACCGTTACTGCCTCCGCCGTCGCAGGTTATCAGGATCTCGGATGCATCAGGATAACGTTCCCTGCCCATCAGATGCCACCAATTGCCTATGCTTTCGACAGCGAATTCAGCCGTATCCGCACTTATCCCCACATTGACGAACCCTTCATTGGCCGCCACATCGAAGATACCATAGGGTATGGCATGTTCCTTTGTGAAATCATGATCGAGGACTAGCCTTGGCTCACCCTTCCTTCTGTATTCCTGGCCAGGGTTCTTGAAATCGCCTATGTTCTCCTTCTTCTTCGCATCTACGGATATTACCGGAATGCCAGATGCTATGCATCTGGCGCATTCCTTGCTTATGAATTCGAATTGGGCGTTACGATCGGGGTCCGGTTCCCCGGCCTCGGTGTATTTACGATTCTGCTGAAGGCTGTAACCCATGTCTTCTAGCATCCTGCCTATCGTAGTATATCCTACGTCGAAACCCATGTCCTTGAGAGCGGTTTCAAGCTTACGCGTGCTCTTAACTGTCCACCGCAATGGGTTCTCTGGATTTCCAACCGTATTGCCGTCTAGCAGAGAATTCAAAGCATCCAGAACCTCTGGATGCTTCTCCGCATATGACTTGCGCCCTCCCCCTTCGGCTCTTATCCTCTTGCTACCGCTTTCTGTCTTCCTGGTACGAGGTAACTCGTATTCGCCTGCCTTTAAGGATCTCAATTCTTTGCGCCCGGAGGAGATTGTCTGTTGAGTGATCCCTGTGATCTCGGATAAGCGCGTAGCCCCGCCATACCCAAGATAATCTGAAAAAGCGGCCAAGAATAGTCTGCGTTGATCTTCATCCAATATGGAAATCATCGTGTTCGCAAAACTCTCAACATCGTTCTCCAAGGGTCTCACTCTTGCCATAGTAACGACTAGAGTATAGATAATGAGTTTCTTAAAAGTTATTATTCATCAGTTCCTAAGCTACGTGCATGTGGTCCTCGCTCTTTCCCGCTTGGGTTTCGAAGAAAGCCGAGGGTTGAAAGAAATGGTCTGTAAAAGAGATCAAGGAACCAAGTCAAACTCCTTAAGAAACCAGTTCCTTCCAAACAGCTTCGCCGACTTCGGAGATATCGGAGCGGTAAGAGCGGATATTCCGAGTTACGGATATCCGCTGGACGAGGATGGAAACTACCCCGAGGACATGAGGTGGTTCAGATGAACGACTACAGGATCCTCACCGGAGTCGAAGTCATCGACAGACTGAGCGTCGACGACATCGTGACCATCCTGGATTACGGATGGGACACCCAAGATCTGAAGAACATGCTGGAGAACCGCGACTGGGAATCCATCGGATACCTGGCAGCATGGATCAGGGAATGCGGATACGGATGCCACGGATTCATGGTCGAGGACGACCAGTGCATCACCGGAGTATATGGGAGGTGCTGCTGATGGCCACCAGACAGGAACAGATCCTGATCCACCTGTACGGACAGATGGGATTGGGAAACAGCTACGAGATGCCGTATGAGACCACTCAGGACGGGATCGCTGATGCGATAGGGATCTCCAGAGGACAGGTCTCCATCGAGATCAAAAAACTGGAGGAGAAGGGATTCGTCTACCATCTCCAGAGACATGCGTCGGACAGTCCGAAGAGGACGAGGGCGCACAGGATGTGCTACAGGCTGAATGCCCTCGGAGTCCTGACCGTGAAGAACATCCTCACATGCGGAGAGGGGGTGGCCTGAATGCAGGATTGGCAGATCGCTGTCCTGAACAGCGAGAAC
>ERZ842401.633-NODE-633-length-51443-cov-5.545322_pt1 | contig 51443 bp, 40 predicted proteins | sample MGYA00521270_ERZ842401 | MGnify/ENA primary metagenome ERZ842401 (study PRJEB31892, sample SAMEA3878208) | bioreactor metagenome | biome: Moose rumen | place: Sweden | collected 2011-10 | study: EMG produced TPA metagenomics assembly of the PRJEB12797 data set... | reverse complement strand
AGATCTACACTCTTTCCCTACACGACGCTCTTCCGATCTAAGTATTTAGCATCTATTATTGTAAGCGTTGCTTTATGTTTTGCCGGGAGCTTCTTTGCTTCTGCCCAGACCGCGCTTTCTGAGTTTGATACAATTAATGTCGAAAATGACTTTGATGTTACCCTCGTCAAAGGGTCGTATGCAATAGCCCTGACTGTCGATAGCGTCCTTGAGCCGTATATCAGAGCTTATGTCAAAGGAAAGACTCTTTATATCGGTGTCGATGAAAAAGCCATTCCAAAGGATATAAAGAAACTATACAAGGGCAAAAATGCTCCCGAGAAGATACTAAGGGCCGTCGTATATGTTCCAATGATAAATGAGATTTCCCTCAAGGACAATTCCTCACTTATTGGTACTGAGGAATTTGCCACGGACAGATTCTCTCTCTTTGTAGGTGATAAGGCCGTTCTCAAATCCCTCAACGTTTACTCGACGATGGCAAATATTACAATGAAGAAGAATGGCTCTGCTACGATCGCCCTAAGATCCACCGGAGACGTTCAGATAGAGTCCGGAAATAGTTCCAATCTCCAGATTAATGCGCTTGAGTGCAAGGATCTGAAGATTACCGCCTCCAATTCGTCCCAGATTACAACATCGGGCAATTCCCAAAATGTCGCAGTAGTTTCAGACGGATCGTCTGTAACCTCGATAACCACGAATACGGACGTTGTCTATATCACTGCATCTGGGTCTTCAAAAGTCAATGTGACGGGTACAGCATCGCTTCTGTCGGTAAAAGGCAGCCGTTCATGCGTCATTGACACCATCAATCTCCCTGTAGACGAGGCCGAGTGCGATATGAACAACGGAACCCTCAATCTTACCGTATCAAAAAAGCTTAGCGTCAACCTATCCAGCGGCGGGGAAGTTTATTTCAGCGGGCAACCGGAAATCGTATTAAAGGACAGGATTATAAAATCCACGCTTGCCCCGTTTCAAGGCAAATAATATGCTTTTCATCGATTCTCACAGTGATACTCCCTCCCAGATTGTCCGTCTGAGGGATATTACAGTGGACGGAGATCATGCTCATGTGGATTTCCAAAAGATGCTAAGGAGCAACACCGGGGGCTCATTTTTCTCCCTATATGTGTCTCCTCAGAAAACCGGAGACGAAGCCACGAGATATGCTCTTGAGATGATTGCCGGCGTTTATGACGCAATCGGAAGGTCTTCTGGCAAGGCAGCCCTGGCACTCTCGAGAGAAGACTATAGATCAAATAGCAAAAAGGGTGTACTGTCTATTTTTATGGGCATGGAGAATGGCTCTCCTATAAAGGATTCGCTTTCTCTCCTTAGAACGTTCTACTCCTTGGGAGTAAGATATGTAACTCTCACACACAACAAAGATAATCTTATTGCTGACTCGGCAGCTGAAGGGAAAACATGGCACGGACTGAGCCCCTTTGGTAAGGAAGTTGTTGCCGAGATGAACCGTCTCGGCATGATGATAGATGTCTCACACTGTTCAGACGAAACATTCTGGGATTGCATAAAATATTCAAATGCTCCAATAATGGCCAGCCACTCTTCCTGCAGGGCTCTATGCCACAGTAGGCGTAATCTCACCGATGAGATGATAAAGGCGATAGCAGAAAATGATGGCTACATCGGGATTACAATCTACCCCGGGTTTATCAGCGACAATTATAATAATGATCCCGCCGCAACTGCTCTTGAGGACGAAGCCGATCGCATTGAAAGTATTTTTATAAAGGATCCCTCTAATCCTGAGAAGAGGAAGGCCTGGTACGATGCACAAGACAAGATCAAGAAGGAGGTAAAACTTCCTAAAGTATCTGATATCGTCGACCATATTGATCATGCCGTTGCAATAGCCGGCATAGAACACGTTGGAATAGGCACAGATTTCGACGGTGTTTCTGTCCTCCCGGAGGGGATAAACGATATTACAGATATCTGGAAAATCTTCGAAGAGATGAGAAGAAGGGGATATACAGAAGAAGAAATCTCTCTTGTTGCCGGAGAGAACCTTGTAAATGTGCTTGAGAGGGTTAGAACAAAAATGTTATAACCTTTAACAAATAGGTTTCCTAAACTAATATTTAGGAGTTTAGGTCTCGTAAAATCATCTGCCTTAATAAATCAAGAGCAGAAGCGGCAAAACGCTCAATATTGCGTTTTCTGTCGTTGTGATATGTGCGTTTTTCCGTAATTGTCCCTAAAGGACCGGAGACTCCAATCCAAACTGTTCCTTCCGGATTGAACTCATCTCCTCCCGGTCCTGCGAGTCCTGTAGTAGAAACAGAGTAATCGCTTCCAGTCAGCTTCTTCACACCCTCAGCCATCGCAGCAGCTACCTCACTACTGACAACTCCATAATGTGATATAAGATCTGGTGGTATGCCAAGTACACATTCTTTAACCGACACGGCGTAAGATGTAACAGAACCAAGATAATAGGCGGAACTGCCAGGGACAGACGTTATAAGGTGAGAGATTTCTCCTCCTGTGCAGGATTCTGCTGCACTTAGGGTCTTTCCGGCCTTCTGGAGTAGCCTTCCTACCGTCCTTTCGAGGGTATCATCTTCATCAGAATAAATTCTTTCCCCAAGAATTTCCTTTAATTTGGCTATTTCTGCCTCTACAAGGGATTTTTCTTCTTCGGATGAGCCGCTATATGCCGAAAGCCTCAAACGCACACCTGTAAGCGGATTTGGAAGGTATGCAAGATGAATCCCTTCCGGCAGGGAATTCTCCCATGGTTCAATGAGTTTTGAAAGCGCAGATTCGGCGAGTCCATAGACCATTATGCTTCTGTGAAGGATTGCTGACAGGGGATTGTGCGAAACGATATCTTCGATGACAAGAGGAAGCATACCTATCGCTTCGTGGGGAACACCAGGAAGGGAATAAAGAGTAGCCTCGTGTGAGAACTTTTCTTTGGGGAATCTAAAAACCATAACAGGAGCCGTTCCAAGGCAGTTTTCAATCACCTCGCAACCTTGAGGGACAAGCGCCTGAGCCCTATTTATATCGAGAACGTCAAGACCTCTGGAATGGAGGATTTCAGTGATAATTTTGAGCTGACCTGCATGCTCATAATAACCGTCAGCTCCAAACAGTTCCCTTAGCGCATCCTTAGTAATATCGTCCTTAGTGGGGCCCAATCCTCCGGTCGAAATAACTATATTATTGTTTTTCAATTCATTCCGAAGCGATTTGATAATAGTTTTCCTGTCATCCCCGATAGATAGCATCTTGGTTACGGCTATCCCTTTTTCTTCCAAGGCTCTCGCAATATTCGAAGAGTTGGTATCAACAATCTGACCGATTAGAATCTCATCGCCAATAGTACAAATCGATGCTTTTGTCATTATATTAATTATTTGACATTCAGAAGTTTAAATGCCTTTTTTGCGGCCCCTTTACGAAATTTCCCATTTGTTGGTTCCATCATCACCAATGAGGCGCCTGCTTTGAGAAGAGAAGGGATCTCTTCCGGCCTGTCCATTCCGGTCCAAGCAATTACGGGGACCCTGCCAGAAGTCATCTGAACTATCTTTTCGACTTCTGCGCAATTATCAACACCTATACCATCTATACCCGAAAGCCGGGAAAAACCTATCAATGATTCGGTCTCGGCAATGATGAAGCTACGTAAATGAAGAATGATAGGGACGTAGCGGTCATAGCACAACCTCTGGCCGACAAGTTCGTCGATAATGTCTTCTATGAGATCTGAATTGTGCAATGTCATCTCAATAATGAACATATCTACGAAATCATAAAGCATTGAAAATGAAGTAAGAAAGTCATTTTCAAGGGAAGCGGCAAGATATGTGCGCGGTTTGGACTCACGGATATTGGAAATAATGGCGGAAGGGGTTGAAAGACCATCTTTACCGGAAAGATTTGGGGGGCCTATTGAAACAAAGGAATAACCAAAGTCGGAAAGCTGATTAAAAAACTGTCCCTCTTTGTCCATACCGGAAATCCCGAAAGGAGAGCGAAAACGATGTCCGAAGATCTCAAGAGCTTGATCTTCAGGAAAATTACGCATATAGAAAGCACGGGCGAAAGCCGACGCGCCAGGAATGGAACGTCGGAGTTTCATCATTCTATACATGAAACCAGCCATATAACCAAAGATTCATGCAAATATACTAAAATATCTCGTCGAAAGTATTGTCATCATAGAAAACAACTACCTTCGTAATTTTACGGCTTACTGGAGACAATTCTTTCGCAGAAGAAACATCATTGGAAACTGCATTCTGTGGCATCTCATCGGCGTTTTTATACATCTTGCCTCTACCTGTCAACAGCCAGTCAATATTAAATTCAGGGTAGTGGAGGGCTATACTCTCGATAAAATCGAATCCTGGCTTATTTCTACCGGAAAGAATATGAGATATTGACGCTTTTGTAACTTTCAGCGTTTCTGCAAACTTAGTTTGACTAATTCCTTCAGCTGTGATAAACTGTAACAATCTTTTGTTCATTCAGTAGTATTTCAGTAACGTTACAAAAGTAAACAAAATCTATAAAAATTCAAATGAAAAGAATTAAAGAATCAAGGAATAATAGGGGGAGTAAACAGCCTGAATAATGCTATAATTTGCTTTATATACAACTATATAATAATCTGATTTTCAATATATTATTTTACGTTTGTGCCAAAATTATGGCACACTTTGGCAAGTCTAATGACAACAAAATCCCAGATTCTCAAATATATTATTTATATAACGACTATTATATTATTGATTTACAATCATTTATCCATTTATAGAATTTATGATAAGAAAAACTTATTGTTTAATTAAGGTGAACAATGTTCACTAATTTAGATTGGTTTACAAAATAGCAACAAACAGTAAACAAGATTAAAAAAGTAAAATATCTTAAGTCATGGTGAACTAATATTAACATAAAGTATATTTCCGTTTTTAAGCCGATTTAAGTAACTTAGCAGAAAATTTGGCGGAAATGATACCAGAGATAAAAATAAGCGATTACGCTTATAATCTTCCAGAAGAGAGAATTGCGAAATATCCTCTCCCGGAAAGAGACAGTTCAAAATTACTCTACTACGAGGGTCATAATATCTCAGAGCGCAGTTTCCGGCAGATTCCTGATCTCATTCCCGAGAACTCCATAATGGTATTCAATGATACTAAAGTTGTTCCTGCAAGACTCAATTTCGTTAAACCTACAGGTGCCCATATCGAAATATTCTGCCTGGAGCCTGTTGATCCTAGCGAGTACAACCTTGCATTTGCATCGACTTCGACGTGCAGTTGGAAATGCGTTATCGGGAATGCAAAAAGATGGAAAGGAGAGACCTTATCCCAAATGGATCTCAAGGCTAATCTGATTGACAGAAAGGAAAGGACAGGTACAGTCAGATTTACATGGGAAGACGGCAGTTCTTTCTCCTCCATACTTGAAAAATGCGGGACCGTTCCTATTCCACCATATCTCAACAGAGAATCAGAAGCAATTGATACTGAGCGATATCAGACATTATATGCCAAAATCCGGGGCTCAGTAGCGGCTCCCACAGCAGGTCTTCATTTTACCAAGTCTGAATTAGATGCCCTGAAAACCAAAGGCATAAGGATGGAGACCGTTTGCCTCCATGTCGGGGCGGGGACTTTCCTCCCTGTCAAGAGTCAGGTAATTGCTGACCACCCTATGCACCGCGAGCCTTTTACAGTGTCTCTGGATTTATTAAAAGATCTTCTAGAGCTACGGAAAAATGTTGTCGCAGTCGGAACAACATCAGTGCGTACGCTTGAATCACTGTACTATGTCGGAGTCAGTTGTATAGAAAAAGGCTATCCAGAGGACGTAAGCCAGTGGGCACCATATGAAAGAGATTATTCGTATTCACTCACTCAATCACTTGAGGCAATTATTAAATATCTTGAATCTAATTCATTGAATAACCTACAAGTAGGCACGCGGATAATTATTGTACCCGGATTTCGATTCAGACTTGTAGACATGATGGTGACTAACTTCCATCAGCCGGAGAGTACTCTGATTCTTCTGATATCAGCCTTCCTCGATGGAGACTGGAAGAGAGTTTATGATTATGCTCTCCAGCATGAATTCCGCTTCCTCAGTTATGGCGACAGTTCACTTCTTGTAAGAAATAAATAATAAATTCATAATATGGAAGAGTATCAACTTGAAAGCATCGCCCCATATTCGGACGAAGAAGCCGTAGAGGCGCTTGGAAAGGTGGCTAACCATCCTTCAGTCCCATGGATTTCCAAATACATTTTCCCCAATCAGCCGGAGACTTATTTAAGAGATATCCTTAAAAGTATTCGCAGCATTGACGAATTTCAGAGCATTGTAATGTCGCAGGCTATCGAATGGGTGATTGAGAAATCCGTACATAATTTTTCATATGACGGACTTTCAAAAATCCAGGACTTAGATGGAAAATATCTTGCTATGTCCAACCACAGGGACATTATCCTAGATCCTGCTTTTACCCAGATTATTCTATTTCGCAACAAGCTTCCGATGACAGAAATTTGCGTCGGAGACAACCTGTTGAAACAGCGCTCTGTGGAATATCTCATTCGTTCCAACAGAATGATAAAGGTCATTAGGGGAGTATCCGCACGCGAGTTATACCTTTCTTCGCAGGTCCTTTCCAAATATATTAGGGAAGCGATCACTTCCGGAAAGAGTTCGGTCTGGATTGCTCAAAAACAGGGCAGGACTAAAAATGGTATAGATATTACCGAACAAGGACTTCTGAAGATGATAGATATGAGTGGCGGAGACGACTTTGTAAAGAACTTCCTGGAACTCAATCTCGTCCCTCTTAGTATATCTTATGAATACGAGCCCTGCGACATTCTCAAGGCCAGAGAGATCCTTATTTCAAGGACCCAGAAATATGTCAAAACAGAGAATGAAGATCTGCAAAGCATACTTGTCGGAATCAAGCAGTATAAGGGTAATGTCCATCTGAATATAGGCGACCTTCTGACCGAAGAAGAAATCAAGATTGCTTCGGAGTGTGATAAGAATGACCGCTATCAGGCTATAAGGAATGCCGTAGACAAGAGAGTGATTATGGGTTACAGGCTCTGGAAGACCAATTATATGGGCTATGACCTAGCTAATCACTCTTTCAAATATGCCGACAGTAAGTATACTCACGAAGATTTGGAGGAGTTTACGGAATATACTGAGCATCAGCTTGATAATGTTGAGCCGACATTGAATAGATCAGAACTTAGGGACATATTCCTTCGCATCTACGGCAACCCTGTAATGATGAAAGAGAAGATGAAAGAAGAGGAAGAAAAGAATTAATCCCTAATTTTTGATGTGGACATCGAGCTGCTGGAAAGGGAAAGATATTCCCTTCTCCGGCAGTTTTTTGTATATCTGTTCGGTGATGTCAAAATAGACTTCCCAGTAGTCTGACTTCATTGTCCATACGCGTACTACGAAATCGATGCTGCTACTACCAAGTTCCTTGAGCCTTACTGTCGGGTCCTCTGCGCCCGGAGTGGATGAATCAAGTGTTTTAGGGTGGGCACTAAGAATGTCAAGAATAATACTCTTGACCTCATCGGCATCGCATCCATACTCGAGGGAAATTATCTTGTCGACCCTGCGTAGGTCCATAGACGAATAATTGTCGATATTTCCATTAGCTAGAGTTCCATGCGGAATTGTCACCAAGCGATTGTCGATAGTCCTCACCTTGGTACTTACAATATTCATGGATTCGACAAAGCCCGCATAACCTTGAGCTTCTATATAATCTCCGACCTTAAAAGGTTTGAATACCAAAAGCATAATACCTCCGGCAAAATTCTGCAAAGTACCGCTTAGCGCCATGCCGATTGCCATTCCTCCAGCAGCTAGAAGTGCGGCCAAAGAAGTTGTATTTATCCCGAGGGTACTAATCATTAAAATAACCAGCAGGATCCAAAGGGAGATGGAGACAAAACTGTTGACAAAGGAAACAAGGGTTGGTTCTGCACCTTTCTTTTCAAAACCCCGGGCAACAAGCTTCTTAATCTTACGAATAAGCCATGCTCCAATAAAATACACTAAGAGTGCTGCCAAGACTTTAAGGCCGAATTCAATGGCTTTTTGTACCAGTAAACTGATTATCTCCGCCGGAGTGGAGTTGGTCAAAGTCTCGGTAAGCCTGGCCCCTTTTGCGGAGAGAGAATCAGCGATTTCCTGCTGCTGAACAACGTTTACTGCTTGTAGAAACTGGATGGACATGGGTCAAAGATTTATGAATAGGTATGCCATATATGCAATCCAAATGAGTAACATAATGGTAGCGTCTCCGCGGTCGATAACCTTCTTTTGGAAAAAGAAATAGCTTCCTAAAATCATAAGAGAACTCAGCAGGAGCACACCAAGGTCAACATAGTCGATATCCGCAAACGAAAGCGGGTGGAGGAGCGCGGAACCTCCGAGGATAAGGAGAACGTTGAAAACGTTGGATCCGATAATATTGCCAAGTGCAAGCTGGCCCTTCTTTTTGGTCGCAGCGACAATACACGTTGCGAGTTCCGGAAGGGAAGTGCCTCCGGCGAGAATAGTAATAGCGACAAATTTCTCGCTTATTCCTAGTATCCCTGCAAGAGAAGTCGCAGAATTGACAAAAAGATGTCCTCCTATAATGAGCCCTGCAAGGCCACCAAGAATCAGAATAACTGCTTTCAGAGGGCCTATTACTTTATCAGAAGAGCCTTCGGATTCATCTTTGTCGTCAAATTTAAAGCAGCTCCATATATATAAGATAAAGGCAGCAAGAAGAATGGCACCATCCCACTTTGACAGTCCATCATTAGCACCATATCCAATCGCCCCCTTCATCCCGAGAAAAATCATTAAGATAACAACTCCGATATTAATGGGAATATCCCTTCGAATATTGTTTCTCGAGATAGACATGGGCAAAATAATGGCGCTAAGTCCCAGAATAAGAAGGGTGTTGAAGATATTTGATCCAACGACGTTTCCAATTGCGACATCAGCCTTCCCTTGAAGTGCGCCGATAAAACTGACCACCATTTCGGGTGCGGATGTCCCCATCCCGACTATTGTAAGGCCGATAACGAACTCGCTGATTCCTACCTTTCTGGCGATAGCAGAAGCGCCATCAACGAGAAAATCTGCTCCGAGTACAATCAAGACAAGGCCGACTATCAATAATAGTATCTGTACTGTCATGGTTATTTCTTAATTAATGCGCATACATTCTCCACATGCTGAGTATGAGGGAACATATCGACAGGTTGAACAGCAGTGATTTTGTATTTTTCAGAGAAAATCGCAAGATCACGAGCTTGAGAGGCCGGATTGCAACTAACATATACCATTCTTTCAGGCTCAGCCTGGAGAATTACTTTTGCAACGTCCGGATGAATCCCCGCTCTTGGAGGATCAAGGATGATGACATCGGGATATCCATGTTTGGCGATAAAAGCGGGGGAGAGGACATCCTTCATATCACCGGAGAAGAACTCGCAGTTGGTGATGCCATTGTTGATCGCATTGGTACGGGCATCCTCAATAGCTTCCGGAACATATTCAATACCAATGACTTTAGATGCGCCTCGGGAGACGAACTGTGCAATGGTGCCGGTGCCGGTATAGAGGTCATAGACGACCTCATTCCCTTGCAGGGCGGCGAATTCACGGGCAACGGAGTATAGGCGGTAGGCCTGGCGAGTATTGGTCTGATAGAAAGACTTCGGCCCTATTTTGAATCGCAATCCTTCCATTTCCTCATAAATAGAATCCTCACCTTTATACAACAAACACTCCTGATCAGAAATCGAGTCGTTGAGCTTACGGTTAATCACATAGTAGAGGGAAGTAATTTCAGGAAATTCGTCCCAAATTGCATCTAGAAGGGCTGATATTTTTTCAATATTATCATCATAGAAACACATTATCAGCATCACCGCGCCGTTTTCTGCAGTCCGGATGAACATATTGCGGAAGAAGCCGTAATTCTCTCTAATATTGAAAAAATCATAACTGTGCTCAATGCAGAAATGCTTGATAAATAGACGAATAGCATTGCTTGGATCTCTCTGAAGATGGCAATCCTTGATATCAAGCACTTTGTCGAAAAACTTGCCAACATGGAAGCCAAGGCCAACTCTTTCGCTCTCAGGAATAGAATCTGGATCTTCATCCTTTAAAATCCATCTTCTATCTGAAGCAGTGAATTCCAGCTTGTTACGATAATATTCTGTTTGCTCGGAGGGTAGGGTAGGGCGAATCTCCGGGACTTCAAGATGGCCAATCCTGACAAGCTGGTCATAGACCTGCTGTCTCTTAGCTTCGAGTTGCATCTCGTATGGAAGAGGCTGCCATTTACAGCCTCCGCAGATGCCAAAATGTGAGCAAAAAGGCTTAAGTCTTTGAGGGGAAGGAGTTACGAGCCTTATTGTATAGCCTTCCATGAAATTTTTCTTCTTCTTGAAGACTTTGACATCAACGACATCACCGGGAACTGCGAACTCTACAAACAAAACCTCGCCGTCAATATGGGCAATGGCTTTCCCTTCTGCGGCGACTGATTCGATAAGAACATTTTCCAGTATAAGATCGACCTTTTTTCTTGACATTGTCCATTTTTATATTTCGTAACAAAATTACAAAAAACTAATCATATTTAGAAATTTTTATATTTCGTAACAAAATTACAAAAAACTAATCATATTTAGAAATCATTTACTAACTTAACATAATATAAATTGTGTAACATGAAATAAACAAGCATTTAAAACTATTATATCTGTTCAGAAGTCCAAAATTTTGCTAATTTTGCAAAAATTTTCGTATGAAAAAACACTATTACCCATTATTAACACTATTTCTTCTTGTCACTGCATTATTATTTCCAAGCGGATGTCAAGTTGACGACGAGTACAATTTAGATGATATCGATACTGATGATATTACTGTACTTCCAGGACTATCAATTCCAATCGGCTCATTCAAGATGATTACCCTTGGAGAAATTTTAAATCTGGAGAACCAAGAATACATAAGTGTAGATGCCGAAGGAAATTATCTTTTCAATTTTAATATGGATGATTTCTCATATACGTATAATCCGGGAGAAATTAAAGTCGGCACAAATGTTCTTACTAAGACTACGACACTAGGTACTGGAATTACTGTCCCGGCTCAGGGCTCATGGACATCCTTATCTATTGAGATACCGGCATCGTTCAGCGGTTCATTTGAGTTTAAGGAAAACAATTTTATTCCTGAAGTCAAGGCCGTTCGAGAAATTGACTGCGATGCTGTTCTCCATTACCAGCTCAAACCGGAAAGTTCCTACCATTTCGGAAATATTACTTTCCTCTCAAAGAGCGCTGAAGGAAAGGAAACAACTATCACTTTCCCGGAATGGACACTTATAGAAAGCTGCTCGGATAGTAGGATTCAAGTAGTTGATAATCATATACTTAAGCTAAAATCTAATATCACTGTCAGCTCTTCTCAGGGTCTGTCTCTCGATCTTAATATCAAAGGACTAAAGAATATTCCTGACGGACTTGGCATTATCAAAGACGGCAAAATCGCTCTCTCTGGAGAATATGTTTTCGACGGGACGATGTCAGCATCTGGAGCCGATGTTCTCAATAATTATTCAGGCCCTATGTCATTTGTTCTTGACAACCGGTTCTCCTATGATTCTTTCAAGGTCAAGTCGGCTGTCCTTAAACTCGAAGTCAAGCCGGAATTCTTAACAGAGGACTACATATTGGATTACTCGTCTGAAGATATAGACCTCTCCGGCTCCAATATAGTACTAAATGGCCTCAAAGTATTTGTGGCCCTCGATAACGGCTTCCCTGCAAGCATTTCTGCCAGCACCGAAATGTTCACTTCCCTTAATGGGAAAGTTGAGCACCTCTACCCTATTGATATGAACTTCCCTGCCCTTAAAAAGACGGAATATATATTTGTCAGCTCATCCTCAGAGATAAATAATGATGGCAATTACGTTGTTATTCAAGGTCTTGACAATATACTGAACCCTATACCCGATAAATTTGGTCTCACCGGGATAACGGCTTCCACCAACCCTGAAGAATGGGTTATCCTTGAGGCCGAAAAAGATTATAAATCAACTTGTTCCGTATCAGTAAGCTCTCCTGCCTTATTGGCAAAAAATACCTCTTTAGGTGTAACTGGGGACATAGATTTCTCTCTTGGCGGAGAGACAGATATCTTAAAATCTGCAGAAGTCTCTCTAACTATCATCAATTCACTTCCTTTCTCTTTGAAAATAGTTCCTCAACTTCTTGATTATGATGATAACATATCGGACGGTGCTTCTCTTTCCATAGAAGGATCCATTGCTCCCGGTTCAGTCTCCTCCCCTAGCGAGAATCCTCTCACAATACGTCTCGACTGCGACAACCCTTCCATAGTCAAGACTCTTCGTCTTAACTTAACAACGACAACGTCAGGAGAAGCCATTCTCAACAAGAATCAAGGCATCGCCATCAAAAACATAGTCATTACTCTCCCTAAAGGCATCAGTATATGAAAACAAAGAGAATAATTGCCGCCCTTTCGGCTTTAGTCCTAGCAATAACTTCCCTCTACGCCCAAGGGCTGGAAACTGCATATTACCTTGACGGATACAATTTCAGCTACCGCATCAATCCTTCATTCATGAGCGAAAGAGGATTTTTGGCCGTTCCTGTGGTTTCCAGACTGAATATTGGTGCCGGCTACACCCCTGGACTGGACGATTTGCTTTTCGTCAAGGATGGTAAAACTGTGACCTTCCTCTCAGAGAGTGTTACGAAGGAAGAATTCGCCTCTAAGATTCAAGGATCCGATATCCGTGTCCATGTAATTCCTGATATCAATATCCTAGCCATCGGCTTCTGGAATGGAGATGCTTTCCATACATTGGATGTTTCTCTGAAAGGAAGCATTGCCGGTGCTGCCCCATATGATCTTTTACGTCTTCTTAAAAACGGGACTGATGAATCCGAATTTTTCGACTTGTCAAACAATCGGTTCCAGGCCGGCGCCTACCTTGAAGCTGCATTCAGCAGCGCCTTCAACGTTGGAGACCATTTATCCATAGGTTACAGAATAAAAGGCCTTGCTGGCTTGCAGTACTTCGATCTTAATCTCCATGACATGAATATGACCCTCGGAAAAGAAAAATGGGAAATTTCCGCAAAGGGCAATATGTTCAGTTCCGGCGATTTCCTGAATGTGCCCGGTGTCTACGATGAGGAGCTTGGCAAAAGGGTCGTTGATTTCGAAAATATTGGGACTGTCGAGAACTACGATTTTAACAAGTTCAGACCTGCAGGATATGGCGGAGCTGTGGACATTGGAGTTACTTGGAGGCCTTTTGACTATCTCAGTGTGAGCGGCGCGGTTCTGGATTTAGGAGGAATAGCCTGGAAAACAACTGCTTACGCAGAGTCACCAGATGTGGCGTACACATATACACCATCTGAGGATATGACATTTGACAATGCATCTGAGTCAATAAGTAATCAGATAGAAGCAGCCGAGACAGCGCTGAGCGGCATGCTCTACATGGAGATGAAAGAGGAGAACGGGGGCAATCGCTTCAAGATGCTCCCCTGGTCGGCCAACGTCGGAGTCAATGTCCGGGTCCCTTTCTATGACAGGATTTCTCTTGGACTTCTCGGTGTCCATCGCAATGGTCCGGCATTCAATTACAATTCAGCAAGGGCATCACTCAACTGGAGTCTCTTCAAATGGTTCAGCCTTTCCTCCAGCGTAGCTAAGGACAACCTTAAAGCCACATCATTTGGAGGCGCAATTAACTTCCATCCCCCGCTTCTTAATATCTTCCTCGGCTTCGACAGCATACCGACTAAGGTTATTCCTGTTCCGGAGATTGATAAGGCTGTTGCAGAACTGCCATTCAAGGTGCCATTCGGAGTCGGAATTCCTAAGAGCCGTTTTAATACTGGAATCTTCTTTGGTGTCACCCTGACTATGGGGGCAAGACATCGCGACTACGCAGGAAGACGCTACGTCTCCCCTACCAAGCAACAGGAAGTTGTCAGAAACTTAGAGCCATAGAAAGCCCAAGTTTACCGACATACAAATTATTGACAGTTATGCGGTTATCCGCAATCGGCATGTGAGAATCCGGATCAAAAAGGTCCGGATTTCTTATTGAAATGCCCGCGGATAAAATGAGGTCGAGAGATGTTGCCTTTGAAAGGACAAAACGATAACCAACGCCTCCTCTACTGAGGATAATTGAACGGGGCTCAATATCAGTAATCCCCACTCCCCCGCCAAAATAAGCAAGTAATCCATCGGACTTGACTCCATTATTAAAAAAGGTCCCACGAAGGAGTATCGGAACAACCCTTACATTTCTGTCCACACCTTCATATCCAGAATACAGCGATACCTGAAATCTATCGGCAAACACATAACCTATATTGGCGAGGAAAAGCGCATTCACCTTTCCTCCATACGAGATATCAGTTGAGTTCATCCTGTATCCGCTCTCAATGAGATAATTGTAATTATGGCAATCAATTACAGAAAAACTACCTCCCCACTCTATTCCATACGTAAAGCCTTTACCTACCGCAGTACTATAGGTAAAAAGAATTAAAAATATGAACAATAGGCGTTTACGCATAATTAAAACTTGTAGAATATGCCTAATTCAGGCATATAGCTTCTGATTAGTCCCGTATAGTACGGTTTGAGTACATCGCCGCCGTTAGGTGCTATAGTATGGTGAAGCCCGAGATCTGTCGAGAATCTAAGATGGATAATGACGCTCCGGGGGGTGAGGAACATGAGTCCGAGATTGGCCGATAGCGCAAAGGTTGAGCCATATTTGGTATCATTGTCCCTCAGAAAACCAGCCATTACGCCTGGTCCCGCTGTAAGTCTCATCTCGGAGCCGCTTGGAATATCTTTGCTGAAAAGGACGATATGCCTTGAAAAAGATATTTTATATCCCGGGATATCAGCCCATCCCCTCAGAACACCGGAAAGGTCGGCCGAAATGCTTATCTCGTTAAAATAATCGTCTCCCAGACGACCGTAGGAAATGCCAGCTTCTTTGGGAGAAAATGCAAGACCGGCAACATGGTCTCCCCCAGCCCTCACTTCTTTCTGAGGAAAGAGAGTAAGAATAAGTGAAGAAACGAGTATGACTATAACCTTTCTCATTCGTTCTGCTAATTTAGCAAATTATTGCTGGAGGACTATGTTTTTTTTCAAAAAAGTGCATAGTGATACAGGTTATTGTTTCAATATTCCATAATTGCTCAAATGGCAAAAAAAACATATATTTGTAAAATCGTACTAATAATAACTAAACCAACCTATCTATGTCAGTTACCATTACCGAGGTAAAGACGAAAAAGGATCTTCGCGCCTTCGTCAAATTTCCTATGAACCTATATAAGGGCTGCCCATATTATGTCCCTAATCTCTATTTCGATGAGATGAATGCATTGGACCAGAACAAGAATCCGATGTGTAAATATGCAAAATTTGTCAAGTATCTGGCATGGAAAGACGGAAAAGTTGTCGGACGTGTCGCCGGGATCATCAATGAGATCGCCAACCGCGACTGGAATCACAACGAAGTTCGCTTTGGGTGGTTCGATTTCATAGATGACAGGGAGGTCTCCAGATCTCTTCTGGAAAAAGTCATCGAATGGGGGAAGTCATTGGGGATGACTCAGATTTCCGGCCCCCTTGGATTTACTGATTTTGACAATGAAGGAATGGTCGTAGAAGGCTTTGACCAGATCAGTTCCTTTATGCTGAAATTCAACTACCCTTATTATCGCGAGCATATGGAAGCTCTTGGGTATGAAAAGGTTATCGACTGGCAAGAATATAGAATCTTCGTTCCCGAACAAGTTCCTGAAAAGGTGTCCAGAATCGCCGAGATTGTTGCAGACAGGTATAAACTGCACGTCAGGAATATTACAAAAAAAGAGATCAATAAGGAGAAATATGGTCAGAAAATATTCGACCTTATCAACAAGACCTACTGCGAGCTATTCGACTTTACCGTCCTCCCTCCTGAGGTGATTGACAGCTATGTTGATACTTATCTTGGATTCATAGACCTCAGGTACGTTGTCGTCATCGAGAATGAGGAAGGTAAGCTTGTAGCCCTCGCCATTACAATGCCCTCCCTTGCCCATGCTGTCCAAAAATGCGGGGGATATCTCTTCCCCTTTGGCTGGTGGCATGTCATTAAATCTATGTATATCAAGCACGAAGAAGCTCTTGAACTGATGCTTATAGCTGTCGATCCGGAATATCGTAACAAGGGTGCCAATGCAATGCTCTTCAATGAGTTGATCCCAAGAATTATAGCAGGGGGGTTCAAGTATGGAGAGTCTAATGCCGAACTCGAGACCAACAACAAGATCCAGAATCAGTGGGATCTCTACGATAAGCAACTTCAGAGAGTAAGACGTATCTTCGGAAAGTCAATATAGAAATCCATGCCCACCTCGCTGCTGCCTCCCCTGCCGGAAAGGATGAGACCAAAGAGTCTCTCCGAGTATGTAGGCCAGAAGCATCTGGTCGGCAAAGGGTGTATACTACGCAGTATGATCGAAGGAGGGAATCTCTCCTCTTTCATCCTTTGGGGGCCTCCTGGTGTAGGAAAGACAACTCTAGCCCGTATTATAGCAGAAACGCTTGACAGAGAGTTCTTTACCCTCTCAGCTGTCACAGCCGGAGTCAAAGATGTCAGGGAGATAATCGATAAGTCGAAGTCGAATTCTCTTTTCCGGCGCCTTGCTCCTGTTGTCTTCATTGATGAAATTCACCGGTTCAACAAGGCTCAGCAGGACGCTCTCCTTGGAGCAGTTGAGTCTGGGACAATCGTACTCATTGGTGCGACTACGGAGAATCCATCTTTCGAGGTGATCACTCCCCTTCTCTCACGCTGCCAGGTCTTCATCCTAAAGTCTTTGGAAGTCTCTGACCTTGAAATACTTCTGAATAGAGCTATACACGAGGACGAAATCTTAAAAAGCAAAAACATACAGATAAAGGAGACCGATGCCATTTTCCGTTACAGCGGAGGAGATGCCAGAAAGCTTCTGAATGTCCTCGAAATTGTAATTGATTCCCAGTCAGGGAAAGAGGTCATCGTTGTTGATAATGAGACCGTGACCGGCTGTATCCAGCAGAACATGGCCATCTATGATAAAGGAGGCGAAATGCACTATGACATCATCTCTGCCTTTATTAAGAGCGTTCGCGGCTCGGATCCCAATGCTGCTGTCTACTATCTTGCAAGGATGCTTTCCGGCGGTGAAGATCCCCTCTTTATTGCCAGAAGACTTTGCATTCTTGCCGCTGAGGATATTGGTCTTGCCAATCCCAACGCTCTCCTTCTTGCAAATGCCTGTTTCGACATAGTGAACAAGATTGGAATGCCTGAAGCTCGTATTCCGCTCTCGGAATGTACAGTCTATCTGGCTTCTTCTCCGAAGAGTAATTCAGCATATCTGGCAATTGATGCCGCTCTTGACGCTGCTTCAAAGACCCAGACCGCATCGGTCCCCCTCTACCTCAGGAATGCTCCTACAAAGCTGATGGAAGATCTTGGCTATGCAGATGGATACAAGTATGCACATGATTTCCCAGGACACTTTACTGACCTTGAATTCATGCCCGAGGAGTTACAAGGTTCTGTCTTCTATGAGCCCCAGGACAACAAACACGAGAGCGTGCTGAAATCCTACCTTGAGCAGTGCTGGCCAAAGTATTACAAGAAAAATCAGAAAGGATAGCCGATTCCGAAATGAATCGTACGATTATCCTGCTTCAACCATTTTCTGGGGCTTATCCATCTTTCAAGAGTGTCATTGGCAGGATTATAGACCTTCATACCCATATCAACCCTCACGAGAATCATCTTTGCATCGATTCTAAGTCCTACTCCCCAGTCTCCTGCTATTCCGGACGGGAGGCTCTTAAAATTAAACCTCTCATCGTCTGAAACAAGTGAACCGATCTCCCAGATATTACCAGCCTCGGCAAAAACGGCTCCTTTGAGAATGGATACTATGCCGAAACGGTATTCCATATCGAATTCCAGTTTGACATCGCCGGTCTGATTGGGAATGACAAAGTAAGTATCCGGCTTCGAATTGCCTGGGCCGAGGGTCCTCGCCTGCCATCCCCTCATACTGCTGGCACCTCCAGCATAGAACTTCTTTTCAAAAGGAAGAAGTGTCGAATTACCATAGGCATATCCCGCTCCGGCTATAAACCTCAGGGCAAGAGCCCGGGAGCCGTTGAAAGAGAATGTCCTGCCAAGCTGCATCTCGCTCTTGACATACTGGGAATATGGGGTGCCCCAAATCAGTCTGCTTCCGCTGTCATCAACGGGAAGACAGTTGTTGAGCAGACTCAGCACATTGCCTGAAAGATCTATCCCCAGCCTGGCATAATGATAAGAGCCTTGAGGACTCGCGGAAGCGTCGGTAGTATAATAGAAGGTTCCGCCGACACCGAAGTCGCAGTGGTTGCGGTAGACATTAAGAAGATAGGGGTCGTTACTGACAACGGATTCCAGGAATGAACTGGAAATGTCGAATAGACGAACAATATTTACCTGGAGCGGATAGACCTGATAAAACAGACGATTGTTGAACTGGGTGCCGCTATAGCCGTATGAACCATTTATTATACTCATCCTAAATTCAGGACGGTTCTGGTAGTTGAAAGATGAGGTAATATCTGTTCTCGGGACAGAAGGCCCTTTAAAAAGTCTGTTCGGGAGGCCAAGCATTTTAGGGAAGCTGATGCTGGCCGAAACCCCGAATTCGGTTGAAGATATTTTTTGCTTAGGATTTGACTGGAAGTTGCCCTTGAGACTAAGGTTGAGCCTCTCGCCTCCATGGAAGATATTCTTGTGATAGTAATTGAGCTGGGGTGAGACGCCAAAAAGACCGGTCGAATTGGTAGAGCCTTCCAAATTGAACTTAAAACCTTGTAAACGGGAATGCTGGAGATTTATCGATGCGCTCACTTTATTCGTATCCACCTCTGTCAGGGAGACATTAATGCTGTTGAACACATTGAGGTAAGACATTCTGGAGTATGTGTTATTCACAACTTCCTCTCTGTACATCTGTCCAGGATAGATGAGGTTGAAATCTGTCAGAAGACCGGGACGGATAAGGATATTGTCATCATGGGTAATCGAGACGTCATTGAAATAATACTTCCTCAAGGGGCGGGCATCCGCTTCCGAACCTGTCCTCACATATTCCTTTACGGCCATAGTAAGATGGGCTATACCCGGCTCGGAGAGAGTGTCCGCAACAAATGAATAATGGTTTTTTGTAAGACCATAATAGCCCATATTCCTCATCGCAGAAGATGAGCGGACGGATTCATCCTCAAGGCTGGATGCCGCAAGATAATCTCCCTCCTTGATTGATATATTATTCTCGTCAGAGAGAAAATCCTCCCTGAAAACAGCATTATCTGGTAAATCATATTTTATGGAACCGATCTTGAAACGTTTCCCTGGATCGACAAGATAGGTCACATAGACATTCCTCTTCTTTACCTGAACTATGCTCTCAACGCTTGAATCATAGTATCCAATGTATTCAAGGTGGTTTTGCATACTCTGAATCGTCGCATCAACAGCTGCAGGGTTATATGCTACAGGAGGCTTTCCTATCATACGGAGAAACCTATTAAGAAGGGATTGACTATTTTCATCAGAGAGATTGTAGATTCCAATCTGGGGATCCCATGTCCCTACCGCCTTTTGGGTAAAATAGTTCTCCATCTCGGATGATGGAACCATATTGTCACGGACCAATACTCTATTGGACGCAAGAGAATATTCTCCATCCGGCAAATGTCGTGTCATACTGCATGATACGGCCGAAAAGACCGCGAGCGAATAAAGTATGACAACATGCAGTTTCATCCAGGCAAAAATAATACTTTTTATAGTTATATTTGCATGAAAATAAGAGAAAAACAAATGACCACGGCAGAATTAAAGACTGTTGCTTCTCTCGGAAAGAAGAAATTCCGCGACGAGACTGGGTTATTCGTCGTAGAAGGCGAAAAGATGGTTTCTGAAGCCCTACGTTCAGGATTTGAGATAGTTTCCATATATAGAACAGAAGAAATTGGGGAGAGGAATATGGAAAGGATTTCATCTCTTTCGTCTCCATCTCCCTCACTTGCAGTCCTCAGGCAGCCAAAGTCGGTCAGAAGTTATGTTTTCCCTCCACTTGAAAAGGGACTTTATCTAGCCCTAGACTCGATTCGCGACCCCGGCAATCTTGGGACTATACTTCGTATAGCAGATTGGTTTGGAATCGATGCGGTATTCGCTTCAGAAGATACTGTCGAATTATTCAATCCCAAGGTGGTTCAGGCCACAATGGGAGCAATATTCAGAGTTCCCTTTCACTACTGTGATATACCATCTCTTTGTAAATCAGTAATTTCCGAAGGAGGTGAGATATATGGGACATTCCTTGACGGGGAGAATATGTACGAGAAAGAACTTCATCCCGGGAGCGACTCTCCCTCCGTCATAGTAATAGGGAATGAATCCAATGGCATCAGTAAGGAAGTTGCCGACAAAGTGACTCAAAGACTTTTCATCCCGCCTTATCCAGCTGATGATCCTGGCTCAGAATCACTTAATGCAGCCATTGCGACTGCAATTACCGTTGCCGAATTTAGAAGAATAACATTTAAACGATAATACCATGGACAGAAGAAAATTCGTAAAAGCATCTGCAGCAGCTATAGCAGCAACCCAGCTTGGCTCTCTGGAAGCTATCGCAAGAAAAAAACAAAAGGATTCGGTTCAGAAAGAGGAGGTAAGACTCTCCGGTAATAACTGGGCTTGTGAACACTCAGAAGCAGGCCTTGGCGATCTGAAAGTCCGTTTTCTCGGTACAGGAGCCGCAGGATGGAAAAGCCCCAATTTCGGGCACAGACGCAATTCCAGCGTTCTTCTCGACGGAAAGATTCTGATAGATTTTACATTAAGTGTTCAGGATATGATGCCGGAAGGCTGCCACCCAGAGATTCTCTTCTACACCCATTCCCATAGAGACCATTTCCAGCCCGTCGAGGCCCTAAAAGTTGGTGTCAAGAAAGTATATCTCTCTTGGAGCATATTGACTCGGGCGGCGAAAGATTTTGGGAAAGCGGCTGCCGAAACAGGTCTTCCCTTCCCGGAACTTATCCCGCTCAGATATGGCCAGACGGTAGTTGAAGAGGGTATCAGGTTTACGGCAATGCCGGCCAACCATGCTACAGGAGACCTTCAAGAAGAAGCCCAAATCTACTTGATAGAGAAGAACTTCAATAACGAAGGAATAGCAGGTGTCCGCCTAGTCTATGCAACGGATACAGGGGGCATAATGGGGAGAGCTGGCAGGATGGCAGGCATAGACAGCCATGACAAGGATGGTATCGGTATTACTGGTCTTATCATGGAAGCAACCATGAGCGATGACGAAGACTTCCGCATATTCAACCATTCCAGCACCAAGACAGTTGCACGCACAGCTTCAATGCTTCTTAGGACAAATCGACTTTTGCTTCCCGAAGGACAGCCAGTATACCTGACCCATATGGCAAAATCCTTGCAGCCCAGCCAGGAGGAATTGGACGCGACTCTTCCCTATCCCCTAAGGGCCGCCTACGATGGACTTGAGGTAGTATTCAAATCAAGATAAACGCACAATCGAGTAGTCCTTTGCCGGGATTCTTATTGTGCATGAAGAGGGAAGCTGCGTTCCAAGATAGAGCGCAGCTTCTTTTGGTATCGTTATTTCAAAGAAGACTTCTGAGTCAGAGAAATTTGAGGCGATAATAAAAGTCTTTACTCCGTCGGAGCGTAGCCAGACAAACACATTTTTGCGGTCAAATGATATAGGCTGGCAGTAACATAAATCAAATGTCTTTCCAGAGGAGAAAGCGGGCTCCGAGATAGCAGTAGACAGGATTGTTTTGTATTTTAAAAGTATGGATGATTCACACTCTGACAACCCTTCATCGAGATTATGAATAGTATTCCAAAGTCTCGACAGACTATCGACTCTCCACCAGTCAAAGATAGTGGTACGTCCATTCAACCCGCTAAAAGGCTCATTGTCCATCCCACTCTCGCCAAGTTCCTGACCGGCATATAGCATGAAAGGTGCCTTATTCAATAGAAGGGAAACGGCAAGAGCGGCGTACCCTCCGGATGCACTCCCGGCAAAAAAATCTGAAGCTATCCTCTGCTCATCATGATTCTCAAGGAAATTCAGCATGCGAGGTTGGAGCCTTCCGAGTGACTGCCAACACCACGTTATACATTCTGCGGAAGCCCTATTTGAAGTCACCGCACGGAGTGTGTCATAGAGTCCGGACTTGTCGTAGAGAATATCAAATCCAACATCCTCTATGAATTCATGATATCTGTCAGCTTGATATACTTCTGCGATGAAGGTAATTTTGGGGAACTCGGCTTTAATTCTCCGAATCAGCCATTTAAAAAACTGAGGTGGAACCATCTCTACCATATCACAGCGGAAGCCATCAATCCCGAGGACTGTCCAGAACCTGACAATGTCGTACATTTTGTCCCATGTTCGGGTATGGAAATCACAGTAGTTCAGACGAACAGTCTCATACCAGTCATTGACATCGGGGAAAGCCGAAAAACGATTACCTGAAGCCCTGGCAGGGAATTCGATATACCTTCCTTCGGGATCATTTGGAAGATGGAGATGCAGACCGGGATAGTAGAAGAAATCATTGTCCGGAGACCAGTGGAGAGAGGTATTGTCACCAGCACCGAGAGGCTCTGTCCCTTTCGGAGAAGAAGTACCATGATAGGCCCGTGAAACATGGTTGGGAACAAAGTCAATGATAACCTTCAGTCCAGCTCGATGCGTCCTCTCAACAAGGCTAATAAACTCTTTAAATCGGCTATCGGGATTATCTGCAAGATAAGGATTTACATCATAATAATCTGTTATAGCATAAGGAGATCCTGCATCCCCTTTTACAATAAGAGGATCTTCTGTTAAAGAAGTAGCATGACGTATTATGCCAGTATACCAGATGGCTGAAATGCCAAGACCCTTTAAATAAGAAAGGGTCTCGGCGTCAATATCGCTAAACTTCCCGCTTGGGCGGTCTGCAGGCCCCCAATAACGGGGAAGCATCTGATAGATAATCTCTTTCACTCTCACAAGCGGACGAGAAAACTACCAGCAGAGAATCTTCTTAAAGTCTAAGAATGAAGGATTCTCAACATACTTTGTCGCAGCCTCATAATCTGCTTCGCTGATGTAGTGGCAGATATGGCTGAAATAATTCTGTGCGGTACCGCCTTCAATATTGACCCTTCTTGGAGGAATCTTTCCGTCTGCTCCTTGGAGGTCTTTGAGATAGAGAGGATGGGACTCACCATCAGCGTCGACATACACCATGCATCCCGTCTCACCTTTTTTGAAGAGTTCATAAGCTCCCATTGCAAGCTCTGTGCAATACGTAAGATCGTAAGCTATAGGATCCTGGCAGCGAACGTCATAACCAATCTCGACCGGACGGGTCTTTACCTTCATTCCATATTTCTTGAATTCCTTGTCAAGGATGTCGTTGAAAAGAACGGCCTTGGAAATCTTGCCGAGCTCGGGATGGCCATGCTCATCGTAGGTTAGGTTTACGCCGGCATTCTTGATCTCATCAGGATCGAGATCATGGAATACTCCTTCGGCAACAACAATAGTGCCATAATGGATACCAAGAAGTTTACGCTTGACAATTGCTGAAAGAGCGAGGCGGACAATCTTGTCAAGTGTAATGGTCGTTTTATTGAACATCTCAGGAATAATTGTCATCGGGCAGTGGGTAGACTCGCCAATCCCAAGTGCAAGATGTCCGGCAGAACGGCCCATGGCACTAATAATCAGCCAGTTCCCGCTTGTTCGAGCATCTTCGTAGACTGTCCGGGCGAGGTGGGCTCCTTCGTTCTTGGCGCTATTGAAGCCAAAGGTTGGAGTGTTCATCGGAAGAGGAAGGTCATTGTCGATAGTCTTGGGAATATGGATATTCGCAATCGGGTAGTGCTTTGCCTCGAGGAATTTAGCGATTCTGTTAGCTGTAGAAGCAGTATCGTCTCCTCCTACGGTGACAAGCAGTTTGATGTTGTTATCCTGAAATAGGGGCAAATTGAAATTATCCTCGAAATCCTTATCGGTCGGTTTAAATCGACTCATCTGTAGGTAAGAACCTCCCCTGTTGAAATAAGCATCGGCTTTTAAAAAGTCGATATCTTCGGTGCGGGGTTCTTTCGAGAAAAGGCCGGAATAACCTCCGTGAAGTCCAATAACACGATAACCGTTGGAAAGGAATGTCTTTGCGACACTCATGACGACGGTGTTCATGCCCGGAGCCGGGCCGCCGCCGCAAAGGATAATGATAGAATCTTTCATGATATATTTTGTAATGAATTTTTGCGGACACAAACTTACACAAAATCTTTGTAAAGAGCAAGAAAACCCTAATCGGGGTGATTTCTTTTGCACTTTTTAAGGAAAAAAATTATATTTGTAAATTATGGGAAGATCAGAAGCTCAACAGCGAATTGAAGAATTGAAGGCTGTACTCTGGGAGAACAGCAGGAAGTATTATGTCGACAACGCTCCGACGATGAGCGACATGGAATATGACTTTCTCATGCACGAGCTAGAAGATTTGGAGAACCGGTATCCGGAATACAGAACCCCGGATTCCCCTACCCAGAGAGTCGGAAGTGATATAGATGTTCCCATCGGCCCCAATGCTGAGACTCAGGCAAGGCACGAATTCAGAAAATTTCCCCACCGCTATCCGATGCTTTCTCTTGGCAATACATACAATATTGGTGAAGTGGAAGAATTCGCCGACCGGGCAGAAAAGACAATAGGAGGCTCGTTCTCCTACTGCTGCGAATTGAAGTTCGACGGGACTGCAATATGCCTTACCTACAAAAGCGGAAAGCTTCAAAGAGCACTTACCCGGGGAGACGGCGTCTATGGAGACGATGTTACCGAAAACGCCCTGAGGATAAAGAGCATTCCGCCCGTCTTAAAAGGTTCTGGATACCCTGACGAGTTCGAGATAAGGGGCGAGGTCCTTATGCCATACGAGTCATTCGACAGACTCAACAGGGAGCGCGAAGATAATGAGGAGCAGCCCTTTGCCAATCCCCGGAATGCAGCTTCCGGCTCACTAAAACTTCTAGATCCCGAGGAAGTCAGCCGCAGAGGGCTTATATGTACCCTCTACCATATCCCTTCCGATAATGTCTCTTTTGAGACTCACGACGAAGCTCTCAGAGCGGCCGAATCATGGGGGCTGCCGATATCTGACAAGAGGAAGATATGCAATAATATCGAAGAAATCGAAGACTTCATAAGCTACTGGGATACCGAGAGGCGAAAACTCCCCTTTGCCACAGACGGTATAGTCATAAAGATTAACGAGATGACCTACCAGAGACTTCTCGGATATACCGCGAAGTCTCCCCGATGGGCCGTTGCCTACAAATTCAAGGCGGAAGAGGCTCTCACAAGGGTCCTTAGCATCGACTACCAGGTTGGGAGAACGGGGGCGGTAACTCCGGTTGCCAACCTTGATCCAGTTCTTCTGGCCGGAACTGTTGTCAAAAGAGCAACACTCAACAATGCCGATTTCATGAAGGATCTAGATATTCGCATCGGAGACTGGGCCTACGTGATTAAAGGCGGAGAGATTATCCCCAAAATCATTGGCATAGAAGAGTCCAAACGCACCCCTGGGACTATTGAACCCGTTTTCCCAAAGGTTTGTCCGGATTGCGGCCGCGAGCTCGTCAGGCCGGAGGGCGAAGCCAAGTGGTTCTGTCCCAACACAGATGGATGTCCTACTCAGATCAAGGGCAAACTCGTTCATTTCCTTGGCCGAAAGGCTATGAACATAATTGCGGGAGACGCAACAGTAGAGCAGATGTACAACCTCGGATTGGTCCGTACACCTGCTGATTTTTATGATTTGAGTAAAGGGCAGCTCATGATGATGGAGGGATGGAAAGAGCGCTCCGCCGAAAGGTTTCTCTCAAGCATCGCTGATTCTAAAAAAGTGACTTTCGACCATGTCCTTTTTGCTATCGGAATAAGATATGTCGGAGAGCAGACAGCAAAGGACTTGGCCAAACATTTTGGTTCGATTGATGCCATTGCTTCTGCGACAAAGGAAGAACTTCTTGAAGTCCCGGATGTTGGAGAAGTCATAGCAGAAAGCATCATCGCATACTTCAACGACACTGTACACCAGGCGGAAATAGAGCGTCTGAGGGCTTCCGGCGTTCAACTGTCGATGGAAAAGACAGATCAAACAGCTTCAGATGCCCTTAAAGGAGCAATTATCGTCATAAGCGGCAACTTCTCAATTCCTCGGGATGAGATGAAGGCTCTTATCGAGAAGCATGGGGGCAAAAACAGCAGCTCCATAAGCTCCAAGACAACATACCTCCTCGCCGGTTCCAAACCCGGTCCTGAAAAAATCAAAAAGGCGGCTGAACTCGCCGTCAAGGTCATTTCTGAGGAAGATTTTATAGAAATGATTCCTGACAAAGAGCCAGCAGCAAAACAAACATATAAACAAGGCGAGCAATTGTCATTGTTTTAGAAAACAGATGGGAAAGACGGGTGCAAAAATAAAGGCTTTAGTCCGCTGGGTTTCAATAAAGATCCAGCAGATTACTGAATTTCTCGCAGTTGGCATCTGGAAACTCGATCCTTCTGCCACCTCAAAAAGAAAGGCGCGACTAATTCGTGACGGCAAAGTCATTTTACTGATGCAGCAAACCTTTTCTTCCCAAAAAATAGGGTTCCAAAGTACTGCTCTCAGCTATAGAAGCATAATGTCCGTCGTCCCCTTCCTTGCTATTGCATTTTACGTTACTGCGAGGGTCGGTCTTTCTGATCAGCTGAGCGCTTTCCTCTATGCAAATACCAGTGATGAAAGGCTCATCAGCAGTCTCATGAAAGCGGCAGACAATATTTTGGAGACTGCCCAGTCTGGACTTTTCGGATTCATAAGCATGTTTTCATTCTTTTGGATCGTAATATGGATGATGTTGAGTGTCAGGCGGGTGTTCAACAATGTCTGGAAAGTTGAAAAAGAGAAGAATTTCTTTAAACTTATCGGTGTTGTTTTTGGAATTCTGATTCTCACCCCTTTCGTAGTCCTTCTTTTCTCCTCTGCATCTATCGTATACACACATATTCTTGACCTCATATTCCCTGAAAGCGACATAACCGATTCAATCAAGTCATTCCTTGGCTGGGTAGTATTCGCAGTAGCAGCCATCGCCATCATATCGATGATGTACAAATGGATTCCGGGGACTAAGGTCTACTATAGGCATGCTTTAAAGGCTGCCGCTTTTTCAGGAGTTATATTTACTATTTTACAACTTCTCTACCTCGAAACACAGGTCATGGTGACAAAGGTAAGTGCGGTTTACGGTATCCTTGCCGCTCTCCCCTTATTCATGGGCTGGATGAATCTCAGTTGGACAATTATCCTCTACGGTGCCGAACTTACATATGCTTTTCAAAATGTCGATAAGCACAATGTGAGCAAAGAGCAACTTGAGGACTTCATCGAAGATGCCAAGCGCAGCAAAAAGCGTTATGACGAGGTGTCGGATATTGTGCATGATGTTGAAAACACAAAGCAGAAATGAGTTTTTCCGAGTTCACACCAAAGGATTATCAGATAATCAAAGAAGAGTATGCTCTACTTCGTCTTGCCGCAGAGAAGAGGTGTTCTTCCGAAGCGGAACTCGCCGTGGTTCAGAAAGCCTTTGAGTTCGCAAATGAAGCTCATAAGAATGTAAGGAGACGTTCTGGTGAGCCTTATATCCTCCATCCCATCGCTGTCGCAAAAATTGTTGTGAGCGATATTGGACTCGGATATAAGTCCATTTCTGCAGCCCTGCTTCATGATGTTGTAGAAGACACGGATTATACCGTCGACGACATCCGCAACCTCTTCGGAGAAAAGATCTCATATCTTGTAGACGGTCTCACCAAAATCAAGACAGTCCTTGACAACGAAGACCGTAACAAGCAGAACGATATTTATTCTGAGAGCCTCCAGGCCGAGAATTTCAAACGTATTCTTTTGACACTCAATGATGATGTTCGAGTCGTACTGATAAAACTTGCCGACCGGCTCCACAATTGCAGGACGATCGAATATATGCCCGAGCACAAGAGGGACAAAATTCTCAGCGAGACAATGTTCATTTTCATTCCCCTCGCGGGAAGACTCGGTCTGTACGGGGTGAAGACTGAAATGGAAAATATCTGGCTTCGCTACAAAGAGCCTGACGCATACAAGGAAATCAGTAAAAAGATTGCTCTTAATGTCACTGACCGCGAACAAGATATAGAGGATTTCGTGACACCTATCGAAGAATCCCTTCGCAAAGCCGGATTTGACTTCGAGATTAAAAAGAGGATCAAGACGCCATATTCTGTCTGGAACAAGATGCAGACAAAGCACATCCCTTTCGAGCAAGTCTATGACCTCTATGCAATCAGGATTATTTTTACTCCTGACCTGAATTCCCATGAATCTGAAAGGGATCAGTGCTATCATGTATTTTCAATTATCACGGGCCTTTACAGGTATAAACCGGACCGACTCCGCGACTGGGTAAAGCATCCGAAAACAAATGGCTACGAGGCTCTTCACTGTACACTACTCTCAAATGCAGGCCTATGGATCGAGGTCCAGATCAGGACCCGCCGTATGGACGATATTGCAGAAAAAGGGATCGCCGCTCACTGGGTATATAAAAAGAACGGCTACATCAGCGAGAATGACAGCGAGATGGATAAATGGCTCCGCCAAATTAATGGAATACTTATCAATCCGGACGTCAACGCTCTCGAACTCCTTGATATAATCCATAATGACCTGACAAGTACTGCAATTCTGGTCTTTACTCCCAAAGGCGAGCAGAAATCTATTCAGAAAGGAGCTACAGCACTGGACTTCGCATATTTGATCCATACAGAGATTGGCAATAAAGCAATCGCCGCGAAAATCAATATGAAACTCGTTCCTCTGAGCGAACCTCTAAGAACGGGCGACCAAATAGAAATCATCACTGCGGAAAACGAGCATCCAAAACGGGAATGGTTGCAGTTCCTCCAGACAAGAAGGGCAAAATCCATCGTGATGGACTATTTCAAGGCCGACAGGCAAAAGACTGTCGCCTTCGGAAAGACCACCCTCGAAAATCAATTGGAAGCCCTTGGCGTGAAACTCGATGACAACTCGAAGAAACTGATAATGTCAGAGTTCCGTATCAATTCTGAAGACGACCTCTATTTCAAGATTGGGATGGGAATCTTAAAGCTTGACAATCTTTCTGAAATCCTCTCCAAATCTCCCGAGAAGAGTAGTTGGTTCAAGAAGATAATTAGCCGCCGTCCCGGAGAGAAGTCACCAAGAGCGGCATCTCTTGTTCTCAGCGCGTCTTTAGACGGCTCTAAATTTATCATTTCACAGTGCTGCAAACCACTTCCAGGCGATCCTGTAATTGGATTTAAATCTCCAAAAGACGGTATTGTTTCCGTTCACAAGAAGAGTTGCTCAGTCGCAGAAGAGCTAGCAACAAAGCATGGTGACTGGGTTGTTGTCCCTCAATGGGCAAAGGCAAGTGACGATATGTCATATACGGTGCGCCTCCTTCTCAGAGGAATTGACCGGGTCGGCCTGCTCAATGAGATATCAAGATATATATCTCTTGTGATGGGTGTAAATATCAGGGGCATGAACATTGCAACCGAAGAGGGAATTTTCGAAGGGTATATCGACATAAACGTCAACAACAAAGACACCCTCGAAAAAGTTATAAAGAAGCTTTCAGCGATTGAAGGCATCCAAAGCGTTATAAGGACAGAAATATGATCAAACGATTCTTATCCAGATATTTCCCACTGATTCCCGTTACCACCATACTTGGAGTACTGATATTCTCCCATGGATGCGCTAATACTACGCAGGCTCCGACAGGTGGGCCCAAGGATACAATCCCCCCTGTTCTGAATATTGCAAAATTAAAACCCAAGCAGGGTGCAACTAATGTTCCTACCCACAAGACGACCCTTACCTTCCCCTTTGACGAATATGTAAAAGTCAAGGAGATAAATAACATATATCTTTCGCCGCCTCTGGAGAAGGCCCCTAAATACAAAATCAAGGGTAAATCGCTTGTCGTATATTTCGAGAACGATCTCGACAGCAACACAACCTACACACTGGACATCACCGGAGCCGTGGCGGATAACAACGAGGGCAATATGTTTCCAGGGTATACTCTTGTATTTTCTACAGGGAAACAAATTGATTCAATGGGGATTACCGGTATTGTTCAAAGCAGCACGACACTTCTCCCCGTAAAGGGAGCAACAGTGCTTCTGTACAAGGATGCGGCTGATTCTGCAGTTCTTCTCCACCGCCCTTCAGCCTCTTCCAAGACCGATGACTGGGGATATTTCAGCATCCGGAATATTCAAGATACCATCTACCGCGTCTATGCAATCAAGGACGAGAACAACAACAATATGTACGATCCAGACAACGAGCAGATTGCTTTTCTGGATTCTGCTTTCCGTCCTAGCCGCGTCGTGACCGATACCCTCTACGAGTTTCTTAAATTCGACATGAAGGATACAGCCTCATGTCTTGCGAGAAAAACCGATGTCGAACTGAATCTATTCAGAGAAAAACCTTCAAAGCAATATGTAGTCAAGAAAGAGAGAGTCGGTGACAGAACCGGTTATATAACATTCATGGCTCCCAATGCCAAGATTCACAAGATGAGAATCAAAGGACTTCCCAGAAACAAACTCATTACCCAGTTCAATATAATGAAGGACAGCCTGGAGATATGGGTCAATGACCAGAGGAAGATGCCGGACACACTGCTGTTTCAGCTCAATTACGACAAATCAGATTCACTCGGAGTTCTCATACCTACCGACGAGACTGTCCCGCTTGTCAGGGACAAAAAAGCCAAAGCAGAGGCTGCCAAGAGCTCAAGGAGGAATATCAAGCACGAAGATACCATAGCTGTCTACAAAGCAGAAGTAGATCCAACCACTGTAGAGCAGTATGGATTCAGTATAGAATTCAAATACCCTCTAATCGAGGACGGATTTGATTCTCTCATCTTTAGGAGCGTCAATCCCCGCCAGCAAGAAAAAATTGGAAAATATAAGGTCATCCGCGACAGTACCAATCTAAGACACTACTCGATTATACCGAAGGAGGAGCTCCTCGATGGATATGAATATTTTCTTAAAATACCATATCGTAAATTTCGTGATGTCAACGGATTCTACAATGATAGCACAGAAATGAAGGTAACCCTTCCGACAGACGATAAACTCAGCAGTCTCTCACTGATTTTTACCGGTGTATCCAACCACTATATAATAGACCTTCTGAATGAAAAGAGGGACAAAACGATCCGCAGTTTCATAATCAACAAAGACCAGACTCTTCTCTTCCCATATCTGAAACAAGGCAAATATTGCATCAGGATAACAGAAGATCCCAACAACAACGGTATTGTCGATACCGGCATCCTCCTCAAGAAAATCCAACCGGAGAAGGTCAGGTTCTTTAAGATTGAGGACTCCTTCCTGATCGATATCCCAGAAAAAACTGAACTGGAGCAAGAGATAGACATCAAAGAATTGTTCAAATGAGAAAGATAGCTGTTACACTATTCCTGTCCGCAATCTTTCCCCTGGCGGTTCTCTCCCAGAACCGGGGTGACATTCCTCAGACGACATTGCCTGAGGTTGAACTGATTGATACAGTTTTCTTCCGTCTTCCTAGTGAGATCACAAACGAGTATCTGGATTCGGTCAAGCTAGGTTCCGACAAGACCATAAATGATTATAGTATGATCGGAGTCCATGGAGGAGTTGTCTTCAACCGGAGCTGGTTCAACCCCACCAGAGACACCAAATTTTTCATGAATAAACCGGTTTTCGGTTTAAGCTATACTCTGCATGGAAAGCTCTTCGGCTTCATGCCATTCTTCGGCATGGAACTGGGATTCCAGCATAATTATGAAGGATACGAATTCAAACTGGACGAGGAAAATCAGACCATTGCCAATATCTCGGGTGCCACAAAGGTACTATACGAGGTTTGGGAGGTCCCATTTTTAATGGTTGGACATGCTGATCTCAATGACAAGTTCAAACTCCTCGCAAAAGTCGGCATCTATGGAGGTTATAGGGAGAACATCCATCGGGAAACCATAATCCAGAGACTTGTCCCTACAGTCGAAGAGATTCAAGACACTTTTCTCGATACTGACATCAGATGGACTTACGGACTTGAGGCGGCCGCAGGATTCGGAATAATGCTTTCGCCTTTCGAGTTCCACCTCACAGCCGGGCTCAAATGGGGATGGGGCTCATATTATCAACCAAACTACTATAGCGATTACTATTACAGATTTGCCTACCCCCTTGATGTAATGGTTACTGCCGGCATCTATTACCAGTTGACACCAAGACGTGGGTACACAAAGAGACAACTCAGACGTTTCGCAAAGCAAATTGTAGAAAACGAATAAATGATGAAGACTCTTGTTGCAAAAGCGGGGAACGTCCTTATAGGAAGCGGCCATCCTATCGTTGTTCAGACGATGTGCAATACCCATACTTCGGATATAGAAGAGACCATTAGTCAGTGCCGCAGGATGAAAGAAGCCGGAGCAGAAATGATCCGAATCACAGTCCCCGGACTTGGAGATGTCCCTCATATCAAGGAAATTAAAGAAAGGCTTCGCTCGGAAGGAATTGATACTCCACTCGTTGCAGATATCCATTTTTCATCCGCAACAGCGATTGCGGTCGCTACAATCGTGGAGAAAGTAAGGATCAACCCCGGAAATTTCCATAGAGACCATGAAAGAGCGAAGGAGGAATTTGCCCGTTTTATCGAAGTCTGCAAGTCAAACTCTACAGCCGTCAGGATAGGAATAAACCATGGTTCTCTCGGAGAGTATATTACAAACCTCTACGGCAACACACCTCTTGGAATGGCTAAAGCAGCAATGGAGTGGCTTGGAATGTGTGTCGAGAACGATTTTTTCAATGTTGTAGTCTCCTTAAAGGCAAGCAATACACTTGTCATGGTGGAAGCATACCGGATGCTATACAAAATGATGACTGATAGCGGAGTCGTTTTTCCCATGCATGTAGGTGTGACTGAGGCAGGTAACGGTGACTCCGGAAGGATTAAATCCTGCGTTGGTATTTCCACCATTCTTTCCGAAGGAATTGGAGACACAGTCAGGGTGTCGCTGACCGAGGATCCTGTCAATGAAATACCAGTTGCAAGGTACCTCGCAGACCGATACGGCCACAAGCTGATATCTTCCCTTACATCCATCAAGATAGAAGGAGGGAAGGCCGTCGCTTCGTACCGTTCCCCTTCAAGGGAAAGACTCCTTGAAGACCTCGCATGCGACTTTGGAAAAAGGCTTCTAGACAAGGAACTCGACGAAATAGAAGTGAGAGGCAGTTATATTTCAGATGAAGGAGTGGAAACTCCTATAAGTGAGGAGTTTGGAGGATATCTTGCTGATGAACTCCTTCAGGCATGCAGAAGACGTTTCTATCGTCCCGAATATGTAGCCTGCCCTGGATGCGGACGGACGATGTACAATCTGGAGGAGGCATTTGAGGCCGTAAAGGCAAGGACATCCCATTTGAAGAATGTTGTTGTCGCTGTCATGGGATGCATAGTCAACGGCCCTGGAGAAATGGCAGATGCCGACTGGGGATATGTTGGAGAAGGCAACCATAAGGTATCCATCTACAAGGGCAAGGTCCCCCTACTAAGACATGTTCCCGATACCGAGGCAGTCGATCGTCTAGTAGAACTGATTGAGAAAGAGGATTAAATCTCAGCGATAACAGATTCTACCGCCTTGACTTGGTCTCCAAGACGGACTTTTATATTCGCATTGAGAGGAAGAAAAATATCAACTCTTGAACCGAATTTAATTACTCCGCACTGCTTGCCACGGTTTGTCCTGTAGCCTTCCTCAGAATAGCAGACAATCCTTCTTGCGAATGTACCGGCAATCTGCTTGAAAAACACTTCTTTACCATCCTCGCCAAGGATACAGGTAGACGAATGCTCATTGAGCTCGGAAGACTTCGGCAAAAAAGCGAGAAGATACTTTCCGGGATGATACTTGTAGTATGACACATTACCACTGATTGGCCAGAAGTTGCAGTGCACATCAAAAAAATCCATGTACACTGAGACTTGAATACATTCTCTTTTGAGATATTCCTTTTCGAAAACCTTCTCGAGAATCACGACCTTACCGTCGGCAACGCTCGTAACCAAATTGTGCTTGTTTGGTTCCGGGACAGTCCTCTTAGGTACTCGGAAGAAATATGTTATGAAGAACATCAACCATATGAGGAATATAGACAAAGGTATTGAAATCCAGAGCGAATCAATAAATTTAGCCGTACACCAAATCAGTGCTGCCGAAAGACACCAGACACCTATAATGGTACCATATGAATCCTTGTCGATACGTATTCCCTTTATCATATAAGACTGACTAATATTAAATATATCGCACCCATGGGAATTGCGAAGAGAGAGCTATCGAATCGGTCAAGAAGACCACCGTGCCCCGGGATTATACTTCCAGAGTCCTTTACTGAGCATTTCCTTTTCCATAGAGATTCGAAAAGATCCCCAAATACGCCAAAAACATGCATAATGATACCGAGGATAAGACTGTGATACCAAGCGAACTTCAAAAGGCCTGTAAGACTCATCACGAGTGCGGCCACCATGGCTAATATCAGCCCGCCCCAGTAACCTGCCCACGATTTCTTTGGCGAAATCGACGGGAAAAGTTTCTTGCCATTCTTGCCAAGCATGGACCCTATACAGTAAGCGCCTATATCAGATGCCCAGATGATAATAAAGAAGCATAGCAGCAACTGACCGTTGAAAACTCCCTCTTTGTCAAAAACTATATAATTCGACAGGACAAGAGGAATAGCAATGTAGAGAAGACCTGTGTAGATATATGAATAGAGATCAAAAGAGTCCTGATCCTCCTCGAAAATAGAAGAAATCATTACCGCAGAAAGCGGGATAAATACTAATGTGGCGAAGTGAACTGGAATATGGAAAGAATTGATACAGAAGATAATAATAAATCCGCAAATAGCCGTAAAAATAGCAAGTGTGCGTTGTCCCATGAGCTTATCGCCAATATTCATCCGGTAGAACTCATGAAGCATAACAACTATCATAAAGATCACAAGGGCCGCATATAGGTACTTGTTGACCAGGAATCCGGCAAGCATAATACCGACAAAGCAGATACCTGAAATGGTCCTTGTCGCTAAGTTACTTTTCATCTTCTATGGTATTAGGTTCTCCCTTGGCCGTCTCTTCGGTCATTTCCTTTTCGAGCTCCACTGTCTCAGCAGGCTTTACCTTTGGGCCAAGTATCTTTTCGAGATCTTCAGCAAAAATAACTTCTTTTTCATATAGGAGATTACCTATCTCGGTAAACTCCGACATATGGCTTTTGATGAGTGAGACGGTCCTCTCGTGTACTTCTGCCACAATTCGCTTAACCTCCTGATCCATAAGCTCTGCTGTTTTTTCAGAATAGGGCTTCGTAAGCTCATAGCCTCTGGAACCAGTTGAGTCATAGAAGGAAAGAGCTCCAACTTTATCACTCATTCCGTAATACTGCACCATTGCATAAGCCATCCCGGTCATCCTCTCAAGGTCATTAAGTGCACCCGTCGAAGGCTCCCCTGCCGTAAGTTCTTCCGCTACGCGTCCGCCTATAAGGGCACACATCCTGTCGATCATGACGCTCCTTGTCCAATTCTTTCTCTCCTCCGGGAGATACCATGTCAAGCCTAGGGCGTTCCCTCTCGGGATTATACTGACCTTAAAAACAGGATCGGCATAAGGAAGGAGCCAACCGACTATAGCGTGACCGGCTTCATGAAATGCAGTGTTTCTCTTTTCAGAGGGAGTCATTATTGTGGATTCCTTCCTCTCTAGACCTCCGACGATACGATCTACGGCTTCTAGAAAATCCTCTTGAAGGACGACCTTATGATTTTTCCTTGCAGCTGTCAGCGCCGCTTCATTACAGACATTGGCAATATCTGCTCCCGAGAATCCGGGGGTATGCTTTGCCATGAACTCCAAATCGAAGTCTCCTGCAAGTTTGATATTCTTGAGGTGGACCTTAAAGATTTCTTCCCTCTCTTTCAGTTCGGGGAGTTCAACATGAATTTGCCTGTCAAAACGTCCGGCCCTCATGAGAGCCTTGTCAAGAATGTCGGCGCGGTTTGTCGCAGCTAGAACAATAACACCGGAATTCGTCCCGAAGCCATCCATCTCCGTAAGTAACTGATTAAGAGTATTTTCCCTCTCGTCATTGGAAGAAAATCCTCCATTCTTGCTACGGGCCCGTCCAACTGCATCAATCTCATCAATGAAAACAATACAAGGAGCCTTCTCCTTTGCTTGGCGGAAGAGGTCACGGACACGGCTAGCTCCGACGCCGACGAACATCTCAACGAAATCTGATCCGGAGATAGAGAAGAATGGAACATTGGCTTCCCCTGCCACTGCCTTTGCAAGAAGGGTCTTTCCAGTCCCCGGAGGTCCTACGAGTAGGGCGCCCTTTGGTATCTTGCCGCCAAGAGCAGTGTATTTAGACGGATTCTTAAGGAAATCAACTATTTCCATTACCTCCTCTTTTGCTCCGTACAGGCCCGCAACATCCTTGAATGTCACTTTAACTTCATTCTTATCGGCAAGTTTTCCTGTTGACTTCCCGGCATTGAAAGGATTACCCATACCACCGCCGATACCTCCAGAGCCACCGCCCATCGAACGGTTGAGCCCCCTGAACATCCAAACCCAAAGGAGGATCATCAGAATTGGCCAGAGTATCCATTCGAGAACATTTCCCCATGCATGGTCATTATTGCGCATCACAATTTTCACCTTGCTGCCGGGATCCAGACCTTCATTCAGCTCTGAGAAAGTGACTTCAGGATCGAACTTGGTGGATGTGAGGAAGTAGAAATGGGGTGATTTGCGTGGTAGTACACCACCTGGAAACTTGTCGGAGTACTTGGCAAGCCTCTCGGGACGGATCTTTACATCTCCTTGATAGTCGTTGCGGGTAAATACGATCTCATCGACGTCACCGTTCTGGATCATTGTCTTGACTTCTTCCCATTCGACCTTTTCAGCGGAGGCCCCTCTATTGGAGAACAGCATCCATCCAAGACCGATAACAAGAACAGCATACAGGATCCACGATAGATTGATAGTAAATCCAAATCCCTTTCCGTTTTTATTTTTTTTATCGTTTGCCATTTATTTCATTTTTTTCGTTGCGGACACCTTTCGCTCTTTATACTCTTTGCGTGGAACATCAGACCAAAGATCTTCCAGGCGATAAAAATCCCTGTATTCTTTCAAAAAGATATGGATGAGTATGTTACCATAATCCTGAATAATCCAGAAATTGTTGCCTTCACCCTGTGAACGAAGAAGCTTGTGGCCTTCTTCTTTCATCTTCTCTACGATATTGTCGGATATTGCTCCTACTTGAGTAGTGTTTGAGCCGTCGCAAATGACAAAATAATCTGCGATTGCGCCATCAATGCTGCGAAGATCGAGTGAAACAACATTTTGTCCTTTTTTATCAAGGATTGCATCTGCGATAAGACGTAGGTCGTGTGTAATCATATATTTTTGTAAATTTGCAAACAAAGATAATCAAAATCCGAACCAATGGAAAATAAGATTAACATTATATGGTATAATGAGTTGGATTCGACAAATAGCGAGGCTCTGAGGCATATCTCTGACTTTGACAATTTGTCAGTGATAGCCGCCATCTGTCAGAGCGGAGGAAGGGGTCAAAGGGGCAACCGCTGGTTCTCGGCCCCAGGAGAGAATCTAACTTTTTCCATTGTTCTGAAACCCGGAATCGGGGGGATTCCTCATATTACGACACAGAATATATTCGATCTTAACAGAATCTCATCGCTGTCAGTCACATCTTTCCTCTCATCCCAAGGAGTTGAAGCTTCCATTAAATGGCCAAATGACATTTATTTCAGGAATCGTAAAATCTCAGGAATTCTGATAGAAAACAATATTGTTGGGGACGAAATTGTTTCATCTGTCATTGGAATAGGAATAAACCTCAATCAGACAGAATTCCCAGAGCTCTCCAATGCCACCTCTGTCAAGTTGATTACGGGCTCATCCATCGCTATTAAAGAGGCTCTGGAGGAGTTTTGTGAAGTCTTCAAAAGAACCCTATCACTGTTTGGGAACAATTCATTATCAGACATATACGAAGATAAGCTATTCCACAAGGGACGTCTTTGCCGATATTCAGATTATCTCAGGGACACGGAGTTTGAGGGCAAAATAATAGGCGTCACTGATACCGGACGCCTTATCGTGGAGGAAGGTCCTCGCAGAAGGACGTACGCATTCAAAGAAATTGGCTATATTCTCTGACGCATTGCCTTTATGGCAGCCTCAGGATCCTCAGCCCTAAAGACGGAACTCCCTGCAACGAGAATTCCGGCTCCGGCTTCTTCCAGGGCGGCAGCGTTAGATGGCCCCACTCCCCCGTCAACTTCTATGGGGACATCAAGACCCTCTTGGGCAATCCTCTTTTTCAGATCCATTATCCTTCCGTATGTGGATTCTATGAACTTCTGCCCCCCGAAACCGGCGAAAACGCTCATGAGTAGAACATAATCCAATTCCCCAAGATACGGAAAAAGAACATCAACTGGGATATTGGGGTTGATCACGAGTCCGGCCTTCATCCCGAACGAACGAATCATCGAGAGGGTTTCTGAAGTCCTTCCCAAAGCGGCTTCGTAATGAAAACTCAGCATATTCACCCCGACTGTAGCGAACCTCTCGACATACTTCCACGGCTCTACTATCATAAGATGGGTGTCCATCGGCTTTTCAGCGACCTTGGCTATAGCTTCAACGACGGGGAAGCCAAAAGAAATATTGGGAACGAAAATGCCGTCCATTATGTCGAGATGGAATATATCGGCATATTTATTAACTATTTCGGCTTCTTCCTCGAGGTGAAGAAAATCGGCTGCAAGGACAGACGGGGCAATTTTGAGCATAACTACTTGAAATTAACGACTATATCTTCAAGTAAATCTACGAATTTATTGAGGGATGAAAGTTCTAGTTTCTCGCCTGGGGCATGAACTCCCCTCAGGGTCGGTCCAAATGAAATCATATCAAGGTCCGGAAATTTCTCGAGAAGGAGTCCTCACTCGAGCCCTGCATGGATTGCCTTGACCTCAGGATCTGTATTAAAGAGCTTGCGATATGAGGCGACGCTCTCTTTGAGTATACGTGAATCCATGTTTGGCTTCCACCCGGGATACTCCGACTTGTGCTCGACATCTGCGCCGCCGAGAAGAAGAGCAGCCTCAACTTTTTCAGCAATCGCGTGGAGCTCTGTTGTCACCGAACTTCTCTGGCTTGTTATTACGGTAAACACTTTCTTGCGAGAATCTTGCTTGACCGCTGCCAGATTGGTGGAAGTCTCCACAAGCCCTTCGATATCGGTACTCATAGCAACCACTCCATGGGGACATGCGGTCAATGTGGAAATAATCCTTACTGTATCTTCCTCAGAAATAGGCTCTTGGTCTGTTTTAAATGAAGAAACGGTAAAAGTTAAGTCCGGCTCGGTATTTTTAAACTCAGAAGCGAGTATCACTCCGAAAGCCTTGAAATCCTCGGCCATGTCGTTATATTCGTCAGAAGGCACGGCAATCACTGCTTCAGCCTCGCGGCAAATGGCGTTAGGCTTGTTGCCCCCGGAGATGGAAAGAAGTTGATAGTCGTACTGAAGTTGGGTATAGAGGAACCTGCAGAGCTGCTGAAGGACATTTGCTCTCTCTTTGTTTATATCATCACCGCTATGGCCACCTATGCCTCCTGAAATGCGAAGCCGCATCGTCTTGTAGTTCTTCAGTAGAGGTTCATTTTCATATTCGAAGGTAGCGATTGTGTCCACCCCTCCGGCGCAGCCGACAAAGAGCTGACCTTCATCTTCAGAATCAAGATTGATAAGAGTCTTACCTTCGAAGAAACCTTTTTCAAGGGCAAAAGCCCCATCCATACCTGTTTCTTCCGAGATGGTGAAGAGGCACTCGAGCTTACCCATCTCGAGATTGCTGTCCAATAGTGAAAGACATGCCGCCACTCCGATGCCGTCATCTGCCCCCAGAGTAGTATTCTTAGCAATCATCCACCCATCCTCAATTTCGAATGGAATAGGATCCTTCCTGAAATCAAACTCAAAACCGCCGACTTTCTCGCAAACCATGTCCTGATGCGCTTGCAAGACAAGAGATGGCACATCTTCTTTGCCCTTTGACGCTTCTTTCACTATAAGGACATTACCTGTCTTATCGGTCTTGCATTTCAAGTTCCTATCCGCTGCAAATTTCTGCAGATAAGCTGTCATAGGCTCTTCGTGGCCTGATTCCCTAGGAATAAAGGTGATTTCTTTGAAGAAATCCAATACTGACTTAGAATCCATATTTATAAGGTTGTTTTATGCCTCTACGGGCACAGAAAGCATGTTCTCTATATCGGCGACATATTTCTTCGTGTCGCGGTCGGTCGTCATAAGGTCCTGAACTGTCGTGCAGGCATAAAGGACTGTCGCATGGTCCCTTCCACCAATCTCGGACCCTATTGTTGCAAGTGAACATGAAGGGATGAGATTGCGGCATTCATACATGGCAATCTGGCGGGCTTGGACAATAGGACGCTTGCGGCTCTTTGAAAGAATATCCTCCCTGGTAATATTGAAATAATCGCAGACGGTATCAACTATCTTGTCGATAGTGATCTCGCTCTCCTCATCGCCGACAAGACTGCTTGTCACCTTCTCGGCGAGCTCCATTGTAATCTCTTTTTTGAGGAGGGTTGCCTGGGCAATCAAGGATATCAGCGTGCCCTCAAGCTCACGGAAATTGGTCTTGACCCGTGTAGCGATGAAATTCAATATGCCTTCATCAATAGGAACCCCCTCCCTGAAAGATTTAGCTTTGAGCATCGCCAGTCTTGTAGAGAAGTCGGGGCGGAGAAGCTCAACGGAAAGACCCCATTTAAACCTCGAGAGAAGCCTTTCCTCAAAATTCTTGAGGTCCACAGGTGCGCGGTCGGAAGTAAAAATAAGTTGCTTACCGCTCTGGTGGAGGTGATTGAACACATTAAAGAATGCATTCTGTGAAGCTTGACCCTGGAGCTGATGAATATCGTCGACAATGAGGACATCAATCTTCATGTAGAAAGCCATGAACTCGGTGAGTTTATTGCCTCTGATTGCATCCATGTACTGAGTGCGGAAATCATTTCCGGTCAAATAGAGGACTATCAACTCCGGGAATCTCTCCTTGATGGCGATACCTATAGCCTGTGCAAGATGCGTCTTGCCCAGGCCAGGGCCGCCAAATAGGAAAAACGGATTGAAAGATGTCTTACCTGGAGAAAGCGAGATATTTTCACCCGCTATGTACCCCATCTTGTTGCACTCGCCCTGAATCAGATTGGCGAAGCAGTACTCGGCTTTAAGGTTGGGGTTGATCTGGACACGCCGAATGCCCGGAAGGACGAACGGACCGGGATTGCCCGGTTTGAATGTATTGATCGCGACGCTGGGATTGACCGGATTAGTTGTATCGGCAGCCGGGAAAGTCATAGGCTGCTGGTTCCTTACCGGACGGACCATGTAATTCAACTTGGCGTCAGTTCCTATCTCTCTTTTGAGAGCAGCTTTGAGAATATGTAGGAAGGCTCCTTCAAGGTATTCACGGAAGAAATCTGACGGGACTTCAAGAGTCAAGGTCGAATCCACAAGAGATACGGGACGTATAGGTCTGAACCATGTATCAAACTTCTGCGGATCAATGTTGGCTCCAATGATCTGTAGACAGTTATTCCACACAGCGATATGTCTATCTTGTTCCTGCATCTAATAAATTCCAGTGGATTGTGGGTAAGTCGTGGTTAAGCCGATCATCCCAAATGCTGATGCAAATATGGATGAAAAAAAATTGATAAAAAATTTAAATTCCTATTGTATATTTTATTTTTTTTACTTTTAAACGTTTATTTCTACCCCACATAGATATGTTTTATAATAAATTGATTTTCAAGCATATAAGATTGAATTATTAAACGCTAAAGCATTAAAAACTATTTTATAATTTAGAATTATTCAAAATACGCAAATTCGATATTTTTCCTTTTTGTAACACTCTGCAATAGGGAAAAATCATTTAACTCTGATTACTTTTCCACCTTCAAGTTTAACAAAAAAAGAATCAGGAAATTTCTTTCTGATTTCTGAATTAATTTTGCGCGCCTGGGATTCATCATTCGAAACGCCTATGAAATATCGGTTGATATTCTCACCTTTTAGGCAATATGGTTCATATCCGGCAAAAAAAGAATCACCCTGTTCCATGCTCTTTTTCGTGGCAAGTATCTGGGTCCCGTAAAGTACTTCGCCTTTCACATCTTTTGGAGTCGAATTAGCAGAGGGCTCGTCAACTGTTTCCTTCCCCTTTTTTGCCTCAAAATCGTACCTGGATTTATATGCAGTCACGGCTTCGAGAATGTTGCAGGCAATGTTATCAATCCCCTGTTCCGAGCGCAGTGCTGCAAGGTCGGATGGATTACTTATGAAGCCACATTCTATAAGGACAGCCGGCATTGTCGTTCTCCATAACACCCAGAAAGGATCTTGAGAGACACCTCGTGACCTTTGGATAGCCCCTCCCTTCATCCCTGCATTGACATCCTCAGCAAACTGAAGACTTCTCTCGAGATTGGAATTCTGGACAAGGCTGAAAAGGATATAGGAACGAGTGTCAGATGGATCAAAGCCTTGATACTTGGTGGAATAGTCATCCTCAAGTTTGATTACGGAATTTTCCCTCTTGCAAAGCTCTAAATTCTTCGAAAACAGATCATTACCTTTTCTGGAAGACTGGCCAAGACAGTGGATGGAATAGCCGTTGGCATTTGTCCCTCCATCCTGGGCGTTTATATGGACAGAAATGAATAGATCTGCGGAATTGTTATTTGCGATGTCGGCCCTGTCACTGAGGGTAATGTATCTGTCGTCATCCCGAGTCATGATAACTCTGACATCGGGATATTTCTTCAATATCTTTTCCTTTAGTTTTTTAGATATTGACAGAGTAAGATTCTTCTCATAAGTCTTCTTGTCTCTACTGATACAGCCTGCATCATGACCTCCATGACCCGGATCGATAACTATGGTCTTCACTTTCACCTGAGGCGCTTCTTCCGCTCTGGAAGGCACGGGTATTGCAATTATAGCGAGACCTGCAAACAGGATAGAAATGACTGCTGAGAAGGGTTTCATCCGGTTTCCTTTTTGATTATTTTGAAATTATCAGTACTTTTGTACTTTGCAAATTTAGCAAATATTTTGAAAAGATATTGGAAATATATACTTATAGGTCTGGCAATACTCATCTTAGCCGATTCGGCCTCTGCCCAAAGGCGAGGTGTTTTCGGCAGGAGGCGCCAAGGACCGGAAGTAGTTTCTAATGTCGATTCCACCCTTCAGCAGTTACCTGATTCGGTGATAGCATTCAGGGATTCCCTCAATAGGGCCGATTCAATAGCAAGGCGCGATTCACTCGATCTTCTTCGTAAAAGTTCGCTTGAAAGACCTGCATTCTCAACTGCCAAAGACTCCATGCGCACCGACTTCTCAAACGGACAACGAAAGATTTACTACTGGGGAGACGTTTCTGTGACCTACCAGGACATGAAGCTTACTTCCGACTACATGGAATATGACTTGAATACTGGGATTGTCTTTGCGAAGGGAACATATGATCCAATAACCCAGGAGTGGAAGGGACAGCCAGAGATGACTCAGGGTGGAAAGTCTTATAAGATGGAGGAGCTCAGGTACAATTTCAATAACCGCAAGGCAATTATCAAAAACATGATTACCCAAGAGGACGAAGGTCTTCTCCATGGAAAGGACATTAATATGGATGCAGACCAGTCTATCAGTATCATGCACGGACGCTACACCGTCTGCGATCTTGAGCACCCCCACTATTACCTGAACCTTTACAACGCAAAAGTCGTCACTAAGCCTTCGCAGAAGACCGTTTTCGGCCCTGCGTGGCCTACATTTGAGGACGTTCCTTTCCCTATCGGAATCCCTTTCGGATTTATACCAAAGAAACCTCAAAGAGCTACCGGTATGCTCATGCCGACCTTCGGAGAAGAGCAGGCTCGCGGTTTTTACCTGAGAGATGCGGGGTTGTACTTTGTCATTGGAGACTACTTCGATCTGTCTGTTACCGGAGATTATTATACGCTCGGATCATGGGCTCTGGATGTCAACTCCAGATACAAAGTCAATTACAAGTTCAATGGGAACTTCAGTCTGACCTACTCCAACGACCAGACCGGAGAAAGAGGTAGTACCGACTTTTTCCAGACAAGGAACTTTGGTCTCAAGTGGTCCCATACCCAAGACTCCAAGAAGCGCCCCGGCACCACATTCAGCGCATCTGTCAACTTTTCCAGCCCTTCAAACAGTAAATACAACTCCAGATCCGTAAACGAGGCTCTACAAAATCAGATATCCTCATCTGTCTCATACTCTCACAACTGGGGAGGTAAAGTAAATCTGTCAGTCAACGCCCTCCATAGCCAGAATTCCCGAGACTCCAGTTATACATTCACCCTGCCGAATGTCACCCTCTCCGTAACACGATTCTACCCCTTCAAGAAAAAGGTACGTATAGGGAAGGAAAAGTTCTATGAGAAGATATCTTTCGGATATTCTACATCTCTGCAGAATAAGGTAAATTTCAAGATGAAAGACATGCAGGATTTCGTCTACGACTCTAATGGCAACTACGTCATCGATGAGACTACGGGTATGAGGGCTAAAGAATTCGGCGATTCTCTAGGAATAAAAGCCTTGCAGAGAATGACAAATGGAATGAACCACAATTTCCAGATAGGTCTTCCAAACTTCACTCTGTTTAAGTATCTCAACTTTACCCCTAGCGTGAGTTACGGGCAGAACTGGATGTTCTCAAAGGGAGAAGAACATTTGGAGCCTGTTTTCAATGATGCCGGAGAGCCGGTAATGGTCACCGACTCTGATGGTCAAAGCGTTCAGGCCCAGAAACTTGTCCTTGACCCGGGTACGGCATTCAACGCCTTCGGAGCGACACACACATACTCTGGCAGTATGTCCATGAGCACAAGAATTTACGGCATGTTCGATTTTGGAAAGCACCGAAGAGTCCAAGCCATTCGGCATGTAATTACCCCATCTATGTCAGTATCCGTGAGTCCGGAGAAAGGAACAGCATTCAACGGATGGAGGGAGATTGAAGGTTATTATGACACCCGTGGGACTTATCATGCGCCATCTTACTATAATATCTATAGCATAACCGGCCACCACAATCTCTCATCTCCTCCCGGAAGAGGCAAGACTGCAAGCATGAATATGTCCTTTGGAAACAATCTTGAGGCAAAGGTCAGGGACATTCGAGACACAACCGGGACAGGCTCGAAAAAGGTTAAGTTACTTGACCAACTCAATCTGAGCGGAAGCTACAATTTCCTTGCTGATTCCCTCAAAATGAGCAATATAGGCATTACAGCTTCTACCTCGGTCTTCGGTAAACTGGGCATAAGCGGCAACCTTAATTTTGACCCATACGCAATTGATGAAAAGGGTAAAAAGATTAATACTTTCAACTTCCAAAAGAATGGACTCGCCCACCCTCTGAGACTTACTAACGCCAGCGCGTCCCTATCATATTCCCTTTCAGGTAAAGGCTCAATCAAGGGAAATGACGGAAGCAAAAGCGGGGATGGCGGAGGATCGTCAGGCAATAGCGGTGCCACTGCTGCATACCAGAGAATTTATTATCATCCGATAACTGGTGAATACATCCCCGGCGGATACCTTTATTACATGAATCCCAATGTCCCATGGTCGGTAAATGCCAGTTATTCATTTAGTTACTCAAGAAGCTACTCATTTACGAACAATCAGCTTATAACTAAAAACAGGATTACCCAGACCGTTCAGCTCTCCGGGAACATAAAACTCGATCCTAGGATGAGCATCCAGATGTCTTCCGGTATTGACCTCATGGCAATGGCAATTACTACTACTCAAATTAGCGCCACGTACGACCTCCATTGCTTCAATATATCAGTTTCATGGGTCCCAACAGGACAATGGCAGTCATATAGCTTCCGCATTGCAGCAAATGCCGCAGCACTTGCCGACCTGCTTCGCTTTAAGAAGAGTTCCAGTTACTGGGACAATTAACTCGCGCATTATTTGCGTGTTGTCATTTTTTGTATTATCTTTGCATTGCTTTCCCATCGGAAAGATTCTTTTGTATTTATTTTTTTCCATATAAACATGCCACACAGCCTTTTTGAACTCAATTCAATGACTGAGGATCAACTCAGAACATTAGCTGAAAGCCTAAACATCAAAAACTTCAAGAAACTTGACCGGGCAAATCTTGGATTTGCAATTCTGGATGAGGAAGCTCGTCTTGAGTCAGTTAAACCCTCAGAGCCAAAGCTGGCAGCGAAAAAGCGCGGTCGGCCTCGCAAAGAAGGATCCACTCCGGCGACAAAGCAATCAGAAAAGAAGACGGAAACGCCCTCTGGCCGCACTGAGCCAGTTGACTCTGTCAAGACAGAAGTTACTGCTCCCGCGTCCGATACCGCGGACGCTCCCGTGAAAAAGAAAACTAGAAAACCAAAGGCGGCCGCGCCCTCAGAAAAGCCTTTATTGCCCGAGCCGCCTAAGGCCACCGAGAACTCGCCTGAGAAAGAGGAAGCCGCGGAAAAACAGCCTCAGAAGCCACGCCAGAGCAAAAAGAAACAGAAAACATCTGAGTCCTCCGAACAGGCAAAACCAGAAGAGAATGCTCCCGCCGCCCCTCAGATTGACGGCAAGGCTTTTATTCATAGCCTCTTCGATGAACTAAGCGAAGATGAGGCCCAGAAAGAGGATGAGGCCCGCGAACAGCAGAGGGAAGAGCGCCGCAAGCAGAAGTTCCAGAAGCGACAGCAGCAGGGACAACAAGGTAACAATCTGCAGCCGCAAACAGATAAGCCCCAGATAGAAAAGCCCAAGCCCATTGAGTTCGAAGGGTCGGTCGAAGCTACTGGGGTCCTTGAGATAATGCCGGACGGATATGGATTCCTCCGCTCTTCGGACTACAACTATCTCAACTCCCCTGACGATATATACGTTTCTCAGCAGCAGATTAAAATTAATGCTCTCAAGAACGGCGACACAGTAACCGGCGAAATCAGGCCTCCTAAAGAGGGAGACAAGTACTTCCCTCTAGTTTCTATCAAGTACATCAACGGGCGCACTCCTGAATTTGTTCGTGACAGGGTACCTTTCGACTTCCTCACCCCGCTATTCCCGGATGAGAAGTTCAACCTTCTCGGACATGGACACGAAAAAGATCCTTCTTGCCGTATAGTGGATATGTTCACCCCTATAGGAAAGGGACAGCGCGGCCTCATTGTCGCCCAGCCAAAAACTGGTAAGACAATGCTACTCAAGGCTATAGCCAATGCAATAGCCGACAACCACCCTGAAGTGTATGAGATTGTCCTCCTTATAGACGAGCGCCCGGAAGAGGTGACTGACATGAGCCGAAGCGTCAAAGCCGAAGTAGTCGCATCGACCTTCGATGAACCCGCTGAAAGACATGTTAAAGTTGCCAATATGGTGCTTGACAAAGCACGCCGCCTTGTTGAATGCGGTCACGATGTGGTCATTCTCCTTGACTCAATCACCCGTCTGGCTCGTGCGTATAATACGGTCCAGCCAGCTTCAGGAAAAGTCCTTACGGGAGGAGTGGATGCGAATGCCCTCCAGAAGCCTAAGCGCTTCTTTGGAGCTGCGAGAAACATTGAAAATGGAGGATCTCTTACAATTCTTGCCACGGCCCTCACAGAGACCGGTTCAAAGATGGACGATGTTATCTTTGAAGAGTTCAAGGGTACTGGCAATATGGAACTTCAACTTGACCGTAATCTATCCAATAAGAGGATATTCCCAGCAGTCAATTTGATTCTTTCATCAACTCGCCGCGACGACTTGCTCTACGATCCTTATACCAACAATAGAATCTGGATTCTCAGAAAACTCCTGGCCGACATGAACCCTGTCGAGGCTATGACATGGATGCTCCAGCATATGGATGAATTCAAGACAAACAAGGATCTTATCGACAATATGTCAAAGTTCTCAAGGTATGAATAATTCATTCCAAGATACCATTATTGCTCCGGCTACCATCCCAGGTACCGGAGCAATTTCGATTATAAGGGTAAGTGGTCCAGAGGTATTTTCAATAGTTGATTCAATTATTCAAATAAAAGGCGGTAACTGTTCTTCTTTCAATGGATTTACTATTCACTATGGAACGGTTTTAAATGCAGATGGGCTGTTTCTTGACGAAGTATTGGTATCCGTATTCAAGAGGCCTCGCTCTTATACAGGAGAGGATTCTGTTGAGATTAGTTGCCATGCATCTTCCTTTATAGTTTCAGAGATTCTTTCTTTGCTCTCTTCAGCCGGCGCAAGAATGGCGAAACCAGGAGAATTCACTGAAAGAGCATTCTTGAATGGAAAAATGGATCTAGCTCAAGCTGAAGCTGTTGCGGACGTTATTTCATCTAATACTTCAAGTTCACATCGCATTGCATCCAATCAGCTTAGAGGAGGTTTTTCATCAGAACTCTCAGAGCTCCGCTCACAACTTCTTGAGATGGCTTCCCTACTCGAACTTGAACTTGACTTCTCAGAAGAAGATGTAGAATTCGCAGACCGACGAAAATTACTTACTCTGCTCCACATTTGTTCTGAACATATTAATAAATTGAAAGCATCCTTCAAAGTTGGGAATGCAATAAAAAACGGAGTGCCAGTTGCGATAGTCGGGCCAGTCAATGCAGGAAAAAGCACATTACTAAATGCAATTCTCGGAGAAGAAAGAGCTATTGTTTCCGAATTAGCAGGAACCACAAGAGATACTGTCGAAGAAGCCATCAATATTGATGGAATTCTCTTTAGATTTATTGACACTGCCGGCCTCAGAGAGACTAACGAAACTGTCGAAAAAATAGGAATCGCACGCTCATTCAAGAAGATTTCTGAAGCAGAAATCATAATTGCTGTCCTCGATGCAACCAATTCTGAATTCGACCTTTTGAATAATTTAAGGACTGTTATAGATGCTATTGATTTTCAAAGACAAAATCTCGTAATTTGCCTTAATAAGAGTGATATTTGTGACAATTCTATCGTTAACAAAAATGTTATGTATATTAACAATTTTGTTTTACATACTGGCAATAAGTGTAAACTACTTACAATCTCCGCAAAAGAAAAAAATGGACTATCTCAAATTACCGATTATCTTGTAGATCATTTTAAAGACCTAAATATTGACGAACATTCGACTTTTATAACAAGCCAACGCCACTTAGATGCTCTTTCACGGGCAGGAGAATCTTTAGATAGAGTCCAGTTTTCTCTCTCCTCACCTACTCCCTCTGACCTTGTTGCAGAGGACCTCCGACTCGCCCTAGCTGCTATAGGCGAAATCACCGGAGAAATCACTACCCCCGAGATATTGAATAATATATTCTCTAAGCACTGCATCGGGAAGTGAACGTACTAGTCTAAATTTCATCGAAAACTTAATATTCGTTTTCTAAACTAGCTGAATCTTAATGGATTACATTTTGGTTCAGCTAGTTTCAGTTACAGACGCTCCGGTTATCATTTTGCTTGAAATTGGCCATTTTTGGCACACGATTTGGCACACGTGTGCCAGCGTGTGCCAGGAAAAATGCGTTTTTAGGCCAAAAAGTAACCAAACGGGGTCGGGGGAGAAATTTTTACGAAAAGTTTACACGGATTTTTCACAGTTTTATTTCGGCTAGTTTCACGAAACTTAATTTGTTTTTCTTTTTTTATAAGTTGCAGTAAATCAATATAGTATAGTTTGACTTGAGTTTGATTTATAAATCGTGAAATTATTTTGGATGTTAACCGGAAATAGTTATATTTGCGTTGGAAATGTCACTTGGCACACGTAGAAAGTTCAGTGCTTTCCGAGGTACATTTGTTTTACTTAACCCAAGTTTCCGCTCCGGAAAATTTTTCGGGCGATTTTCGCGGGTCTCAGAAGTGGTAACCTGCTGAAAATCAGCAATGCCATCTCCTTCGAGCCCGTGTTGTCTGATTTGTAGTACACATTTTTTTATTCAGAAGTGCGTACCTTTGTCCATGCACTTCATCTCGCAGATCAGATATAACCCGGCGACGGGAGAAGACCAGGAGTACTACCGGCTCAAGGAGTCGTTCCGTGATGCCGCCGGCCGTGTGCGCAGCCGGATTATCATGACAGTGGGCTTTCTTCCCGGACTGGGTGCGGAGGAAATCCGGGATATCGGCCGTGGGTTGAATTACCTCCAGGAGAACCGCTGCCCCGAGACGCTCTGGGGCGATGCCTTCTCGCATTACGGCGAGACAGTCAGAGAGCACATCAAGTCCATCTGGGCGGAGATGGTGCGGCTGGATGCCGTGGACGTTCCGAAGTCCAAGCTGGACGAGGGCGTCCGGAAAGCCCGCAAGATGATCTACACCGACACGCTCCATCACACGGACGCCCGAAACATCGGCGCCGAGTGGCTCTGCCTGCAGGCTGTCCGGCAGCTCAAGCTGGAAGAGTTCCTGCTCTGTCAGGGCTGGAGCGAGGAGAAGGTGAAGCTTGCCGTTGCGCACCTGATAACCAGGACGATATATGCACCGTCGGAACTCCGGTCCATCGACATCATGCAGGAGAACTCCGGCATCTGCGAACTTTTGAAGCTGGACGAGGACAAGGTCAATGTGCACAGCGTTTACAAGGTGGCACCGGACTTTTACGCCATCAAGGACAAGCTGGAATCCCACCTTTGCCACCAGGCCGACAGCCTGTTCCATCCGACGGAACGAATCATGCTGTTCGACCTGACGAACTTCTACTTTGAGGGCCGCAAGGACGGGAGCAGGAAGGCGAAGTTCGGCCGCAGCAAGGAGAAAC
>ERZ842401.631-NODE-631-length-51444-cov-7.899142_pt1 | contig 51444 bp, 63 predicted proteins | sample MGYA00521270_ERZ842401 | MGnify/ENA primary metagenome ERZ842401 (study PRJEB31892, sample SAMEA3878208) | bioreactor metagenome | biome: Moose rumen | place: Sweden | collected 2011-10 | study: EMG produced TPA metagenomics assembly of the PRJEB12797 data set... | reverse complement strand
TCACCTACCGCCAGTTCGAAGGCACCGACATGGTAAAGAAAAAAGGCACCGTGCTGCTGCTTAAATAGCATCCGTCATTGCATAAAAAAACAACGGCGAAAAGTTTTTGCACTTTCCGCCGTTTGTTGTATCTTGCAGCGTGGCATCATTTCTGCCAGTCCTCTATGTCCATCTCCTCGCCATGTAGTATGTTGAGGTAGTTTTCGTATCTGAAACTGGAGATGATGCCCTGTTCCACGGCCTTTTTCACGGCGCAACCGGGCTCGTGCTCGTGGGTGCAGTTGGCAAAACGGCAGTTGTGCAACACCTCGCGCATCTCGGGAAAGAAATGCGACACCTCCTCTTTTTTGAAATCCACCATGCCAAATTCCTTGATGCCAGGAGTGTCGATGATAAAGCCGCTGCCGTAGGGGAACAGTTCGGCAAAGGTGGTTGTGTGCTTGCCTTTCATGCTCCACAGCGACACGTCGCCCACTTTGAGTCCGAGACCGGGAGCCAAGGCGTTGAGCAGAGCCGACTTGCCCACCCCCGAATGTCCGGCAAAAAGTGTGGTTTTGCCGTCGATAACAGCTTTCAGCTGGTCGATGTTGGTCCCTTTATCGGCCGAAACGCCGATGCACTGGTAGCCGGCCTTGCGGTAAACTTGCAGCAGGCTGTCGTGGAATTGTTGCAGCTCATCGTCGTAGAGGTCGGTTTTGTTGAAAACCAAGATGCATGGCACGTGGTAGGCTTCGGCGGCAACCAAAAAACGGTCGATGAATCCGGTGCTGGTGCGCGGAAAGCCTATGGTGGCCACAAGGCAGGCTTGGTCGAGGTTGGCGGCAATGATGTGCGTTTGTTTCGAGAGTTTTGTGGAGCGGCGAATTATGCAGTTGCGTCGATCCTCCACAGCGGTGATGAGGCCGGTGCCGTCGGTTGTCTGCAGCTCGTATTCCACCATATCGCCCACGGCAATAGGGTTGGTGGTTTTGATGCCTTTGAGGCGGAAATTGCCCCTCAGGCGGCAGTCCACGCAGAGTCCGTCAGGGGTACGCACTTTGTACCATTTTCCGGTGGTTTTGGTTACCAATCCCTTATTCATATATGTTTGCGGTCAGGTGTAAAACAGTTGGCTGAAACGTTGTTTGTCGAGAATTTCGTTGGCGGCGTCGAGCACCTGCATTGCCGTTATGGCGTCTATCTCGGTTGCAATTTCGTCGATGGAGTCCACGCGGTCGTACACCATCAGGCTTTTGCCGATGGCCTGCATCTCGTTGAGCGGCTGTTCGTTGTTTATGGCCATCTGGCCAACGAGCTGCATTTTGGCCATGTGCAGCTGTGTGGTGGAGAGCGGTGTGTTGCGCAGCGTGTCGAGTTCCTTGAAAACCAGTTCGATGATTTTTTCTTTAAAGTCGGGGTGCATGGCGGTGTAGATATAAAAAATGCCGCTGTCGCTGAAAAGGGTGTATTGTGTTTCGATATTGTAGCACAGCCCGTATTTTTCGCGGATGCCGATATTTAGCCTCGAGTTCATTGCCGGCCCGCCCAATATGTTGTTTATCAGGGTGAAAACAATGCGTCGGTCGTCGAAAGAGCTGTATGCCGGGCAGCCGAAGAGAGCGTGCACCTGATGTCCGTGTTTGTTGCGTTTTTCAACAAAGTAGTTGGTGTTGTCCACCGGCTTGCGGATGTTTTCCGACACGGTGGCGGGCTGACAGCCGAAGTATCGTTCGCACAGGTGTATGGCTTTGGCAAAATCCACATTGCCCACCATGGATATCACCATGCGGTCGGTGGTGTAGTTGCGTTGCATAAAGCCGTGGATGCTTGCAGTGTTGAATTTGCGTATGTTGCGCGGAGTGCCCAAAATGTTGTGTGCAAGGCTGTGTTGACCGAAAAACAGTTCTTCGAAATCGTCGAAAATAAGTTCCGAGGGGGTATCCTTGTACGAGTTTATCTCGTCCACGATAACTTCGGTTTCCTTTATAAGTTCCTTTTCGGGGAAAGTGGAGTGGAAAATGATGTCGGCAAACAGTTCTATGCAACGTTCGAGGTGTTGAGTCATTGCCGAGGCGTAGATGCAGGTCTCCTCCTTGGTGGTGTAGGCGTTGAGTTCGCCGCCCACGCCGTCGATGCGGTTGAGAATGTGGTAGGCGCGGCGTTTTTCGGTGCCTTTGAAAATGGCGTGTTCTATAAAATGGGCCATGCCCTCTTCGGACTTGGTTTCGTCGCGCGAGCCGGCATTGACAAACACACCGCAGTGTATCACCGGCGAGGAGTTGCGTTTGAATACAATGCGAATGCCGTTGCTCAAACGGTGGTATTGGTAAATTTGGCTGTTGTTGTTCAAAGTGATGAGTGGTTTATGCTATTGTACAACGCCTTCGGCAAGTGTTAGGTTGCAGCGGAACAGTTGCTCCAGTGTTTTGCCTTTTGGCAGGTGGTATCCGTGTATGCCGAGGCTTTTGGCGGCTTCCACATTGGTGGGGTTGTCGTCGATAAAGAGCGTTTCGTCGGGGATGAGACCATTTTCATCGAGTATGGTTTGGAAACCGTCGGTCTTGGGCTTCCGGGTGTGCATCAGCTGCGAGAAATAGGTTTTGCAGAACGACACTTCGAAAGGGTTGAAACCATGTTTTGCCGTCTCTTCGGCCATGAAATGGTCGTAGTTTATCTGGTTGGTGTTGCTGAAAAGGTAAGTGTTGTACTTAATACGCAGTCCGCCAAGCAGTTGCCAGCGCAGTTTGGGTATTTCGATAAGGATGGCGTTCCAAGCGTCGTCTATTTGCTGGTCGGAGAGTGCTATTGGCGATATGCCACGTATGTATTCGCGGAAATCGGCGGGGGTTATCCGCCCTTCCTCAAACTGGTCAATCATCGGGGTTTGCGACAGCTGGGTGTAGTATTTTTCAAAATCCTGTAGCCCGTAGGTGCGGAAACGGTCGGCAATGTTTTCGTATCTTATGTCGTATATAACGCCACCAAGGTCGAATATTATGTTTTTGATAATCATTGGTTTAAAAGCTTTTTCGAGTAACTGTTGCACTGATTTTTCGGAAGTGCAAATTTAAGTTTTTTTTGCCGAAAAAGCAAGTCCCGCACCCAAAGCGGTTTGTCGGATGGACAAAAATGAAGGTGGTGCCCCTTTTTTTCGAAGGAAATAGAGAGCAGGAGTGGCCGTAGGGTAGCACTTTTTTGTTTGATTTACGTTTTTTTTACAGATGTAAAGGTTTCTTATATATTGAACAATGTGTCAAACAAACGGCTGGCGTTGGAAAAATTTTGTCTGTACAAAAGTCATTTTTTTTGTGTAACTTTGCACTTCCAAAGAGAAAACGATATAATAGTGTAACATACGGCAAGACAATATGATAAGTACTGTAGTTGTGTCTATATTGGTGTTTCTGGCGGTGATATTGCTGCTTGTGGCGGCCCTTTTGGTGCTACGTGCCAAGCTAATGCCCGGCGGCGATGTGAAGCTTACCGTAAACGGCGACAAGAAACTCACTGTACCCACTGGCAACAGCCTTATCTCCACCCTCGCCGAGCAGGAGATATATCTGCCGTCGGCCTGTGGCGGCAAAGGTTCGTGCGGGCAGTGCAAATGCCGTGTGCTATCGGGCGGCGGCGACATACTGTCCACCGAGAAAGGCTTTTTCACCCGACGGCAGCAGCAGGAGCACTGGCGGTTGGGCTGCCAGGTGAAGGTTAAGGAGGACATTGCCATAGCCGTGCCGACATCGATACTGAGTATCAAAAAATGGGAGTGCGAGGTGGTGAGCAGCCACAACGTCTCCACTTTTATCCGCGAGTTCACCGTGCGCCTGCCCGAGGGCGAAACGCTGAAATTTCAGTCGGGCGACTACATACAGATAGACATACCCAAGACCATCGTCCGCTACAGCGACATGGTGGTTGACGAGCAGTACCGCCCCGACTGGGACCGTTTCGGCATGTGGGACCTTGTGATGAAAAACCCCGAACCCTGCACCCGCGCATACTCTATGGCCAACCATCCCGCCGAGGGCAATATCGTTACCCTCAACGTGCGAATAGCCACCCCGCCTTTGGACCGCAAGCGTGGAGGCTTTGCCAAGGTGAACCCCGGCGTAAGCTCGTCGTACATCTGGTCGCTCAAGCCCGGCGACAAGGTGAAAGTGTCGGGCCCCTACGGCGAGTTCCACATCAAGGACACCGACAAGGAGATGATGTTTATCGGCGGCGGAGCCGGAATGGCACCCATGAGGTCGCATATATTCCATCTGTTCAAGACTTTGCACACCCAGCGCAAGGTGTCGTTCTGGTACGGCGGACGCTCGCTCAAGGAGCTGTTCTACACCGACGAGTTCCGGCAGATTGCCGCCGAAAACCCCGACTTTACTTTCAACGTGGCACTCTCCGAACCACAGCCCACCGACAACTGGAGCGGATACACCGGTTTCATACACCAAGTGATTTTCGACAACTACCTGAAAAACCACCCCGAACCCGAAGAGATAGAGTACTACCTGTGCGGCCCCGGCCCCATGACAGCCGCCGCCACCAAGATGCTCGACAGCCTCGGTGTGCCCAGGCAAAACATAATGTTCGACGATTTCGGGGGCTGACAAAACATCATCAAAACCATGGAACAGAACGCACCCACTTTCAAACACATACTCCCGTTGCAGATACGTTTCAACGACATCGACATGATGGGACACGTGAACAACGCCGTCATAATGGAGTTTTTCGACTACGGCAAGATGCACTATTTCGACCAGCTGGGCATCAAGGTGGAGCAGGAGGACGTAACCATAGTTATAGTGCACTACGAAACCGATTTCTGCGGACAGATATTCCTCAACACATCCACCGAAGTGCGCACCAAGGTGGAGCGGATAGGGCAGAAAAGCCTGCACGTGCTGCAGCATATAGTAAGCGACGGCCAGCTGAAAGCCGTGTGCCGCACAGTGATGTCGGGCTACAACCGCATCACCAAAAGTTCCGAATTCATACCCGAAAAACTGAAAACAGCCATCGCCGACTACGAAAATTGAAAATCTATTCCTTTTTTGAAAAAAAATCGTAACTTTGCAAAACCGAAATAAATCATCGTAAATAATAATCAAAAATAGTAAAATCATGACAAAAAAAATTTTATCGCTCGCAACAGCAGTGCTTATGTATGTTGGCGTTAACGCCCAAGTACAGGAAACCACAATCAGGATAGGCGATTTCACAGCACCCGCCTACACAGTAACCCTCAACCAAGACGGCGGCCTTGTTCAAGACGCCATGTACGCCCGCCTGAAAGAGGCCAAGCTGAAAACCAAAAAAACCGACGGCTATGTGGCATGCCTCGACCAGGCTTTTGTCGACATAACCAGCAAGCCCATCAATTTCTATACCAAAGTGGAAGGCAAAAAAAATGCTACCGTTACTGTTTCGGCCATCAGCACCGACCTCACCATCGACCAGACCACACTGCAGAACAACGTGAAATCGTTCCTCGAAAGTTTTGTGAAATACGTGGACCGCTATGAGGCTCTGGAATATCTCGAAAAGGCCCAGAAAAACCTGAAAAAAGCCCAGAAAACCTACGAATCGGCAGTGTCCGACAAGGAAGGTCTTGAAAAGGACATCCAGAAAAGCCAGGATAAGATAAACAACAAAAAGCAGGACATCGACAAATACAACGAAAAAATAAAAGGCTGTCAGGAAGACATAAAAAAATACGAGGCCGACATCCAGAAATACAGCGGCAAGCGCAGCGAGTACGACAAAAAAGTTTCCGAAGCCGACAAAGCTCTGAAAGATGCTCAGGCCGAAGTGGACAAATACCAGAAACTGGCTCAATAATGTAGTATATGATGAACTTTAGCACATTGACCAAAAGTCTGTGGCTCCCGTTTGTGGCCACTTTGCTGTTGCTCACCACCAAGGCCGGAGCGCAAGGCGTTACCGACATCACCCTCGAGGGCAAAATCGACAAATACCCGATAGTGATGGAAATTAGCGTTTGGGGCGGCGGCGGCAGCATCATAGGCGGCAGCTACTACTACAAATCCAAGGGCCCTAAAAATGCCATAATGCTCTCCGAAGACCAGAACATACAGCAAGGCGAAGGCACAAAGCCTGTGCTCGAAGAGTCCATCGACGGGAAAAACACCGGCGCTTTCTACGCCCGCTACTGGGACGGCGAGGTTATGCACGGCACATGGATACGTAGCAAAGACGGCAAACAGCTGCCTTTCAGCCTTAAAGTTACCAAACGCAACTGGCACTATATCGAATAGTGCTGTTGTTGCAGATGGACGAAAAGCAGTCGCTAATGTTTGCGGCTGCTTTTTTGTGGCCAAAATGGGGTAGGGGAGTTACTTGCCCCAAAAATCTGGTTTCACCGCCAAATCGTCGTCGAAGAGGTCGGCAATGTCGAGCCCCGGCTTTAGCCAAATAACGTTGATGCCCAGCGACGACGCGCTTTGCGTGTGTTTCAAACAGTCGTCCACAAACAGCGTTTCGGAAGGGATAAGGCCCTGCCGTTGCACAATGGTTGTGAAGATTTCGGGCGAGGGTTTCCGCAAACGCAGGTCGCACGAAAAAAACACCTTTTCAAAAGTCCGTTCCATAAAACCTTCGCCAGCGTGCCGGTCCACATATTCGAGGAAAAACTTGGCATTCACCACGTCGCTGTTGCTGAGCAGAAAAAGGCGGTAGCGGGAGCTGAGTTTCGAAAGCTCTGCGGCGTGGTGCGGCGGAAAATCGGCCACCACGGTGTTCCAACAATCCAAAATATCATCGTCGGAGAGTTGGCATTGCAAAAGGCGGCGCGCCTCGCGGCAGAAGTCGGAAGTGGAAATTAGACCTTGCTCAAAATCTTTTGTCAGACCCGCCTCGCGCATTGTATGGTAAGGCTTCTCCACTGCTATTCCGTAGTCGTGGAAACGGCGGTTCATCAGTTCAAGGTCGAGGGTGATGATTGGACCGCATAGGTCGAAAATTATGTTCTTTATCATAAATTATTGTTTGTTATATGGTTGTAAATGGTGTTGAAAAACGTTTCCGGCTGGTCGTAGTGCACCCAGTGTCCGGCATCGGGAATTTCGATAAGTTTCAGATTGTTGAAATGCTGTTTGGCATCGGCAATTGAGGAGCTGTCCACGTAATTGGAATTTTCTCCTTTCACTACAAGCAGCGGAGTGTCGAAAAAACCGTTCAATTCAACGCTCTGCCTTATTTCATTGGCGTTTTTGGCTATCAGCCGTGCGTTGAATTTCCATTGCAACGAGCCGTTGTGCATAGCAAGACCTTTGGCAAGCAGGTCGGAAAAATGCGGCCGGATGCCCTTTTCGGAAAAAATCTGTTTGGCCTGAGCAAAAGATTTGAGTTGCGGCAACGGCTGTTTTATTGTTTCGAGGAGCTGTAAAATCTGCGGGTCGGCGTAGGTGGTTGCCGGGAGCATGTCCACGGCAATGAGTTTTTCCATCTCTAACCCATCGGCCAGCATTTGGAAAGCCACTTTGGCACCGTAGGAGTGGGCAATGATGACGGGACGTTCTATATGCTTGGATTTCAGAAAGTCGCGCATTGTTTCCGAAACGTTGTCGAAACCGATGCTTTCGGTATGTCCTGATTGGCCATGGTTGGTCAGGTCGGGCACAATTACATGAAATCCCCCCGACAGCCTACGGGCAACAGGAATCCACATGTCCGAACTGCCCAAAATGCCGTGCAGAATTACAATGTCGTCGCCATTTCCGTACTCCCTGAAAAAAATTTTTTTTGCCATTTCGGAAATAAATCTTATTTTTGCATTTCGGTTGCAAAGGTACAACACTTTTGCAAAACTTGTTGGAATGTAGTTTTATTATGTTGAAAATCATGGTGTTCCGCAAGCGAAAAAAATAAGAAACAAGAAAAAACAACAGATAATTATGGAATATATTATTATTATTATCGGTGCAATTTTTGTAAACAACATCGTGTTGGCCCAGTTTTTGGGAATATGTCCATTTCTGGGTGTATCCAAGGATGTGAAAAGTTCGCTCGGCATGGGTGGAGCAGTTCTTTTTGTGATGCTGATAGCCACCATGGTTACATGGCTGATAAACACTTACCTGCTTGTGCCTTTCAATCTTGGTTACCTACAGACCATTGCCTATATTTTGGTAATAGCAGGTCTTGTGCAGATGGTGGAGATAGTTTTGAAGAAAAGCGCTCCCGCCCTGTATCAGACGCTGGGTATTTTTCTGCCCCTTATCACAACAAACTGCGCTGTGCTCGGTGTGGCCATCATGGTGGTACAAAAGGATATGACATTCCTTGAAAGTATAACCTACGCCGGTGGTATTGCCATAGGTTTCACCCTTGCACTGGTAATTTTTGCCGGTATCCGCGAGCAGCTTGCCCTTGTAAAAGTGCCCAAAGCCATGAACGGAGTGCCTATCGCCCTCATCACAGCCGGCATTTTGGCAATGGCATTCATGGGTTTCTCCGGATTGGTTTAAAAAAGCAATTTTTGCAGCAAAAAAACGCAAAAAATGAGTTCTGAATTTATGAATTTACGCCGAAAAATAGTCGATTGAGAAAAAAAATACACCTGATAATATTTTGTATATCAATTAAATAAAAAAAATATTAAAAAAAAATCATTTTTTTTGCTTGTAAATCATAAAAATGTAGTAATTTTGCAACGTTCAATTCACAAAAAAGATAACTTTAAAAATTACAAAGAAATGAAAAAAGTAATGTTTGTTTTGGCAGTTGCCGGTATGTTCGCTTTCGCAGCATGCAACAACAACGCTGCTCCTGCTGAAGAAGAAAATGTAGAACAAGAAGCAGTTGAAGCTCCAGTAGACGAAAACGCTACCGAAGAAGCTACTGACGCTGAGGTTAACACCGAAGATGTTGCCGCTGAAGAAACTCCTGCTGCTGAATAAGCAAAAAGAGCTTTGAGAAAAAAGAGGGCTTGTATAACAAACCCTCTTTTTTTGCGTTATAGGAGTAACGTTTTTTTTTGTGAATTACCATGCGTAAAAGTTGCCTTGCAATAATGTTTTTTGTTCTGGTAGCGTTCTCTGCCTTGGCTCAGAAGAACTTCCACGAAACCCTTCGTGTTTTGCATAGTAGTGCAACGGTGTACGCATTTGAACTCCAGATGCCAGATTTTCAGATTTATCCGTCCGGCGATTACCTGACTATCGATGCCGGAGCGATATTCTCTTCTCTGCGCGAAGTTGGCAAGCCGTCGTTGCCCGTTTTTCACCAGATTATCGCCGTGCCACTGGGTGCTGAGCCCAAGTTGGACTACAATGCAGGTGCCATAGTGTGCAGTACCTTATCGAAGCCTCTGCGCCCCGCCCAGCCGCACCAGTTTAAAAATCGCGCTGCGGAATTTGTTATCGATTCCGCCACATATACCTCTCACACCGCTTACCAGCCGCCTGTGGCCCGGCTCACAGCATTGGGCTCCATGCGAGGCTTGCGGCTTTTTCGTATCACGGTGGTGCCTTTTGCCTTCGTACCAGTCGAAAACAAACTGCTGTACTATCCAAAAGTTGAAGTCAGCGTAACTTTTGCCGGAGCCGACGAGCAGGCCACTGCCTACGCGATACAGCGCAATGGCGGGCTGCCATCGGTACCCATTGCCAACAAGGCCGCCTTCGAAAACCTGCTTTCGCGAAACACCGCCGCCGCACCGAAATATGTGGTGGTGGCGCACGACAGTTTTGCCGCCGCACTGCGTCCCTTCCTTTGGTGGAAACGGCAGTCGGGGTTCAACGTGGTGGAGCTGTACACCCATTCTGGCGACACCTGCGCGCAGATACGCTCACGTTTGGACAGCCTCTATCGCGCCGCCACGCCGTTGGACCCAGCGCCATCGTTCCTGCTCATTGTGGGCGACGTGGAGCATGTGCCCGCTTTTGGCGGAAAGGTGCGTATAACAGGTCTGCCACAGCATAGCACCGACCTCTATTACGCCGAATACACTGGCGATTTCTATCCTGAAGTGCCATACGGACGAATATCTGTAGCCGACACTGCCGAGCTGCGCCATGTGTTGGACAAAACCATTGCCTACGAGCGTTTGATGCTACCCGACACATCTTACCTAAACCGTTTCACCCTTGTGGCCGGACGCGAAAGCCGCAATCCAGCCCCGACAGCTACCAATGGTCAAATCAACTATCTGAAAGCCAATTATTTGTCGCGAAACCCCAGTTTCGACACCCATTTTTATTATAATCCCGCTTCGGAAAACCAGCTGCCGCAGATTGTGCACGACCTCGACCAAGGTGCATCGGTGGTTAACTACACATCGCACTGTTTTGCAACAGGTTGGTATCGCCCTGATTACACTCAGGCGGGGGTGGACACAATAGACAACGTAGGGCGTTATTTCTTTTCGGTGAACAACTGCTGTCTTTCGAGCCGTTTTGCCGACCGCCGTTGTTTTGGCGAGGCCCTTTTGCGCAAGGCCAATGCAGGAGCTGTGGGGGTGATAGGCGCCGCCAACGAGACCCTTTGGGAGGAGGATTATTATTGGGCTGTGGGCGCCAAAGGCCCGGTGTCGCTCAATGCGCAGTACGACTCGTTGCGGCTGGGCTCTTTCGACCGCCTGTGGCACACACATGGCGAGCCTCCCGCCGATTTCGCACCCACTGCCGGAGAGCTGTTGCAGGCAGGCAATTTCGGCCTCACGCAGATGGGCATGGACTTCGAAAACTATTATTGGGAGATTTACAACCTGCTCGGCGACCCTTCGCTGATGCCCTATTTTGGTGTGCCTCAGCCTATTGTGCTCAACATCCCCGACAGTTTGCCCGTGGGCGCCTCGCATCTGTCGCTCAGCGGAACGCCATTTGTACGTGTGGCTTTTGTTCAGGACAGTCAGCTTCTGGCCTCCGTTTTGCTCGATGCCGGCGGCGTGGCCGACGTGGATTTTTCGAGACCACTAACGGCACAACCGTTGAAGGTTACAGCTACAGCGCAGTTCCGACAGCCGATCATCACCACCGTTGCCACATACGTTTCTGCTAATTCCCTTTTGGCTTTCGACAGTGTGATTGTAAAAGATAGCTTGGGAAATGTTGTTGAAAATCATGTTGTTGCCGTGAATGGCCGTTATGCCGTAGATTTTTGTATAAAAAATTTCGGTGCCGACACTGCACGGAGTATTCGCCTGATGCTGAATTCGTTTGACGGACGGAGCAACGTTTCAAATGCTGTTTTCACCCGTAGCACACTTTTGCCCTCCGACACAGCTTGGGTTTCAGGCATTTTCACCTTTGAGCCTAACCGCAATTTGCGTGAAGGCGAGCTTGTGTCGATTAATGCGCTGATGACCAGTGGCTTGGGCAATACTACACAACATCGGTTCGGCTTTGTTGTAAGTTCGTCGAAAGTTGAGTCCGGCATCGTTTCCCTTTGGCACAACGCAACGCCAGTCAACAGTCTCGAGCAGGGCGGGACATACACCCTGAAAGTGCCTGTGTCAAACCGTGGAGCGGTGGTTTCGGACACAATGCAGGTGTGTGCCGCCATCGTTAGTGGCAATGGCACGCTGCTTTCGCCCGACACGGTTTTGCTTAATCCATTGGCTGCCAGCGCGTCGGATACCGCAGAGTTCCATTTCGGCATTAGCCCTTCGGCCATCGCATATATCGATTTTTCCATTGGCATAAGCCATATAGGAATAAATAAAGACACTGTTTTGCGATTGCCTTTGGGCAAAGCCACAGAGACTTTCGAATCGGCCGATTTCTCGCTTTTTGCATGGGACACCACGCACTCCAACCGCTGGCAGATAGACACCGTGCCGTCGCATGCCCATGCGGGACGCTACAGCGCGCGTTCGGCGGCCATAGACCACAAGCAGAGGAGTGTGCTTGCTGTATCCATGACCACCATTGCCGACGACAGCATCGCCTTTTGGCGCCGCACCTCCACCGAAGCCTCCGCCGATTACCTGATGTTTTACATCGACGATGTGCGGCAGGGACGTTGGGCCGGTAGCGGACACTACGAACGGATGGCGTATTTTGTGTCAAGCGGAACACACACATTTTCATGGATTTACGTAAAAGACGCCTCTCAAACCGGCGGCAGCGACTGCGTGTGGATAGATGATATCACTTTTCCGCTTTCGCAGATGGACACCACCTACCACCCACCTTTGCCTCTTGGCATAGCCGATGTCGAAGTAGCAAGCCATTGCAGGGTGTATCCCAATCCCGCAAAAAAACTTTTTATTGTTGAAAGCACTGAGAATGAGTTGGTTGATGTGACTATGCTCAATGCTTTCGGGCAAATTGTTGATAAAAAATCTGTTTTGCCGGGGCAACAATTATACTATAATACCGAAAAACTGCGTTGTGGCGTTTACATTTTGTTTTTTGCAACAAAAAGCAAATGTTACACGCAAAAACTGATAATATCGCGTTAGGATGACCGACACCCACTTTTTTTTGCAGCCGCAGGTACCCCCCGACACCGTGAAAAAAAACACGGCGCCTGCCCCTGTTGACACAGCAAAAAAGTCTGTCGACCAAGCTGTTGGCACCAATACCGAAACTCAGAAACACAAAACCGACTCATCCTCCGCAAAGCCACATGCCGGGCAGGCAACTGTACCTGCAACCGTTGTTAAACTATCTGATCAACAGCATGTTGTGGCGGCTCCCGAACCACAGCACGTTGTGCCGCAGCCCGTTGCCGAAACCGACATTGCCGCCGCTCCCACCGACACCATGCAGGTGTTGCCAATGCATCCGCCATACATTTATCATTTCGACAATTCGTTGGAAGATAGTGAAATACAGCTTTACAATATTGACAGCCTGCTTACTGCCAACGACAGTGTTTTCTTTCATAGCAGTCTGTTTACCGGCCATAGCGGTGTGCCCGCCTCTTTCAATACCAAACAGCGGCCCGACAACAACCCTCCGGTGTGGGTGTTTGTTACCGTGGTTTTGGTGGCTCTGCTCCTTGGAAAAGTGTATTCGGGCTACAAGGGACGCAAAATAGATCTTCTACTGTCGCCATTTCGCCGTTTCAGTTTGAGGTCTTTGCTCAACGAGCGGGCGGTGAACAAGGCTTCGGAAAACCTGTTTGTCAATTTTTTGTACTCTGTGCTGCTGAGCTTGGCCGGTTTTTTTGTGATAAGGCATTTCGGCGTAAGCCTTACCGGCAAGCCGTGGATGGATATGCTTGTGATTGAGGCGTTTACCTTTGTTTTTATTTATGTACGGGTGCTGCTGGTGAAATTTATCGGCAGTGTTTTCAACTATAAAATAAGCACGGGTGGCTACATTCTCAACCAAAGTATCTGCAATTTGATTTGCGGAATTCTGCTTGTGCCTGTCCTCCTGTTGGGTTTCTACTCCGGATTGGACGCCGCAGTGATGCTTTATGCGCTTACAGTAGTGATTTCGGTGATGTTTCTGATTCGCGTGGTGCGCGGGTCGCTGCTGATGCTCTCCGAATCGCAGTTCTCCAAAATCTACATGCTTTACTATATGTTTGTTATAGAGATAGTACCAGTGGTTGTTGTAGCCAAATGGATAACTTTGAATATGTAGATGGATTTTCAGATGGACAGATGTCCGGATAATTAGATTTTCAGATAATTAGATTAACATATAAACAGACAAAATAATGGAATTAAACAAAGAATTGAAACAGCTGGTTTTCAGCAAGTCGGACCTGAAACAGACCGTATATCGCGCCACCAAGGACACCTTCGAGATGTTTCGCCACCAAACCGAGGAGCTTATCAACGCTCTGAAACATAAAGCCTTGGAGGAGAACAACAAAACTGCTTTTGAGTTCCGTAACCGCGGTGATTTTGAGTTCGATGTGAAATTTGCCGGCGACGTGCTCATTTTTATGATGCATACCAATGTTTTTGAGTTTTCGCGTAACCACGAGGTGATGAAAACCCCTTACGTGAAGGAGGACACCACCCGTTCGTATTGCGGTACCATACACATTTACAACTTCTTGGCCGACTCGTTCACCTACGACCGCGAGGCCGATCTCGGGTATATGATAGGCCGCGTGTTTGTGAACCGCGAACGGCACTATTTTATTGAAGGCAAGCGCGAACTTGGCGTTTTGTACAACAATTTCAACACCGCCGAAATTACTCCCGAATCGGTGCAAAAAATCATCGAATCGGCCATCACTTACACCACCAATTTTGACCTGCTAACTCCGCCATACGACGAGGTAAAATTGGTTTCTGTGGCCGAAATGAAGTCCGCCTTCGACAGAAAACCGATGGTAACCGGCAAACGCTTAGGCTTTCGTTTTCAGCAAGATATGGACTGACGAAAAAAAAAAACTGGCTAAAAAGAAAAAAAATTTTGTCAGTTCAAAAAATCTTCGTAATTTTGCACCCGCAAAACGGCACTGAAAAATGCAGAAAATCGTCGTTTTTCAGTCTCGTTTTTGCGGTAGCAAGATGGCCCGTTCGTCTAGTTGGTTAGGACGCAAGATTTTCATTCTTGAAATCAGGGGTTCGAGTCCCCTACGGGCTACCAAAAATTTTAAAAGAGAATATGGCAAATCATAAATCATCAAAAAAGAGAATTCGTTCTTCCGAGAGAAGAAGAGTGGAGAACAGGTACTACGCAAAAACCATGCGTAACGCCTTGCGCGATTTCAGAGCTTTAGAAGACAAAGCCGTGGCTGCAGAGCGTCTGCCCAAGATGACTTCCATCATCGACAAACTGGCCAAACGCTCCGTTATTCACAAAAACAAAGCCGCTAACCTCAAATCCAAGCTCAACAAAAAAGTAAATGCTATGTAATTAGCTTTACCGCAACGATATAAAAGGCTGTTGGACAACAATCCGGCAGCCTTTTTTATTGCCCGTATGCTACCCGCCCGCATTTCCCGGAAAAAAATGTATCTTTGCAAAATATAAATCATCGCACCATGCCATCGAACAAAAACGCCGTAACTCGTTATTATTGCATCGACCAGCTTCTGGCCAACCCGTACCACGACTATTCCATAAGCGACATCTGCGGCGAGGTGAACGAGCACCTTGCGGAGATGAGTATATCTCCCGTAACCCGTCGCACCATCGAGATGGACATCAACTATTTGGAAAACGAAGGTCCGTTTATGGTCGAGATAGAGCGCTACACGATAGATGACCTTAACGCCGATTTCCGGACTGTGAAGAAACACTGCCTGCGCTACGCCGACCGCAGTTTCTCCATTTTCAAAAAGCCCCTCACCGACGACGAGCGGTACCTGCTGAGCGAAGCTATTTCGCTGATGGGACAGTTCGACGGTCTGCCCAATTTCGACGGTCTCGAAGCCCTGCGCCAGAGCATGGGGCTGCAGGATCGCGCAAGGATTGTGGCCTTCGACAAAAACCCGCTGGAAGGCACGTCGCTATTCGGTCAGCTCTTCACCGCCATATCGCAACAGGTGGTGGTGGAACTGCATCTGCACACCTTTGCGGCACCCGACGAGGAGATTGTTCAGGTGGTGTACCCATACCTGCTCAAGGAGTATAACCGCCGGTGGTATGTGTTTGCCGCCGACAGCACGTCGGGCAAGTTGATGAATTTTGCCCTCGACCGTATCGACTGTGTGGTGCCGCTGCCCTCGCGCCAGTTTGTGCCATACAACGGCGACCTCAACGAGCGTTTCGATGACATTATCGGCGTAACCCTCTACGACGATAGTCCGCTGCTTACTATCACATTTTGGGTGGCCGACCACAGCAAGGACTACGTACTTACCAAGCCCCTGCACGAGTCGCAACGCACCCTGCGCGGCGAGCGCGAGGCCGAGCTACGGCGTCAGTACCCCACGCTGCAGGGAGGAGCCTTTTTCGGCATCGAATGCCGGCAGAACTACGAGCTGGAGCGCGAGCTTGCCTCGTTCGGCAAAGAGCTGATAGTACTCTCGCCAAAGGAGATACAAACGGTAGTTTTTGAAAGAATTGTCCAGACGTGTGAACGATACAAAAGTGTAATCCGTTGAAATACTGTAATATGCATTTGTTTTAACCGCTGTTTAATTAAGCTCCGTTTAATTAAAAAGGGAAAAATATCGCAATAAACGTATCTTTGCAAAACTATCTCAACCCAGCTATATCAGCGGACTGTGTGCGCCTGCTGTACACCACCCTCCCCCCGCGCCAGACATATCTGCTTACCGTCAAGGGTCGGACACTTTATAACGCAATAATTTCCCCCTAGAACTCCGCAAAAACTCAATGAAAACACACGAAAAACATCCTTTTTGCCGAATGTGCGGCACTAAAACACAATATTTCGCAGTGGAGCGAAAATAGGTTTCCCGGTGTTTTTGTATCTTTGCAGATGGAAAAAGTGAAGAAGTGAGGGCGAGAAAAAAAAGGGATGACAAGACGAAAAACCTTATTTTTTGCTATATTGATAGTGAGAAAATTGAAATAAAAAATGTATCTTTGCAAAACGGAAAAAGAGCAGATATATGAACAAGCAACAATTAGCAAACAGGATTTGGGCTTCGGCCAATAAGATGAGGTCCAAGATTGACGCCAGCGAGTATAAGGACTATATTCTTGGCCTTATCTTCTACAAGTTCCTTTCGGATAACGAGGTCGCCCATCTGAGGAAGAGCGGATGGACGGAAGAGGACTTGCCCGACCTGGTTGAAAACTATGACGACGAAGATATGGCAGTGACCATCGAGGACTGCAAAAACAGCATCGGCTATTTCATCGAATATAAAAACCTGTTCTCGACATGGCTGCTGCCTCATAGCACGTTCAACGTGGCCGACCTGAGCGTTGCGCTCAACACGTTTGATCGCATGATTAGCCCCAACTATAAGCACGTTTATGAGAAAATTTTCATCACCCTGCAAGCCGGGTTGAGCAAGCTTGGCGAAAATCCATCTTCGCAGACCAAGGCTTTGAAAGACTTGATCAAGCTCATCAAGGATATTCCCACGGACGGCTCACAGGACTATGACGTGCTGGGCTATGTGTACGAGTATCTTATCAGCAACTTTGCCGCCAGCGCGGGGAAGAAGGCCGGAGAGTTCTACACGCCGCATGAGGTGGCCATGCTGATGTCGGAAATCGTGGCTGAGCACCATAAGGACAAAAAGCAGATTGAAATCTACGACCCGACAAGCGGTTCGGGCTCGCTGCTCATCACCATCGGCAAGAGCGTTGGCCGACACATCGAAGACCGCAACCGCGTGAAATACTACGCGCAAGAGCTGAAGGAAAACACCTACAACCTGACGCGCATGAACTTGGTGATGCGCGGCATCAGACCAGGCAATATCGACACCCGCTGCGCCGACTCGCTGGATGAGGATTGGCCGATAGAAAAGACCGGACCCAATGCCGGGCGACCGCTTTATGTGGACGCCGTGGTGTCGAATCCGCCATACTCGCAGCACTGGGACCCCACTGACGCTGACATGGATGCCCGTTTCAAGGACTATGGCGTCGCGCCGAAGAGCAAGGCAGACTATGCCTTCCTGCTGCATGAGCTGCACCACCTGAAGCCCGACGGCATACTGACTATCGTGCTGCCTCACGGTGTGCTGTTCAGAGGCGACCCGGAGGATGAGGGAGAAGGCAAAATCCGCAAGAGGCTGATAGAGAAAAACCAGATAGACTGCATCATTGGACTGCCGGCCAACATCTTCTTTGGCACGGGCATTCCTACGCTCATCATGGTGCTGAAGCAGCACCGACTGAACGACGATGTGCTGATCATCGATGCCTCGAAGGGTTTCGTGAAGGATGGCAAGAACAACAGGCTGCGCGACTGCGACATCAAGCGCATAGCCGACGCGGTGCGCTTGCGCAGCGACGAGCCGGGCTTCTCGCGCAAGGTGAGCCGTGAGACCATCAGGCAAAACAATTACAATCTGAACATCCCTCGTTATGTGGACTCGTCGGAGGCGCCAGAGCTTTACGACATCTACGCTACCATGTTTGGCGGCATCCCTAACAGCGAGATTGACCGCCTGAAGGAGTACTGGGAGGCGTTGCCCTCGTTGCGGGTGGAACTGTTCCAGCCAGCTGAGGACAAACCCTATTCGGCCATTACGACCGACGATGTGGCCGGCGTTATCGCCCACGACCGCGACACAGAAAAACTGCGCAAGCAATTTGAGCGGGCGTTTGAAGGCTTTGCCGATGAACTGCACCGTAGGTTGATTGGCAACGTGGCCACGGTGAGGGAGATGAAAGAACGCTATGAAATAGCCGATGACATTTTCGAGAGGAACAAGGGCATTCCGTTGGTTGACCGCTATGCCGCCTACCAGGCCTTAAGCAACGAATGGCAGACGATAGCCAACGACATTGAGACCTTGCAGACCGAGGGGATGGATGCGGCGAGAAAGGTTGAGACGGCTTATAAGTTAGTGAAGAAGGGCGACGAGGAAATTGAGGTGGCCGATGGATTGAAAGGCCGTATCATTCCGTTCGCGATGGTGCAGGAAACCTTGTTCCAAGCGGAACTGCAAGCTATATGCGAGAAGGAAGCCCGAAACGAGGAAATAGACGCTGAGGTTGACGAGCTGCGCGACGGCTTCACCGAAGAGGAGGCGCAGGAGTATTTGGACGGCGACGACGACCCGAAGTTGGACAAAGCCAAGATAAAGAAGGATGCCAAGGCCAAAGGCGACGAAATAGAGCCAAAGACGAAGGCGAAGTTGGCAAAGATGGTGAATCTTTGGGAAGAGCAGACCAAGGTGAAAAAGGAAATCAAAGAGGCGAAGGCCGATTTGATTGACAAGACCAAGGAGGCCATAGAGCGCTTGACCGACGAGGAAGTGGAACTCTTTTTGCACAAGAAATGGATTGACCCCGTTGTGGCGGGCATAAACGACACGCTTACGGAAGTGCTGCGTACCATCGAAACAAAAGTGACGGCATTGGCCAAGAAATACGCTGTTTCGTACAGCGAGCTTGGCAAGCAGCTGGGCGAGGCGAGACAGCAGATGGCCGACTTGGTGGCCGACCTCACTGGCGACGCCTTTGCGCTGAAGGGCTTACAAGAGTTGAACAAATAATAGATTGCAGTCATGACAATACAAGATATAGAGCATCTGATTGCCAAGGGAGAAAACCAGACATTAGAGCTGAAGAAGAGCACTGGCGAGCTGAAGGATGCCATGCACACGGCCTGTGCCTTCTTGAACAGCGATGGCGGATGGCTACTGTTTGGCATCACGCCTGACAGCCTGCGCATCGTTGGGCAGCAAGTAACCGACAACACGCGGCGCGAGATAGCGCAAGCGTTGGCCACACTGGAGCCTGCGGTAGACGTGAGTGCCGAGTATATCGACGTGCCAGACTCAAAGACGGGCGACCAAGTGATTGCCATCCATTTTGAGGGAAGAAAAGGCAAACATGTGCCATATACTTGCAATGGACGACCCTATTACAAGGTGGAGAGCACCACACGGCAGATGCCGCGTGAGATGTATGACGAGCGGTTGCGCGACAGCGACCCGGGCAAGTTCGCGTGGGACGCGCAAATGGCCGAAGGTGTCACCTTTGCCGACCTCAGCGAGGAGCGCGTCCGCAATGCGGTGCGAGCGGGAGTGAACGGTGGGCGCATTAATGCCTCAGCCGAGGACGACAGCTTGGAGGTGCTTTTGGACAAGTTCAAGTTGTTGCGCGACGGCAAGTTGACCAACGCCGCCGTGGTGCTGTTTGGCAAGCAGCTCTACGACTACCCCCAACTGATGATTAGGATGGCTTATTTCCGTGGGAAGGAGAAGATAGTGTTTGTGGACAACAAGCAGGAGGAAGGCAACTTCTTCGACCTGCTTGATGCGGGGATGGCCTTCTGCTTCCGTCACCTCAGCCTGAGCGGTGTGGTGAAAGGACTACAACGCGAGGAGCATTTGGAGATTCCCGTGGAGGCCCTGCGCGAAGCCTTGACGAATGCCTTGTGCCATCGACGTTATGAGGACCCACGAACCGCAGTGACCTTGGCTATTTTCGACGACCGCTTGGAAATCACCAACCCAGGGCATTTCCCCAATCCACTGACGCCAGAGAACATCAAGGAGCCGCACGGCTCGTATCCGTACAACTTGCGTATCGCGCAGGTACTCTACTTCTCCAAATACATAGAGCAATGGGGTACCGGCGTGCGACGCATGATGGACATCTGCCGCGAGGCAGGAGTGCCCGATCCTGAATACAAATCGGACGGGTACAACGTGACCATTACTTTTTGGAAGACATCACAAAAGGAGGATGACACCATACAAAAGACCATACAAAAGGGCGAGGATACCATGCAAAAGGATTCTGAGACCAACCAAAAGAGTGAAAACACTACACAAAAGACTGCCCAAAACACTACACAAAAGACTACCCAAAAGACCAACCAAAAGACCAGCCAAAAGACCAGCCAAAAGGGAGGCAACTTTATTCCTAAAGAGGTTGACCTTGTTAAACTTGAACTATTGGAGAGGGGATATAATCTCACCGATAGCCAGGTAGAACTCTTATTATACTTGTACTCGCATCCCCGGGCTACAAGAAAATCTGTTGCAGATTTAAACATTGGCATGAAGGAAGGTGGCATCCAATACAATATAGCTCGTTTGATTGCTCATGGCCTCTTGCGCCGCGAGGGTGGCCGCAAGAGCGGCCGCTGGGTGGTGATGCTCGATTTAGAAAACGAAACAGAGAATGGAGAATAGAGACTATGGCGAAACAAGAGATAACACTGCGAGGACTGGATGGCCACGATGGTCATCTGGTATATGATGCTGCTGGTGGCCGACCTCACTGGCGACGCCTTTGCGCTGAAGGGCTTACAAGAGTTGAACAAATAAACAACTGTTGAAATATGGACAATAGACCGACATTTATATTTCGTGACCGCGTAATAACTGAGGAAATCTACGTGGAATGGCTGCATGAAGTGAAATCGCGCTTTCGTAAGAGCCAATTGAAGGCCGCAGTGCGCGTCAACACAGCTATGCTCGAATTCTATTGGGGTTTGGGACGCGACATTGTGGCTATGCACGCTGAAAGCAAATGGGGAGATAAGTTTTTCAAACAACGTAGTCTTGATATGAAAGCAGAGTTTCCTGAGGAAAATGGATTTTCTGCAGCCAACCTCCGTTATATGAAACGCTGGTATGACTTCTATTTTCAGCGCGTTATAAATCGTCAGCAGGCTGCTGATGAATTTATTCAGCAAGGTGCCGAACAAATTGTTCACCAACTTGGTGAAGATTTAGAAAATGGTCAACGACCCGTTGACGAAATTGTTCACCAATCTGGTGAACAATTGGAGATGCCGGAGACATTCGGACTTATCCCGTGGAAACATCACGTCCATATCTTCACAAAGTGTCAGTCGCTCAACGAGGCCCTCTTCTATATCAACAGGACTATAGAGGAGCACTGGTCTCGAAGCACGCTGGAGAACTACATTGATGCAGGTCTATATACCAACCACGGTGCTGCCGTCACCAATTTCAAATACCGACTGCCAGCACCACAGAGCGACTTGGCTCAGGAGCTGTTGAAATCTGAATACAACCTTGAATTCCTTCACCTGAAGGCGAAACACGACGAGAAAGAGTTGGAGGAGAAGATTGCCGCAAACGTCACGCGGTTCCTGCTCGAACTGGGCAAGGGCTTTGCATACGTGGGCCGACAGATGGAATTGCAGATGCCGGGCGGACAGACTTTCTTCCCCGACCTGGTATTTTATCATATCCCGCAAAAACGCTATATGGTAATCGAGCTGAAGGCCGTGAAGTTTATGCCAGAGCACGCGGGCAAACTGAACTTCTACGTCACTGCCGCCGACCGCTTGTTGAAAGGCAACGATGACAACCCTTCCATCGGACTGCTTATCTGCCGCTCTATGGATAAGACCCTCGTGGAATGGTCGCTGGCCGACATACAGAAGCCCCTCGGCGTGGCCACTTATCAGATTGAGGAAGTGGTGGAACGGACGATAAAAGAACTGGAGTTGCAACAGAAGGGAGAGAAAGGAGAATAAGACTATGGCAAGACAAGAGATAACACTGCGAGGACTGGGCGGCCACGAAGACCGTCTGGTATATGATGCCGCTGGTGGCCGACCTGACAGGCGACGAGTTTGCACTGAAAGGACTACAGGAGTTGAACAAATAAGATTTTGCACAAGCCTGTGCAAAATTCAATAAATGAAGAAAAATGGCAGAGAAAAACGAAATATACGCTATTCCATGTGAACAGATTTGGAAATCACGATTTCCAAATCTTGCTTGGTTCAGAAGTTGAACAAATAAGAGACAAAGAATTATGAGCAACATTATAATAATAGACGAACAGGACTATTCTGAAATACTGCAACGCACTGTAGCACTTATTGAGGAAGCACGAGTATCTGTGGCTCACCATGTGTCAGCAACTGTAAGTAATACATATTGGGAGATTGGAAAACTGCTGTATGAGAAGAAACTGGAGAGTAAGCACGGCAGCCAGGTGGTAAAGCGGCTTTCTGTGGATCTGAAACAGCGTTATCCCAAAATGGGCGTTTCCCCGCGTCAGTTGTGGAACATGAAGTCCTTTTATGTACGCTATAAGGATAGCGATGAAAAACTGCTACGGAGCGTAGCACTTTTACCTTGGTCGCAGAACTTGTTGATTCTCAGCAAAGATCTTAGCGATGAAAATACGTTGTTTTATGCTGATGAAAGCAGACTGAAAGGCTGGAACCGCGACCTTTTGCTTAACGCCATCAAGTTAAGGATGCATGAGACTCACCAGCCCACACAGATTGACAACAATTTCGAGGCATCTCTGCCTGCCACACAGGCGATGTATGCCAACGAAGTGTTCCGCAGCGGATACAACCTGGGTTTCCTTGGTGTCACAGAGCCTATTCTGGAATTAGAATTGGAGCAACGGCTGGTAGAGAAAATCAAATTGTTTCTGTTGGAGTTGGGAAAAGGCTTTACTTATATTGGCAATCAGCATACGCTGGAATACAACGGCAAGGAAAGCCGTGTCGATATGCTCTTCTTTCATAGAGGATTGCGATGTCTCGTCGCAATTGATTTGAAAATTGGAAAGTTCATCCCTGAATACGCAGGTAAGATGAACTACTATCTCTCCTTACTCGACCGTATAGAGCGGCAAGAGGGTGAGAATCCTTCTATCGGAATCATTCTCTGTGCAGAAAAAGATCATCTTGACGTGGAATTAGCACTCGAAGGCATCACAAAGCCTATAGGTGTGGCAGACTATCAGCTCATAATCCCCAAGGAGGAGCTACAAAAGACAATTACTGCAGAAATCCAGTCATACGAAGACGAAAAGGCTGTAAAGAATAGTACAGGACAAGACGAGGCTAACCCCGAAAACAACGAATAGAGACCATGGCAAAGCAAGAGATAAAACTGCAAGGCGCCGACGGACAGACGGACGAACTGGTGCTGACAACCAGCGGCAAGGCGGTTGGCAACTTGGAGAACTGCGCCCGCTTGCTGTTCCCTCAGGAAGGAGAAAACACGCCGAGACTCCGGTTCAAAGGGTTTGAAGGGGAGTGGGAAAAGGTTAGCTTCGGTGATTTGTATGAACATTGTGTTATTAAGAATGATTTAACATTCGGGAAGGACAAGATAATATCTGTAGCAAATATGTATTTCCTTCAGGATGTCAATAATTCTGATGATGATTATTTGAGAACATATAATGTTTTTAGATTAGGTGACATTGCTTTTGAAGGACATTCAAGCAAAGAGTTTGCCCATGGTAGATTTGTAGAGAATACTATTGGCGATGGAATTGTATCACATATTTTTGATGTGTTTAGACCAAAGAGTGAGAAATATGACTTGATGTTTTGGAAGTATGCCATCAATAATGAAATGTTGATGGGAAAAATACTCTCCAGATGCACCAAGGCTTCTACAATGATGAATGATATTGTTGCTGATGATTTTCTCAAAGAATCTTTTCTTGTTCCTTCTTATGAAGAGCAAAAAAAGATTGGAGAATTTCTTAGTCGTCTTGACGCTCAGATAGCCATTCAGCAGCAGCAGTTGGAACGACTAAAGCAGATGAAGCAGGCTTGTTTGGGGTTGTTATTCCCTGATAACCAATCAGTTACCCCCCCCTCAGATTCAAAGGATTTAACGGAGAATGGAGAATGTATAGATACGATGATGTTTTCTCAATTGTAAACGATTCGAAGAGTAATATTTCAAAAACTAACTATCTTAGTATGGGCAAATATCCTGTTATAGACCAGAGTAAAGAATTTATCGTTGGGTATACCAACATAGACAATCCATTGGTTCCCAACGATGGTTATATCATCTTTGGTGATCATACGCGTGAGTTTAAGTATGTGGATTTTCCTTTCTATACAGGTGCTGATGGAACTCAAATTCTGAATTGCAAAAATGCTGAACAGGATAGTTTATTTGTTTATTATTTATGTTTGTCTTTGAACATTCCTAATACGGGCTATAACCGGCATCTGAAATATTTGAAAGAATCTGCTTTTGCTATACCTCCCACTTTGGACGAGCAACACCGTATCGCATCATTCTTTAGAAGTCTCGACAAACAAATCCAAACTCAATCCCAGCGAGTAGAGAAGTTGAAACAACTGAAAACCGCCTGCCTGAGCAGGGTGATAGCATAAAATGGAAATAGCATAATGGAACAAGACAACCTGCAGACAATATACGAAGCCATCGAGAAAGATGGATTCAGCGAGAGAACAATTAACATTATCAACAAACTAATAGCAGATATAGAAAATGGAAGAACAAACTTTTCTCGATTTACTCAACAAGAGCATGCGGGCCTCTGCAAGGCAGGTGCGCCTCTCATTGGGGCGTCCATCGTCGCAAGCTACGCTCGAAGAAGCCTTACAACAGGTAGCCATGCTGAAGGCGGCGAAGGAAGCGGCCTGGCCAATTGGCAAATAGACGAATTGAGCAGAGCCCCCATCTGCATAGATTGCATTGTGAAATTTATATAAGTCAAGCAGATAAGTAATTATGCCAAACGAACCGAACATTCATCCTTTTGAGAAGGAACTGGACTTTGAAAACGCCTTGTGCGAGTTGCTGCCCAAACACGGGTGGAGCGACCAGATACTGCACCATCCCACCGAGCAGGACCTGACAGACAACTGGGCCGCCATCATCTACGACATGAACCGCGAAAAGGAGCGCTTAGGCAATTGGCCGCTGACCTCATCGGAGATGCGGCAAATCATCGACCAAGTGAACCTGTGCGGAAGCCCGTTTAAGGTGAACAAGTTCATCAACGGGAAGCTGGTGTGCATCAAGCGCGACAACCCTGACGACAAGGAGAACTACGGCAAGGAGGTCTATCTGAAAATCTTCGACCCCGCCGAGATCAGCTCAGGACAGAGCCGTTACCAGATTGTGCGCCAGCCGCGTTTCAGAACCTCGAATCCTTTGGCGGGCGACCGCCGTGGCGATGTGCTGCTGCTCATCAACGGCATGCCCGTCATCCATGTGGAGCTGAAGCGTAGCCGTGTGGACGTGTCGCAAGCGGTGTTCCAGCTGAAACGCTACATGCACGAAGGCGTATTCAGTAGCGGCATCTTCTCCATGGTGCAAATCTTTGTGGCGATGACGCCCGAAAAGACGCTCTACTTCGCCAATCCCGGCAGCGAGGCCCTGTTCCAGCAGGAGTTCCAGTTCCATTGGGCCGACTTCAACAACAACGAGATACGGGAGTGGAACCGCGTGGCTACCGAACTGCTCAACATTCCCATGGCCCACCAGCTGATTGGGTATTATACCATCGCGGACGACAAGGACGCGACCTTGAAGGTGCTGCGCTCGTACCAATACTATGCCACGAGCAGGATTTGCGACATCACCCACAAGACCAACTGGGACGACCATGAGCACCGTGGCGGCTACATCTGGCATACGACAGGCTCGGGAAAGACGATGACCAGTTTCAAAGCGGCCCAGCTCATTGCCAACAGCAACGACGCCGAAAAGGTGGTGTTCCTGATGGACCGTATCGAATTGGGCATTCAGTCGTTAGATGAATACAGGGGCTTTGCCGGAGAGGACGACACCATACAGGACACCCAAAACACACAGGTGCTGGTGAGCAAGCTCGACAGCACCGATTTGGACAACAGGCTTATCGTCACCTCGCTGCAAAAAATGTCGAACGTCGTGCCCGGCGCGCTCATCCCGTCCGAGACGATAGAGCGGATTGGCAAGAAACGCTTGGTGTTTATCATCGACGAGTGCCACCGCTCGGTGTTTGGCGAAATGCTCATGAGCATCAAGCACACCTTCCCAAGGGCGTTGCTCTTCGGCTTCACTGGTACGCCGGTGTTTGAGGAGAACGCGCACAACGAAATCACAACAGGCACCATCTTTGGCGACATGCTGCACAAATACACCATTGCCAACGGCATTCCCGACGGCAACGTGCTGGGCTTTGACCCCTACAGGGTGAACACCTACGATGACGACGAGCTGAGGGAGAAGGCCGCTTTTGCACGGCTGAAGGTGCATAGCGTCGAAGAGATAGAGGACAACGAAGAGGCCATGAAGGTGTATGATCAATTCATGCGCGAAATGCCGATGGTCGACACCTACACGGAGAATGGCGAGACGAAACACGGTGTGGAGCACTATCTGCCCAAGCGGCTCTATCAGCAGGACATCCACCACCAAGCGGTGGCCGCCGACATCATGAGCAAGTTTGACAGGCTGAGCAAAAACAGGAAGTTCCACGCCATACTTGCCACAAAGAACATCCCCGAGGCCATCGCTTACTATGAGCTGTTCAAATCGCAATACTCGTCGATGAATGTCGTGGCGGTGTTCGACAACAACATCGACAACAGCGACGAGGGCATAGCTCGGGAGGATGCCATATTGGGGATGCTGGAAGACTACAACGCCAGATACCAAACCTCGTTTGGCCTGCCCAACTATGCGCAGTATAAGAAAGATGTGGCGAAGCGGCTGGCGCATAAGAAACCGTATAAGGACATAGAGCACGACCACACGAAACAGATAGACTTGCTCATCGTGGTGACGCAGATGCTGACGGGCTACGATTCGAAATGGGTGAACACTCTCTATGTGGACAAGGTGATGAAGTATGTGGACGTGATACAATCGTTCTCGCGCACCAACCGACTGTTTGGGCCGGACAAACCGTTTGGCACCATCTACTATTACACATTCCCCTACACGATGGAGCAAAATATCAATGACGCTTTGGAAGTGTACGTCGACAGGCCGTTGGGCGTGTTTGTCGACAAGCTGGAAGACAACCTGATGAACATCAACCGCAAGTTTTTGCATATCAGGGACATCTTCTTCTCGCATGAGCTGTTCAACTTTGAGCGGCTGCCGGATACAAGGGAAGACAGAAACATGTTCGCCAAGGACTTCAGCAGCATGACGCGCCTGATAGAAGCGGCCAAGCTACAGGGGTTTGTGTGGGAGCAGCTGGAATATGAGTTCCGGCACGACGACACCTATACCCGTGTTAAGATGGAGCTGGATGAGAACACCTACCTCGTCTTGCTGCAGCGTTACCGAGAACTGTTTGAGAAGGATTCAGGAAGCGAAGGAGGCGAAGACGACTTCGACTATCCTGTGGACACCTACATCACCGAGACGGGGACGGGCGCCATCGATGCGGAGTATATCAACAGCAAGTTTGTGAGGTTCATCAAGAAACTCTATACGGACGGACCGGGAAGCGAGCCGACGAAGGAGGCTCTGAGAGAGCTGCACAAGACTTTCGCTTCGCTCCCCCAGATAGACCAGCGGACGGCCATCCTGATGCTGCACGACATTCAGTGCGGCGACCTGAGGCCTGAAGCGGGAAAGACCATACAGGACTATATCAACGAGTACCAACAGAAGGAACTGCACAAACAAGCCATCCTATTCGCGGAGGCAACCGGGGTGAACATCAGCATGTTGAAAGCCTTGATCCTTGACAATCCCACGGAAGAGAACTTGGACGATTTCAGCCGGTTCTCGGAATTGCGCAACACACTCGACAACATTAAAACGAAAGCCTTCATCACCAAGGTGGAGGGCGAAGAGCCGAAACCGAGGATGGTTATCTCCAAAGGAGCGAAACACCTGAAGGCGTTTGTGCTGGATGCCGAAATGCGTGAGAAGATACTGGAGGCCTACTTGAATGACAACATGACGCTTGAAACGGTTGTGGTGAACCACAAGACTGTGGAGGAGGGCTTTGACGAGCTGGAGAAAGCGGGGCAGACACAAACGGGGGAGGCGGCGATAGACAAGATCAAGACGGAGATAGAGAAAGTGATAGCGTCGACCTTGGCAGAGACGAGGAATGGGATGCGGCCATTGAATGAGATCGTGAACGCATTGTTTTACGTCATTGATGCCAAGTCCATTCCTTCGCTGGATGGCGTGGGATTGTTCCTGCACAGCGCATTTGACAACCTATATAAGGAGGGCGCGACGATAGTGGAAAAGTTTGTGGCCTTCAACCTGCTCTGCACCAAGTTTGAGGCTTATCTGAAGAAACTCTACTACCTGATGAACGGCGAAGAGGTGCCGCCCAGAGAGCCGGGACAAGAGGTCACATGGTCGAATGTGATTCACGGTATTGAACCGCTGTGGCAGTTGAAATACAGCGCGGACGAGGGCAAACAGCAGCTACACCAGTGGCTGCTGATAGTGAAGGAATGGCGAAATAGCGAGTCGCACATTTCGCCTACGGCGTCGGAGACGGAAATCAACGGCGCAATAAGCGTCATCCTAACCATGTATTGCTATGCGACAGGCTCTTGCATTACGGAATTGGAGTGCAACGGGCATGAGATAGAAGAAAGCGAACCCAATGAAGTTGCAATGTCTAAAAGATGTTTTGGCGACCACGAGCAGCGCTTTGCCATTGCCGCAGATTCGGGTTTTGTCCCAGCAAACGAGTTGGCAGAGGAACAAAGAATGGAAGTGCTCCGAAAGAGTCTCAAAAAGATGATGAACCATGGTGGCTTCCGTCATTCGGATAGGACCTTCTGCAAACAACGTCATTGGATTGCTGTTTACCGTATTGCAACTGACGAGGGCTTTGCTATTGATGGCGACTTCGGATATTTCAAACAGATGATAGATGGGATGAACCTCACCAATTGCCCGCTGCCTTTAAACATAGAAGCTCTTGAACGCGGCATAAAAGGTGTTTATAGTACATCGTTCGTGGATTGGAGTGCAAACGGGTTGGCAGGAAAGAGTCTTGATGAATACAACGACATCAGGCATTGCGCCAAAGTGTTTTTGCAAATTTTGACAGAGAACAGGCCGAAAAAATAAAGGTTTAAAGAATGTTTTTTCATTGCGCGAAAATACATTTCGCACCACCACCGTAATTTTGCAGCGTTGAATCTTAGTTACTAACAATTAAATTTTTTACTATGAACACACTGATTTACATTGTTTTGGCATTGACGGCAGTTTGTACCGTCTGTACCGTAATCGTCATGGTCAAGGTTTTTTCTCGGCAAGGAACCGCGTCCGATGTCTCCACTAAAGACTTCGACCGCTTGGAGGGCAAAATCTCCGAAGAAAACCGCCAAGCCCGTATGGAGCTGTCGGACAACATCGACAAAATCCGCAACCAGCTGTCGGACAATGTGTCCAAAATGCGCGAGGAAATATCGGGCACCGTGGACAAACTGCGCTCCGAGTTTACCGAAAATGTGAGCCAGCTCAGGAAAGAAACCACCGAAACGGCCAAAAGCCAGCGCGAGGAGACCAAAAAAGTGTTTGCCGATTTCCAAACCGCTTTCAACGACAATGTGGCCAAACTGAACTCGTTCCAGAAAGACGGGTTCCAGAACATGGACAACAGCAGCAAGGAGTTCGCAAAAAACACCGAATCCAAGCTCGACAGCCTGAAAGAGACAACCAACAAAACGCTCACCGAATCTTTCGAACAGTTTTTCGGCAAATTCGACACCAACACCACCAAATCTGTAGAAACGCAGAAAGAAGGGTTCGAAAAAATGGAAAAACGGCAGTCGGACCTGATGGAGGCAACGGCCACCAAACTCGACATTATGCGTTCGTCGGTGGAGGAAAAACTGGCGGCGATGTCCGAAAAGTTCACCGAGGGTTTCGAAAAAAACACCCAAAAAATGGTCGAAGCCCAGAAAGAGCGTTTCGCCGAAATGGACAAACGTCAGGAATCGCTTATCCAGACCACAGAGAAAAAGCTGGACGAAATGCGCGCCACTGTGGACGAAAAACTGCAGAAAACCCTCAACGACCGCCTTGGTCAGTCTTTCAAAATGGTCAGCGAGCAGCTCGAAAGCGTTCAAAAGGGATTGGGCGAGATGAAAAACCTCGCCTCCGATGTGGGAGGTCTGAAAAACGCCCTCACCAATGTGAAAGTGCGCGGCAATTTCGGCGAGCTGCAGCTCAAAGCTTTGTTGGAACAGATGCTTTCGCCCGAACAGTACGAAGAGAATGTGGCCACCGTAAGCGGCAGCTCGGAACGCGTGGAGTTCGCCATCAAGCTGCCCGGCAAGGACCAGACGCAACGCGCCGTGTACCTGCCCGTCGACTCCAAATTTCCAAAAGATGTGTACGACCAGTACGTCGACGCCATCGATTCCGGTGACGCCGCAACCATAAAAGCCAAATCCACCCAGTTCGAAAACACCATTTTGGCCATGGCCAAGGATATCAGCACCAAGTACATATCCGTTCCCGACACCACCAATTTCGCCATCATGTTTGTTCCGGTGGAAAATATCTACGCCGAGGTCATCCGCCGTTCGGGCCTTACGCAGGAACTCCGCGACAAATGGAGTGTGCTTGTTACCGGACCCACCACGCTGGGAGCCCTGCTCAGCAGCCTGCAAATGGGCTTCCGCACCCTGGCCATCGAAAAACGCAGCAACGACGTGTGGGCAACCTTGGGAGCCGTAAAAACTGAGTTCGCCAAATTCGGAGGACTCCTTGATAAGGCCAAGAAAAACATCGACACCGCTTCGGAAACCATCGAAAAGCTGCAAGGCACACGCACCAAGGCCATCAACCGCAAGCTCAAAGATGTGGAGGCACTGCCCGCCGAGCAGGCCGCCGCACTGCTGCCAAACACCGACGACGACGATTTCTCTGACGATGAATAATAATTGATGCACACAAACGCAACCCAATAATTTAAACCCTATAACCTATGCAAAAACCAACCAAACAGAACAGCCTTTACCTGACCATCAAGCAGGTTTATTTCGACCAGATTGTGGCCGGCACCAAAACCGAGGAGTACCGCGAAATATCGCCCAACACCTACAAAAAGTATCTCCAATGCGACAGCGACGGCTACCCTCTGATAGCCGATTTCATCACCGACGACGATCGGGATTTCTACGGCCCTGACTGGATCATGGCCTGCAAGGACGGCAAATTCCCCTTCTTTTTCCGCACCGACATCCAGTACCTCAACCTCGCCGTGGGATACAACAAAGTACGCGACACAGCCACCGTCGAGGTAACGGACATCACACCCTTGATAGCCAAAAACCCCAAAGGCGCCGAACTGCGTTTCGACATCGACGAGAAGGGCGGACTGCAACCCAACCCACAAGGCCGGTTCTGCATGTGGCAGGCAGTGTTCCACCTTGGCAAAGTGGTGGAAAAAAACATCGTGTCAAAACGATAGGCGTTTCAGAACGGTACTCTCTCAAAAAAATATCCCCCCCCTCCCACGAGCGGGGGATTTTTATGCTCCATAACTGCGGCCCGATGCCAACCCTTAACCAATTGTATATCATTTTGTTGTGTCCAAAATTGGCAAAAATAGCCGAAAAACCGTTCAAAATAAACACCAAAATGTTCATAAATTGAAAAATAACGGCTCGCAAAGCACCAAAAATCAATCCCCAAACTAATACCATTATCAATGCGTTACAAAAAAATGAATTTTGCAACACGCTGTATATCAATACGCTCAAAAGATTTTAAGTTTTTTTAAGGGTTTTAAGTGGGGAAAGCTTGGTCGGTTCGGAAAAAAGTCGTATCTTTGCAGTCCCAAAAATGGGCGAAAATAAATTTAAAAACGATATAAAACATAACAAAGTAAAAAATGCCAACAATTCAACAATTAGTTCGCAAAGGACGTCAGGAGATGGAATACAAGAGCAAATCTCCCGCACTGGATTCGTGTCCACAACGCAGAGGCGTGTGCACCCGTGTGTACACCACAACCCCTAAAAAACCCAACTCGGCAATGCGCAAGGTAGCAAGGGTACGTCTCACCAACCAGAAAGAAGTGAACGCCTACATACCAGGCGAAGGCCACAACCTGCAGGAACACTCCATAGTGATGATACGCGGCGGTCGTGTGAAAGACCTCCCCGGCGTAAGATACCATATCATTCGTGGAGCACTGGACACCTCCGGAGTGGACGGCCGCAGACAACGCCGCTCCAAATACGGCGCCAAACGTCCCAAACAAGCAGCCAAATAAATAAGTACTAACAATTAGCTTTTATAAAAAGAGATGAGAAAAGCAAGACCAAAAAAGAGAATAATTCTCCCAGACCCCAAATATAACGACATACTCGTTACCAAATTCGTGAACAACCTGATGATGGGCGGCAAAAAAACCACAGCCTACAAGATATTCTACGAAGCTATCGACGTAGTATCCGACCGCACACAGGAAGACGGCCTCGAAGTGTGGAAAAAAGCCCTCACCAACGTAACCCCTTCGGTTGAGGTGCGCAGCCGCCGTATCGGTGGCGCCACCTTCCAGATACCTTCGGAAATCCGCCCCGAACGCAAACAGTCCATCGGCATGAAAAACCTCATAGGATTCGCACGCAAACGCAGCGAAAAAACCATGGCCCTCAAACTCGCAGGCGAGATACAAGCCGCCTACAAAGAAGAAGGCTCCGCTTTCAAACGCAAAGAGGAAATCCACCGTATGGCCGACGCCAACAAGGCATTCTCACACTTCAGATTCTAAACCGCATACATTATATTTAATAAGTAGAAACAGAACACAGCAATGGCCGACCTTAAATATACAAGAAACATTGGCATCATGGCTCATATCGACGCCGGTAAAACTACCACTACCGAGCGCATCTTGTATTATACTGGCAAAAACTACAAAATTGGCGAAACCCACGACGGCTCTGCCACCATGGACTGGATGGCACAGGAGCAGGAGCGAGGCATAACCATCACCTCGGCGGCCACCACTGTGTTCTGGCACTACAAAGGCGACGAATACAAGTTCAACATTATCGACACCCCGGGTCACGTGGATTTCACTGTCGAGGTGGAACGCTCGCTGCGAGTGCTCGACGGAGCCATAGCCATTTTCTGCGCTGTGGGCGGAGTGGAACCGCAGTCCGAAACCGTATGGCGCCAAGCCGACAAATACAACGTGCCGCGCATAGCTTTTATCAACAAGATGGACCGCGCCGGCGCCGACTTCTTCTCCGTGGTCAACCAGATAAAGGAGAAACTCGGTACCAACCCCATACCGCTGGAAATACCCATCGGACAGGAAGACCTTTTCAAAGGTGTGGTGGACCTCATTTCCAACAAAGCACTCATCTGGGACGAAGCCTCCAACGGCTCCAAGTTCTTCGAAGTGGAAATGCCCGAAGACCTCAAGGACACCGTGGCCGAATACCGCCAGCGCCTTATCGAAGGCGTGGCCGAAGAAAACGAAGACCTCATGGCCAAATTCTTCGACGACCCCGACTCCATCACCGAGGACGAAATTCGTGCCGAGATACGCAAAGCCACACTGGCACGCAAGATAACACCCGTGCTGTGTGGCGCTTCGTTCAAAAACAAAGGCATACAGTCGCTGCTCGACGCAGTGGCCGCCTACCTGCCAAGCCCACTCGACGTGGACGAGATAAAAGGCATCAACCCGAAAACCGAACAGGAAGAGTCTCGCAAAATCGACGCCAACGCACCTTTCTCGGCACTCGCCTTCAAAATAGCCACCGACCCGTTTGTGGGACGTATATGCTTCTTCCGCGTATATTCCGGTTCCCTCGAGTCGGGTTCTTACGTTTATAATGCCTCCACCGGCAAAAAGGAACGCATCTCGCGTATAATGCAGATGCACGCCAACAAACAGAACCCCCTCGACCGTATCGAGGCCGGCGACATAGGGGCGGCCGTGGGATTCAAAGAAATAAAAACCGGCAACACCCTCTGCGACGAGAAACACCCCATCATCCTCGAATCGATGAAATTCCCCGAACCCGTCATCGGAATAGCCATCGAACCCAAGACTCAGGCCGACATCGACAAGATGAACAACGCCCTTATGAAACTTGTCGAAGAAGACCCCACACTCGTGGTGGAAAGCGACGAGACCTCCGGACAGACCATCCTCCGCGGCATGGGCGAGCTGCACCTCGACATCATCCTCGACCGCATGCGTCGCGAGTTCGGCGTGGAGGTGAGCCAAGGCGCACCCCAAGTGGCATACAAAGAAGCCATCACACAAGCGGTGCAGCACCGCGAGGTGTACAAAAAACAAACCGGCGGCAAGGGCAAATTCGCCGACATCATCTTCGAAATCTCGCCTGCCGACGACGAAGTCAAAGGTCTGCAGTTCGTCAACGACGTGCGCGGCGGAAACATCCCCAAGGAGTTTATGCCAGCCATCGAAAAAGGCTTCCGCACCGCCATGCAGAACGGCGTGCTGGGCGGTTTCCCCATTGAAAGCCTCAAAGTGCGCATAATCGACGGCTCGTTCCACCCCGTGGACTCCGATGCACTCTCTTTCGAGCTCTGCGCGCAGATAGGTTTCAAGGAAGCCTGCCGCAAAGCAGCTCCCGTGTTGCTCGAACCCATCATGAAACTCGAGGTGATAACCCCCGATGCCTACCTCGGCGACGTAACCGGCGACCTCAACCGCCGCCGCGGGGTGCTCGAAAACGTGGTGGCCAAAGTCGGAGCACAGGCAGTACACGCCAAAGTGCCCCTGCAGCAGATGTTTGGTTACGTAACCACACTGCGCACCCTCACCTCAGGCCGTGCCAACTCCACCATGGAATTCTTACACTACGCCGAGTTGCCTAAGGAATTGACAGAATCAATATTGAAAAAATAAAAACAAAAGTAATATGAAAAAAAATAGTCTATTTAAAATATTACCGCTGTTAGCGGTGGCTTTGGGGGGAGTGTCTTTGGCTACTTCCTGCGAAAAAAATAATTCTAACATTACTAAAATTGGAGATGTTTCAGGTATAGATTTCACACCTTGTGATGAATACTTGCAAGATAAAGAAGCTGGCGTTGTCAATCATGATTCTTTAGTAGTAAACGTTATTAATGGCATTGTTTATATTGGGCATCATATTTTTTCAGTAACTTGCGGCGTAGATACAGTATATGCATCTGTATCAAGTTCAATAAATAATGGTACAATTATTGTTAGGGAAACTCCCTATCCTGAAAATTATAATAGCAATTGTGCTTGTCTTATTTCAAACTGTTTCCAAATACGTAACATTAAAAGTGGTACATATGTTTTGAATATAAAAGATAGTCCAATTGATGTTATTTATTCTCAATCTATAACTCTTTAAGATAAATCTCAATATGAGAAAAATAATTGTTATATTACTTTTGTTATTTGCATATAACACTGCTATTTCTCAAATAACAAAAAAAGAAGCATATAACATAGTAAAAAATCAGTTGGAAAACGAGGGCATTAATATGGAGATTTATTCTTTTCCAACTTTAGTGCCTCCACAGGAATTAATAACTGTCCAATACTCATTTATAATGTCTCCCAATTATTATAGTTGGTTTTTCTTTGTTAATCCATATCCATATGCAAATTGGGGGCATTAGTGCTGGTATATATTTGTCAGCTGTTTGCCACAGCAAAATTTTGATAATTCAATAATTTTTTATAACTTTGCAAATTGCGTAAAAAATAATTATGCACACCAATATGTTGAAAAACAACGAAATAAAATATGATAAGAAAGGCAGAGAAAAAATAAAAGACACAAATTTGACGATTTTGCTGAGGAAAAAGTCATTTTTTTTCAGCAAAAGTTGAAAAAAAATAGCAAAAGTTGAAAAAAAATTAGAGCGAAACCAACAAAAAGTTTTATACGTATAATACAAATTTAATTATCAAAAAAACGTGAACCAAAGAATTAGAATCAAACTGAAATCTTACGACCACAATTTGGTTGACAAATCAACCGAAAAGATCGTAAAAACCGTTAGAATGACGGGCGCCGTTGTCAATGGTCCTATACCACTGCCAACCAACAAAAAGATTTTCACCGTAAACCGTTCCACCTTCGTCAACAAAAAGTCGAGAGAACAGTTCGAGCTCAGCTCGTACAAAAGGCTGATGGACATCTACAGCTCATCGTCCAAAACCATCGACGCACTGATGAAACTCGAACTCCCCAGCGGCGTGGAAGTCGAAATCAAAGTCTGATAACGGAAAAAAGAAAGTAAGAAAACGTCAGCCAATGCACGACAAGCAAGCTGACAAGGAAAAAACAAAGTAAAAAGTAACAAGAAATGTCAGGATTATTAGGAAAGAAAATCGGAATGACCAGCTTGTTCGATGCCTCCGGAAAACAACTTCCGTGCACAGTGATAGAAGCCGGTCCTTGTGTGGTAACACAAGTAAAAACAGTTGAAAAGGACGGCTACGACGCCATCCAGCTGGCTTTCGGCGAAAAGAAAGAGAGCCACACCACCAAACCCATGAGAGGCCACTTTGCCAAGGCAAACACCACCCCAAAACGCTATTTGGCCGAGTTCACCCGCTTCGAAGAAGGACACAAAAAGAAATTCGGCGAAGTGCTCGACGTAACAGTATTCACCGAAGGCGAATTCGTCGACGTAGTGGGAACATCGAAAGGTAAAGGCTTCCAAGGCGTTGTGAAACGTCACGGTTTCGGCGGCGTAGGCGACAAAACCCACGGCCAGCACGACCGTCTGAGAGCCCCCGGTTCGGTGGGAGCATCATCGTACCCCTCACGTCTGTTCAAAGGTCTCCGCATGGCCGGCCAAACAGGTAACAAACGCGTAAAAGTGCAAAACCTGCAGATAGTGAAAATTTTCCCCGAAAAGAATTTATTGATAGTTAAAGGATCAGTACCCGGAGCCAAGGGTTCAATATTAAAATTAGAGAGATGGAGCTAAAAGTATATAACATAAACGGAACTGAGACAGGTAGAACAGTTACTTTGGACGATTCTATCTTTGCCATCACACCCAACGACCACGCCATATATCTGGATTGCAAACAATATCTGGCCAACCAGCGTCAGGGCACACACAAATCGAAAGAAAGAAGCGAAATAAGCGGCTCAACCCGCAAACTCGGTCGCCAGAAAGGCGGCGGAGGCGCGCGTCGCGGCGACATCAACTCGCCAGTGCTCGTGGGCGGCGCAAGAGTTTTCGGCCCCAAGCCCAGAGACTACCGCTTCAAACTCAACACCAAAGTGAAACAGCTGGCACGCCGCTCGGCACTCAGCTACAAAGCAGCCGAAAACGCAATAATGGTTGTCGAAGACTTTACAATGGAAGCCCCAAAGACAAAAAAAATGGTGGAAATTGTTAATAATTTGAAAGTTGCAGAAAAAAAATCACTTTTTGTTTTTGCAGAACCAAATAATTTCGTATCTTTGTCAGCCCGTAACATACCCAACGTTATGATAGCAAAAAGCTCAGACATAAACACTTACGGTATTATGAACTGCGCAAATCTTATCGTATCTGAGAGCGCTGTTGCGGAAATTGCCCGTATTTTGGCAGTGAAATAATCAAATAGCGAACCAAAAAAACAAGAAAACACGATGGAAATTATAGTAAAACCGCTGATAAGTGAAAAAATGACAAGAGCAACGGAAAAATTCCCCAACCGTTGCGGCTTCGTCGTTGACAAACGGGCGAACAAAATACAGATAAAAAAAGCTGTAGAAGCACTCTACAACGTTAAAGTTGTCGACGTGAACACCATGAACTACAGCGGAAAAGTAAAATCGCGCTACACCAAAGCCGGATTCATCACAGGCAAAAAACCTGCGTTCAAAAAGGCAATAGTAACGCTCGCAAAAGATAACACAATAGATTTTTATAGCAATATATAAGTAAGATGGCTTTAAAGAAAATTAAACCGACAACACCGGGACAACGCCACAAAGTAGTTGTTACCTTCGATGACATCACAGCCTCGAAGCCCGAAAAGAGCCTAGTGTTTGGCTATCGTAAATCCGGCGGTAGAAACAACCAGGGTAAAATGACCATGCGCTACATCGGCGGCGGTCACAAAAGAAAATATCGTATCATCGACTTCAAAAGAGAAAAAGATTCGATACCCGCAGTTGTGAAAACCATAGAATACGACCCCAACCGCACCTCACGCATAGCGCTGGTGTACTATGCCGACGGCGAAAAACGCTACATCATTGCCCCGCAAGGACTGAAAGTCGGTCAGACAATTCTGTCAGGTAGCGGAGTTGCCCCGGAAATAGGCAACACATTGCCATTGGGTGAAATACCCTTCGGAACACTGATTCACAACATCGAACTGCGCCCCGGACAAGGCGCCAAAATGGTTCGCACCGCAGGAGCATACGCCCAGCTGATGTCCAGAGACGGAAAATACGCGGCAATAAAAATGCCGTCTGGCGAAATGAGACTCATACTGCAGTCGTGCAAAGCCACCATCGGCGTTGTGTCCAACCCCGAACACAACCTCGAAGTGTCCGGCAAAGCAGGCCGCAGCAGATGGCTCGGACGCCGCCCACGCACCCGTGGCGTAGTTATGAACCCTGTTGACCACCCAATGGGTGGCGGTGAAGGCCGCCAGGCCGGCGGACACCCACGCTCGCGCAAAGGCATACCCGCCAAGGGCTACAAGACTCGCGCTCCTAAGAAACAGTCGACCAAGTACATAATAGAAAGAAGAAAGAAATAAAAACGATTAAAAAAGTAAAAAAGAGATGAGTCGTTCATTAAAAAAAGGTCCGTACATTTTCCACAAACTGGAAAAGAGAGTAATAGAGGCCGCACAAGCCAACAAAAAAGTAACCATCAAAACATGGTCACGCGCCTCGATGATCTCCCCCGATTTCGTGGGACAGACAATAGCAGTCCACAACGGAAACAAATTCATACCCGTGTATGTAACCGAAAACATGGTAGGACACAAATTGGGTGAATTTGCCCCAACACGCATTTTCCGCGGACATGCCGGACAAAAAGACAAAGGAAACAAATAAAACAATTCGCAGAAATGGGACAAAGAAAACACAATAGTGCCGAAGCACGCAAAGAAGCCAAGAAAACTCTATACATGGCGAAACTGATGAACAACCCCACTTCGCCCCGCAAAACGAGACTCGTGGCCGATATGATCAGAGGTTTGGACGTGGACAAAGCCCTTGGAGTACTCCAATACTGCCCAAGAGAATCCGCCCCCAAAATGCGCAAGCTCCTCCTTTCGGCAATAGCCAACTGGCAGAGCAAAAACGAAGGCCAACGCATCGAAGACAACAAACTGTACGTCAAAACTATCATGGTAGACGGCGGTCGCTCGATGAAACGCCTCCGCACAGCACCCCAGGGCAGAGGTTACAGAATAAGAAAACGTTCCAACCATATCACCATGATACTTGGCAACAGGGTGGAAGAAAAAGCTCAGAACGAAGTTGAAACTACTCAAGAAGTAGAAGAACAAAAATAGTAAAAACAAAGAAGAAACAAGAATGGGACAAAAAACTAACCCAATAGGAAACAGATTAGGAATCATAAGAGGATGGGATTCCAATTGGTACGGTGGCAGAAAGTTCGGCCCGAAACTGGTAGAGGACAACAAAATCCGCAAATACCTGAACGTGCGCCTTGCAAACGCCAGCGTCTCCAAAATATACATCGAACGCACACTGAAACTCCTCACGGTTACCATCAGCTCGGCTCGCCCGGGCATGGTGATTGGCCGTAACGGCAGCGATGTGGACAAATTGAAGGAAGAGCTCAAAAAACTCACCGGCAAAGAAGTTCAGATAAACGTGTTCGAAGTGAAACGCCCCGAAACCGACGCCGTTCTGGTGGCACGAAACATAGCCAGCCAGATAGAAAACCGCGTACAGTACCGTAAAGCTGTGAAAACAGCCATCTCCTCCACCATGCGCGTGGGAGCCGAAGGTATAAAAGTTTCCATCTCCGGGCGTATCGGCGGAGCCGAAATAGCACGCACCGAACACTACAAAGAAGGACGCACCCCGCTGCACACCCTGCGCGCCGACATCGACTACTCGCAGGCCGAAGCACACACCACCTACGGGCGCATAGGCGTTAAAGTGTGGATATGCCGCGGCATAGTGTATGGCAAACCGGAACTGGTGCCCTCCACAGTAGGCGGACAAACCAGGGAAAGACGCGGCGGAGCACGCCAGTCGGCACCCGCACCCCGCGTAAGAAGAACAAGAAATAACAAAGGTTAAAAAATCCAATAAAGAGAAGTAACAATGTTACAGCCGAAAAAAACAAAATATAGGAAGCAGCAGAAAGGGAAAATCAAAGGAAACGCCCACAGAGGTTACGAACTTTCCTTCGGTACCTTCGGTATCAAATCCCTTGAGACGTGTTTTATCACGGGAAGACAAATAGAGGCTGCACGTCAAGCGGTAACCCGTCACATGAAACGTGAAGGTCAGATATGGATACGCATATTCCCCGACAAACCCATCACCAAAAAACCTAACGAAGTGCGTATGGGTAAAGGTAAGGGAGCTCCCGAATACTTCGTGGCAAGAGTTATGCCCGGAACAATACTGTTCGAAGCCGAAGGCGTGCCAATGGAAGTGGCTAAAGAAGCCCTGCGCCTCGCAGCCCAGAAACTGCCCATCACAACAAAATTCGTAGTGAAACGGGATTATGTGGAAGAATAAAAATAAGAAGAAATGAAAAACAAGTTAGTATTAAACGAGCTTTCTACAGCCGAAATAAAGGAGAAATTGGACGTTGAGCGCGACCAGCTTCGCAAAATGAAACTGAACCACGCCGTATCGCCAATCGAAAACCCGAACAAAATAAAAGAAAGTAGAAAAACTATTGCCCGTTGTCTCACCGAACTTCGCAAACGCGAAATGAACGAGAGCGCCAAATAGTAAAATCCGTATCAGAAAATGGAAAGAAATTTAAGAAAAGAAAGAATCGGAACCGTTGTAAGCAACAAAATGGACAAATCCATTGTGGTGCTTGTCGAACGCAAGGTGAAACACCCAAAGTACGGTAAATTCGTGAAAAAAAGCACCAAGTTCATGGCTCACGACGAGAAAAACGAATGCAACATTGGAGATTCTGTACGCATAATGGAAACCCGCCCGCTGAGCAAGAACAAATGCTGGAGATTAGTTGAAATAATAGAAAGAGCTAAATAATTATGATACAACAAGAAACAAGAATGACTGTCGCTGATAACAGCGGTGCCAAAAGCGCCCTGTGCATCAGAGTATTGGGAGGCACCAAGAAAAGATACGCCTCCATTGGCGACAAAATAGTGGTGGCCGTGAAAGACGCCATCCCATCAGGTAACATCAAGAAAGGAGCCGTTTCGAAAGCAGTTGTTGTACGCACCAAAAAAGAAGTTCGCCGTGCGGACGGATCATACATCCGCTTCGACGACAACGCATGCGTGCTGCTGACGCCGGCCGACGAACTCCGCGGTACACGTATTTTCGGACCCGTGGCACGTGAGCTGCGCGAGAAACAATTTATGAAAATTGTATCTCTGGCTCCAGAAGTTTTATAATCATTAAAAAAACTCGTAAGAAAAGATATGAAATTGCACGTAAAGAAAGGGGACACTGTAAAAGTGATAGCCGGCGATGACAAAGGCTCGGTCGGCAGAGTGCTCAAAGTGTATCCCGAAAAGAACAGAGCCATAGTGGAAGGGGTGAACATTGTAAAAAAACACACCAAACCCAATGCTAAAAACACCCAAGGCGGCATAGTAGAGATGGAAGCGCCAATCCACATCTCCAACCTTATGGTGATGGAAAACAACACTCCAACACGCATAGGCAGGAGAATCGACGAAAAAACAGGTAAATTAGTTCGTTATTCTAAAAAATCAGGGGAGGTGATAAAGTAATATGGATTATCAAGTTACATTAAAAAAGAAATACAAGGAAGAGATAGTGCCTTCTTTGATGAAAGAGTACAGCTACAAAACTGTAATGCAAGTGCCCCGCCTGCTCAAGATAACCCTCAACCAAGGGCTTGGCAAGGCCGCTATCGCCGACAAAAAAGTGATAGACCAGGGAGTTGACGAGATGACCCTCATAGCCGGCCAGAAAGCCGTGGCTACCAAATCCAAAAAGGACATCTCCAACTTCAAACTGCGTCGCGGAATGCCCATCGGAGTTAGAGTAACCCTGCGCGGCGACCGCATGTACGAATTCCTCGAACGCCTCATCACAGCATCCATACCCCGTATACGCGACTTCCGCGGCATCAACGACAAAGGCTTCGACGGACGTGGAAACTACACTTTCGGCATCTCCGAACAGATAATATTCCCCGAAATCGACATCGACAAAATCGGCCGTATCCAGGGAATGGACATCACTTTCGTAACATCGGCACCCACCGACAAGGAAGCGATGTCGCTTTTGAAACAATTTGGTTTACCATTTAAAAATCAAAAATAATAAGAAATGGCAAAAGAATCAATAAAAGCTAGAGAACGCAAAAGAGAAAAAATGGTTGCCCGCTATGCGGCAAAACGCGCTGCCCTGAAAGAGCAGGTTCGCAAAGGCACCCCCGAAGAGGTGGAGGCAGCAGTGATAGCACTGCAGAAGCTGCCCAAAAACGCCCTGCCCGTGCGCCTTCACAACCGCTGCCAGCTCACAGGCCGTCCCAAAGGATACATGCGCCAGTTCGGCATTTCGCGCATCAACTTCCGCGAAATGGCCATATCGGGCCTGATACCCGGCGTTAAAAAAGCAAGCTGGTAATATAGAAAAAATAGCATTAAAAACAAAAAAAAACAGCAAGAAATGGTAACAGATCCAATTGCAGATTATTTGACTCGGATGAGAAACGCCATCATGGCAAAGCACAGAGTCGTGGAAATACCCGCATCGAATTTGAAGAAGGAAATGACCAAGATACTGTTCGAAAAAGGCTACATCCTGAACTACAAATTTGACGAGGAAACCAAACACCAGACAATAAAGATAGCATTGAAATACCACCCCGTAACAAAAATGCCGGCCATATCCAACCTCACCCGCGTGAGCAGCCCCGGCCTCAGAAAATATGTGGGCGTTGACGAAATGCCCAGAGTGTTGAACGGATTAGGCATAGCTATCATATCCACTTCCAAAGGCCTGATGACCGACAAGGAGGCCAAGAGCCTCAACGTGGGCGGCGAAGTGCTTTGTTACATAAGCTAAGTCAAAAAATAAATAGAGGAGAAAACAAGAAATGTCAAGAATAGGTAAATTACCGATAAAAATCGAACAAGGAGTAGAAGTATCCGTATCTCCCGAAAACGTGGTAACAGTAAAGGGTCCAAAAGGCGAACTCTCGCAAAAGGTGGATCCGAGCATCGCAGTGAACTTTGACAAGGACAACGGCGAGCTTACACTTTCACGCTCCACCGACGACAAGGACCACAGAGCAAAACACGGCCTGTACCGCGCTCTTGTTCACAACATGGTTACCGGCGTTACAACCGGATTCAAAGTCGTTCAGGAAGTGATTGGCGTGGGCTACAAAGTTCAGGCCCAAGGTCAGGTGCTCGAAATGGCTTTGGGATATTCCCACACCATTTTCTTCGAACTGCCACAGGAGATAAAAGTGGAAACCATCACCGAAAAGGGTAAAAACCCGCTGATAATAATGACTTCGGCAGACAAGCAGCTGCTGGGCCAAGTGGCAGCCAAGATACGCTCGTTGCGCAAACCCGAACCTTACAAAGGAAAAGGCATACGTTTCCAAGGCGAAGTGGTACGCAAGAAAGCCGGCAAGGCAGCCGCTAAATAACAATTAGTATAAAAAAACGCAAAAAACAGATACTAATGGCAACAAAAAAAGACATAAGAAGAACCAAGATTAAATACAGAATTCGTCATAAAGTGAGCGGAACGGAAGCAACCCCCCGCCTGACCGTGTTCAGAAGCAACAAGGAAATATACGCACAGGTTATAAATGACGAAAAAGGTGTAACACTCGTGGCCGCATCGACAAGAGAAAAGGCTTTTGAGAAAAACGGCACCAAAACCGAAATGGCTGCAAAAGTAGGCAAGACACTGGCCGAAAGAGCATTGGCAGCAGGAATCAGTTCCGTAGTATTCGACCGCAACGGCTACCTGTACCACGGACGTGTAAAATCGTTGGCTGACGCAGCCAGAGAAGGAGGATTAAAATTCTAAAAAGTTATGGCAGAAGTAAATGTACAAAGAGTGAAATCAAGCGAAATCGAACTCAAAGATCGTCTTGTTGCAATAAATAGAGTTACCAAGGTAACCAAGGGCGGCAGAACTTTCAGTTTCTCCGCCATCGTTGTTATCGGCGACGAAAACGGCGTGGTTGGTTACGGTCTGGGCAAAGCCAAGGAAGTAACGGCTGCCGTTCAGAAAGGTGTCGACGATGCTAAGAAAAACCTCATCAAGGTTCCCGTGCTGAAAGGCACCATACCTCACGAACAGGTTGGCAAATACAGTGGCGCAAAAGTGTTCCTGAAACCCGCAGCCCCCGGTACCGGAGTTATAGCCGGCGGTGCCATGCGTGCCGTTCTGGAAAGCGTTGGCGTGAAAGACGTGCTGGCTAAATCCAAAGGCTCGTCCAACCCGCACAGCGTGGTGAAAGCTACCATCAACGCCCTGCTGCAGATGAAAGACCCCTACACAGTGGCACAGCTCCGCGGCATCAGCCTTGATAAAGTGTTCAACGGATAAAATAACGACTAATTACATTGAGAGAAATGAAAACACTGAAAATCAAACAAGTAAGAAGCAAGATTGGTCGTCCTGCCCGCCAAAAAAGAACTTTGGAGGCACTGGGATTGCACAGGATCAACCATGAAAGAGAAGTTCAGGCCACTCCCGAAATACTCGGCATGATTGAAAAAGTGAAACACTTGATCACTGTAGAAGAAATTTAAGTTACACCGTAAAAAAGCAGAAATTAGTTATGAATTTAAGTAGTTTGACACCTGCAAAAGGTTCGGTAAAGCACTCGAAAAGAGTAGGTAGAGGTCAGGGATCCGGAAAAGGTGGCACATCCACACGCGGACACAAAGGCGCCAAAGCACGCTCGGGCTACTCCCGCAAAGTGGGCTTCGAAGGCGGCCAGATGCCTCTTTACAGACGCGTGCCCAAATTCGGTTTCAAAAACATCAACCGCGTTGAATACATAGGTATCAACATCGATGTGCTGAACAACCTCCACGAAACTAAAAACATCGAAAATTTCGACATCGAGGTGCTGAGACAGAACGGCCTCCTCTCCGGAAACGACAAAGTTAAAATACTCGGACGCGGCGAACTCAACGCCAAAATCAACGTAACTGCCCACAAATTCTCCGAATCGGCACGCAAAGCCATCGAAGAAAAAGGCGGCACAGTTTCCGAACTCGACAAAAAAGCCGAATAAGTAACAGTAATCTAATTCCATTTTATGAAGAAACTAATAACAACACTGAAGAACATTTGGGCGATAGAGGATCTGCGCAAACGCATACTCTATACACTGGGCCTCGTGCTTGTGTACCGTATCGGATCCTACGTTGTCCTTCCTGGTGTTGATCCCAGCCAGCTTACAGCCTTGAAGACACAGAGCGAGAGCGGCCTGTTAGGGTTGCTCAATATGTTCTCTGGTGGCGCTTTCTCGCACGCCTCAATCTTCGCGCTCGGTATCATGCCCTACATCACAGCATCCATCGTGATACAGCTGTTTGTTATGGTGATACCCTATTTCCAGAAAATGCAGCGCGAGGGCGAGAGCGGACGCAGAAAAATGAACCAGATCACACGTGTGCTTACAATAGCTATCACAGTGGTACAAGCTCCTGCATATATCAAAAACATGGTGTATCAGCCTGGTGCCACCTTAAAAGCCTTTTATCCGTTCAACGGTGATGCACCGGGATTTTTCTTCTGGCTGTCGTGCATAGTTATCCTCACCTCAGGCACACTGTTTGTGATGTGGCTCGGCGAGCGCATTACCGACAAGGGCGTTGGCAACGGTATCTCGCTGCTGATCATGGTCGGCATCATTGCCCGTCTGCCTCATGCATTGATTGGCGAAATTGTGGTGATGTACAACAAGCCGCTGATGCTCATCATCGAGCTGGTGCTACTGCTCGTGGTTATACTGCTCTGCATCTTGCTTGTTCAGGGAACACGCAGAGTTCCGGTGCAATACGCCAAACGCATTGTTGGAAACAAACAGTACGGCGGCGTACGTCAGTACATACCACTGAAAGTGAACGCTGCAGGCGTTATGCCTATCATCTTTGCTCAGGCAATAATGTTTATACCAATCACCCTGATGGGATTCTCCAACTCCGAATCCTCGTTCTGGGCCACTTTTGCCGATTTCAACGGATTTTGGTATAACCTTGTTTTCGCAATACTGATAATAGCATTCACCTATTTCTACACTGCAATATCCATCAACCCCAACCAGATGGCCGAGGACATGAAGAAAAACGGCGGTTTCATACCCGGAGTTAAACCCGGCAAGAAAACTGCCGAATATCTTGAAACCATTTTGTCGAAAATTACCCTGCCGGGCTCCATATTTTTGGCAATAGTGGCAGTACTGCCAGCCGTGGTTAGCCTCATGGGCGTCAACTCGCAGTTTGCCCAGTTCTATGGTGGCACATCACTGCTCATCATGGTGGGCGTTATACTCGACACATTGCAGCAGATAGAAAGCCACCTTCTGATGAGACACTACGACGGTCTTACCAAAACAGGTCGTATCAAAGGACGCAACTCAATGTCTATTTCTGCATAAAAACTCTAATCAAACAAGGGACGATACAATGATCAGACTGAAGACAAAAGAGGAGATAGAGCTTATACGCAAAAGCGCTCTGCTGGTGGGCAAAACCCTTGCAGAGGTGGGGAAATACGTTAAGCCCGGGGTTACCACCGCATACCTTGACAAAATTGGCGAACAATTTATCAGGGACAACGGTGCCACACCCGTTTTCAAAGGCTACAACGGTTTCCCCGCAGCCCTTTGTATCTCAGTTAATGATGTTGTGGTGCACGGCATACCTTCCGAAGATTTCTTTATCAAGGAAGGCGACATTGTGTCCATCGACTGCGGCACCAACCTCAACGGCTACATCGGCGACTCGGCTTACACTTTCACCTGCGGCGAGGTGCGCCCCGAAGTGCTGCGCCTGCTGAAAGTTACCAAAGAGGCCCTGTACCTCGGTCTGGAGAAATGCGTCGAAGGCAACCGCGTTGGCGACATCGGCCATGCCATACAGACACACTGCGAAAAGAACGGCTACACTGTAGTACGTGAACTTTGCGGTCATGGCGTGGGCATACGCCTGCACGAAGACCCCAGCGTTTCCAATTTCGGAGTGAAAGGCACCGGCCCGCTGCTGAAAGAGGGTATGGTGATAGCCGTTGAACCTATGATAAACTTGGGCTCGAAAAACGTGAAGTTTTCGCAAGAAGACGGATGGACCTGCCGAACAAAGGACGGCAAGCCCTCTGCACACTTCGAACACGACGTGGCCATAGGCAAAGACGCACCCGACATATTGTCGAGTTTCGACCCAATAGAGCAACAAAACCAATAAAACGACAGACATATGGCAAAACAACCACCTATCCAAGTTGACGGCACAGTAACCGAAGCACTGGGCAACGCAATGTTCCGCGTTGAGCTTGAAAACGGACACGTTATAATAGCCAACATATCGGGCAAAATGCGTATGCACTATATCAAAATACTGCCCGGCGACAAGGTGCAGATAGAAATGTCGCCCTACGATCTGACCAAAGGTAGAATAACCTACCGCCACAAATAATTAGGAAAAAAATAAGAAATTTAAACAGATAAAAAAAAACAAAAATGAAAGTAAGAGCATCTGTAAAGAAAAGATCCCCTGAATGCAAAGTGGTCCGCAGAAAAGGGGTTGTGTATGTAATAAACAAAAAAAATCCTAAGTACAAACAAAGACAAGGATAAATAATTAAAAAATAGAATAGATAATAGTTTATGGCAAGAATTGCAGGTATTGATTTACCCAAAAACAAAAGAGGAGAAATAGGCCTGACCTATATCTTCGGCATTGGAAGAAGCACTGCCCAGAAAATACTCAACGAGGCAGGCATCGACGTGAACAAGAAAGTGCAAGACTGGACAGACGATGAGCAGAACGCCATCCGCACCATCATCGGCGAGCAGTATAAAGTTGAAGGCGAGCTGCGCTCCGAAGTTCAGATGAACATCAAACGACTGATGGATATCGGTTGCTACCGCGGTATCCGCCACCGTTCGGGACTGCCCTTGCGCGGACAGAGCACCAAGAACAATGCTCGCACCAGAAAGGGTAAAAAGAAAACAATCGCTAACAAGAAAAAGGCTCCTAAAGGCTAATTGACGAGTGGGCCACCTCCGGCGGATCAGATTTTGTAACACGGAGCCAGAGGCAAAACGAAAGGTTTAATCAAAAATCAAGTAAAAGTAAAAAAATGGCAAAAACTTCAAAACCAACAAAGAAGAGAGTTGTAAAAGTTGAACCAACAGGAAGATTGTGTGTATTCGCATCTTTCAACAACGTTATTGTTTCGTTGACAAACAATGCCGGTCAAGTGATTTCTTGGTCTTCTGCCGGAAAAATGGGTTTCAGAGGATCGAAGAAAAACACTCCGTATGCTGCACAAATGGCTGCGGAAGATTGCGGTAAAGTAGCCTATGATTTGGGCTTGCGTAAAGTGAAAGCTTACGTGAAAGGTCCGGGATCGGGAAGAGAATCCGCAATACGCGCTATCGACGCATGCGGCATAGAAGTGACCGAGATTGTCGACATCACCCCGTTGCCCCACAACGGATGCCGTCCCCCGAAACGCCGTCGTGTATAATTCAACACAACAGAAAAAAATCGAAAGTAAAACTTATTTATTTCAGTAAAAAATGGCAAGATACACTGGACCAAAAACCAAAATTGCAAGAAAATTCAGGGAGCCGATATTCGGCGCCGACAAATCTTTTGAAAAAAAGAAATATCCTCCGGGAATGCACGGTCAGAGCCGTCATCGTAGCAAAGTGTCGGAATACGGCACCCAGCTGAAGGAGAAACAGAAGGCAAAGTACACCTACGGAATATTGGAGAAACAGTTCCGCAACCTGTTCAACGAGGCCTCGCGTCGCGGTGGCATCACCGGCGAAGTGCTGTTGCAGCTTATCGAAGCCCGTCTCGACAATGTGGTTTACCGCCTCGGCATAGCCAGAAGCCGCGCTCAGGCACGCCAGCTGGTTACCCACGCCCACATAGCAGTGAACGGCAAAGTGGTGAACATACCTTCGTATTCGCTTAAAGAAGGAGATGTGGTTTCCGTACGCGAACGTTCCAAATCTCTGGAAATCATCACCGACTCATTGGCAGGTAACGCAAACCGCTACAGTTGGTTGGAATGGGATCAGAACACAATGTCGGGAAAATTCGTAAGCTATCCGCAGCGCGCCGACATACCCGAAACTATCAAAGAACAGCTGATAGTAGAGTTGTACTCCAAATAATAACGGATTAGTCTGAATCTCAAATAAAAACAAGTACAAAAAAGAATCAAAGCGAAAGGATATAAATGGCAATATTAGCATTTCAGAAACCTGATAAGGTTATCATGGTAGAATCGGATGATTTTCACGGAGTTTTCGAATTTCGTCCTCTTGAACCTGGCTACGGTATCACCATAGGTAATGCGTTGCGCCGCATACTTTTAAATTCGTTGGAAGGTTTTGCCATCACATCTGTGCGCATCGAGGGTGTTAAACACGAGTTCGACACAATACCAGGTGTTGTAGAAGATATGACCGACATCATTCTGAAACTGAAACAGATACGTTTCAAACGTCAGATAGAGGACCACGACAACGAAAAGATTGCGTTCACCATTACCGGCAAAAATGTGTTCAAAGCAGGTGACTTGAACGAATTTCTGAACGGATTCCAAGTGCTCAACCCCGATTTGGAGATCTGCCACATGGAATCGACGGTAAGCCTGAGAATAGAGCTCTTGATAGAAAAGGGCAGAGGCTACGTTCCTTCGGAAGAAAACAAAAAAGCAACCGATGCTATAGGCGTGATAGCCATAGATTCGATACATACTCCGATAAAAAATGTCCGCTACTCATGGGATAACTACCGCGTAGAACAAAAAACGGACTATGAGAAACTTGTTATTGAAATCCAGACAGACGGTTCGATACATCCCAAAGAAGCGTTAAAAGAAGCAGCAAAAATACTTATCCAGCATTTCATGCTGTTCTCCGACGAACGCATTTCGCTCGAAGTTGAGCAACGCCAGACCAGCGATGAGTTTGATGAAAACACACTGCATATCCGCCAGCTGCTTAAAACCAAACTCGTGGATATGGACCTCTCGGTGAGAGCACTGAACTGCCTCAAGGCAGCCGAAGTGGAAACACTTGGCCAACTGGTGGCCTTCAACAGAGCCGACCTTTTGAAATTCAGAAATTTTGGAAAAAAATCTCTCAACGAACTGGAACAGTTGGTGGCTTCCAAAAACCTGGATTTCGGAATGAATATATCAAAGTATAAATTAGATAAAGAATAAGAACAATGAGACACGGTTGTAAACAAAATAAATTATCGAGAACTCATGCCCACAGAGCCGCAATGCTGTCCAATATGGCTTCGTCTCTGATAAAGCAAAAGAGAATAGAAACCACGTTGGCCAAGGCAAAAGTGCTGAGAGGCTATGTTGAGCCACTGATAAACCGTTCTAAAGTGGACTCCACCGCTTCGCGTCGTTTGGTTTTTAGCTATCTACAAGACAAAGAGGCTGTTAAGGAACTGTTCAGAGAAGTTTCGCAAAAGGTGGCCGACCGCCCCGGCGGTTACACCCGAATCCTGAAAACAGGCATCCGCAAAGGCGACAACTCCCAAATGGCAATTATTGAACTCGTTGACTACAACGAAAATATGCTCAAGGAGAACAAGCCCCTCAAAGCCAAAGCCACACGTCGTAGCCGCTCCAAAAAAACTGCTGCCGAAGCCGAACCAAAGGCTGAAGCCAAAGCTGAGGAAACAGCTGCCGAAGAGCCTAAGGCTTAATGACATTATCAATAGAATAGCGAAAAAGGGCATCCATAAAGGAATGCCCTTTTTTTATACATTATCCCGAAAAAAACGATTTTTTTGCAATAGTGTCCAAAATAATTTTGGGAGATTTTTGTGAATAGACAGAGAATGTTGA
>ERZ842401.630-NODE-630-length-51548-cov-29.889810_pt1 | contig 51548 bp, 38 predicted proteins | sample MGYA00521270_ERZ842401 | MGnify/ENA primary metagenome ERZ842401 (study PRJEB31892, sample SAMEA3878208) | bioreactor metagenome | biome: Moose rumen | place: Sweden | collected 2011-10 | study: EMG produced TPA metagenomics assembly of the PRJEB12797 data set... | reverse complement strand
ATAATCATTCTCCGTGATGAAAATGATGTAGGTTTCAGGCAGTGCGGAAAAATCCTGCATAAATCAGTTCGTTTTAGAACGCTGGGCTGCTATCCGCTCACGGGCGGCGTATACAGCACGGCAGACACGCTGGACGCTATCATTGACGAGACTCTGAGCGCTGTAACGAGCGAGCGAACCAGCCGCATTATCGACAAGGACGGCGGGACGGCAAGTATGGAAAAACGCAAGCGGGAGGGCTATTTTTAATGAAAGGGCTTTTGAAATTCATTACCTGCGGAAGTGTGGACGACGGAAAATCCACGCTTATCGGGCATATTTTGTATGACTCAAAATTGCTTTTCGCTGACCAAGAAAAAGCGCTGGAGCTGGAAAGCAAAGTCGGCAGTCGCGGCGGCAAAATCGATTATTCGCTTTTGCTTGACGGACTGATGGCGGAGCGGGAGCAGGGCATTACGATTGATGTTGCCTATCGTTATTTTTCTACCGAAAAGCGCAGTTTTATCGTTGCCGATACGCCCGGACACGAGGAATACACGCGGAATATGGCAGTGGGCGCGTCGTTTGCCGACCTTGCGATAATTTTGGTGGACGCTTCTCAGGGCGTTTTGGTGCAGACGCGGCGGCACGCGCGGATTTGTTCGCTGATGGGCATTGAGCATTTCATCTTTGCGGTGAATAAGATGGATTTGGCGAATTACAGCGAAAATCGTTTTGGCGAAGTGTCTGCGGAAATCGGCGAAATCGTGCGGGAATTATCGCTTCAGGACGTGGTGATTATCCCCGTGAGCGCGACCGAGGGCGACAACGTAACCGCGCCGAGTGCGGCAATGCCGTGGTACACGGGAAAAACGATTTTGTCGCATCTTGAAACCGTGGACGTGCGCGCTGAGCGTGAGGGCGATGGATTTTATATGCCCGTGCAGCGTGTGTGCCGCCCCAATCGCGAGTTTCGCGGTTTTATGGGGCACATTGAATCGGGGGTGCTCGGTGTTGGAGACGAAATTACGGCGTTGCCGAGCGGCGAAAAGGCGCGGGTTAAGCGCATTGTGCGCGGTTTTTCCGACACGGAGCGTGCGTCTCGCGGTCAGGCGGTGAATGTGGTGCTTGACCGCGAGGTTGATGTGAGCCGCGGGTGTGTGCTGTTGCGCGGCGTTCAGCTTCCTGTGAGCAGTCGTGTTAAAGCGACGGTGCTTTGGATGGACGATGCGCGGCTTGAGGTCGGCAGAAATTTTTTTGCCAAACTCGGCACAAAGCAGATTCCTGCGGCGGTAACGCGAATCCATTACGCCGTGGACGTGAATACGGGGGCGCACACGGCGAGCGAGAGTCTTGGAAAAAACGAGATTGCGAGTGTTGATTTGTCGTTTTCTGAGCCGATAGTTGCGGACGAATTTAAGAAAAATCGGTGCTTGGGCGAGTTGATTTTAATCGACCGCGTGAGCAATATGACGAGCGCGTGCGGCGTGGTTACGGCGGTTTTGCAGTCCGCGTCTCGTGCTGACGGCGATGTTGGGCGGGAGCAAAGAGCGGCACTGAAATTGCAGACACCGATGGTCGCGGAGTTTGTGCTTGGGCAAAACGGGGTGAACGAGGCTTTTGTTGCCGCGGTGGAAAAGCGGCTGGCGGCACAGGGGCGGCACACATACCGTTTTGCGCCTTCTGCGCGCGAGGATTACGCCGCTCTTGCCGAGCATTTGTATAATGCGGGGCTGGTTGTGCTTCTTGCGCTGGATTCGCGGCTGGCATCTTGTGCGCGCGACAAGCGGTGTGATTCGCCGTGGAGGTTCTCTGGGTGGCAGCAAAATCTGGTGCAAGCGTCCGTTGACGATGCTGTTTCGGCGATTCTTTCTCGTTCGGCATTCGTCCAAAGCGACAGCGATTACGCGATTTAATGCGCATTTTGGCGGCAAAACTTCCAGCCGCCGATTTTTTTCGTGATATAAAAATCTCAGCTGAAAAATGAGAGACGATTGCTGTTTGAGTTTTTGTAAACTTCCTTGAAACACAACAGCGGAGATGTCATAATGAAAAATATGAACTTGAATTACAGAATCTTAGACAGCGACATTTTTGAATCGTATATGGCACTGGAAGGCTGGGATAATTTCCCGCTCCTCAAAAGCTACACCGTGCGCGGCGAGTTTTCATTCATACTCAAAAACTGCTCGTTTATGGTCTTTGACTACAAGCCGTCGAGCGATTTCCTCAAAGCCGTTTGCATCTACAAAATGCTTGGCGACACCCTTTCTATCGACCTCTTTGAAGTAAACAAAAACTACCGCCACATTGGAATCGGAACGTATGCGATGGAACGGCTGATGATTGAAACAGGCGCAAAAAACGTCGTCCTTGACGCAAAAGATACCAATGCCGAAATCTTTTGGAAAAACATTGGAATGAAAAAAATCGACGAGCAGACCTTTTCCTTTGAATAAATTTTTTTCAAAACCATTTTCTGATTGCAGAACATACAGCGTCACGGGGCTAAAACCGCGCTGGGAACACAAAAATCCTGCGTCACGGGGCTAAAACCGCGCTGGGAATGCAAAATTCGTGCGTCACGGGGGCAAAACCGCGCTGGGAATGCAAAATTCCTGCGTCACGGGGGCAAAACCGCGCTGGGAACACAAAATTCGTGCGTCACGGGGCAAATCCGCGCTGGGAATGCAAAATTCGTGCGTCACGGGGGCAAATCCGCGTTGGGAATGCAAAAATCCTGCGTCACGAGGCAAAATCAGAACGAAATTGGCTTCGTGACGCACAAAATATGCGTTCTTTTGTGTCATTTTGCGTGTTTTTCGTTCTGTCGTTGCTGTAAACTTTTGATGCAGCAATGGGCTTAAGCCCATTGTCAAATTGAGATTATCGAACAAGAATATATTTAGGAGCAAGCATCCATTTGCCAGAATCTTAATCCCATTGTCAAATCGAGATTATCGAACAAGTCTAATCAATTTTACGCATACTTACTTTCCATAGCATTTACTCCTTTTCTTTTTGCGAAAAAATGATATACTCAGTTTCATTATGGCAGGTTTTTACGATTCTTTTGATGTGGTAGTGGTAGGCGGCGGACACGCGGGCATTGAGGCGTGTCTTGCCACGGCAAGAATGGGCTTGAAAACGCTCCTTGTTACGCAAACGATAGATTCGATTGGGCGAATGAGCTGCAATCCTTCGATTGGCGGCATTGCAAAAGGCAATATCGTGCGCGAAATCGATGCTCTCGGCGGCGAAATGGGCAGGCTCATCGACAAGTCGATGATTCAATTCAGAATGTTGAACAAAAGCCGCGGTCCTGCGGTGCAAGCCCCCCGAAGCCAAGCCGACAAACTCGTGTACGCAAATCTTGCGCGGCAGACTATCGAACACACGAACAATCTTTCTACGCTGATGGATACGGTCGTCAAAATCCTTGCAATCGACAGCGACACGCCGCTCCCGCCGAACAGCGACAGCGCTGCCGCCGTGGGTACAATCCCGGGCGAAGTGCGGACGAGCGCGAAAAGCACGCAGCGCAAAAAAATTGTGGGCGTGGCAACCGAGCGCGGTCGCGTGATTTCGTGCCGAAGCGTTGTGCTTACGACGGGGACGTTTTTGGGCGGGCGCATTTTTATCGGCGAATACGATGCTCCGTGCGGCAGACTCGGCGAGGGCGGGGCGTTCGGTTTGACCGAGAGTTTGCAGGAGCTCGGCTTTACAACGGGCAGGCTCAAGACGGGCACTCCGCCGCGCATTTTGCGCCACACCGTCGATTTTTCCGCGCTGGAAGAGCAGGCGGGCGATGCGGAAGTCGTGCCGTTCAGTTTTGACGATGAAACCGTGGAACGCCCGATGGTGAGCTGTCATCTTGTGTATACGAACGAGGAAACGCACCGCATTATCCGCGAGAATATCCAGCGAAGCCCTCTGTATTCAGGTAAGATTTCGGGCGTTGGTCCGCGCTACTGTCCATCGATTGAAGACAAAGTAATGCGATTTGCCGAACGCGAGCGCCACCAGCTTTTTGTGGAACCCGAAAGCCTTTTGACTGACGAGATTTATTTGAACGGGCTGTCGTCGAGCCTTCCCGAAGAGGTGCAGGACGCGTTTTTGCGCACGATGCACGGGTTTGAACACTGCGTGGTCAGCCGCCCGGGATACGCCGTGGAATACGATTATGTTGAGCCGACGCAGCTTTTTCCGTCGCTGGAAACAAAGCGCGTGGCAGGCTTGTTCAACGCGGGGCAAATTAACGGCACGTCGGGCTATGAAGAGGCTGCGGGGCAGGGGCTTGTGGCGGGCATTAACGCGGGTTACTACGCGCGCGCCCACATTGCTGAATGCGGCAGTCTGAAAATGCCGAGCGCAGAGACGAAAACGGCGGAATCTTTGGCAGGCGATTCGTCGCGCAAAATCCCCGAATACGCGCCGTTGGTGCTTGGTCGCGACGAAGCGTATATCGGCGTGCTCATCGACGATTTGGTGACGCTTGGCACAAAAGAGCCGTACCGAATGTTCACCGCGCGCGCCGAATATCGTCTCAAATTGCGGCACGATACTGCCGACCGTCGTCTTGGAGAAAAGGGATTTGCCGCGGGCTTGAAGAGCGAAGCGCAGATGACGCGCTTACGGGAAAAATACGCGGCGGTGGAAGAGGCGATTGCGCTTTTAACCGAGGACGAAAAAGCGGAAAATCCGCATTTTAGCCCTGCTGTGTGGGAGCTGGCGCAGGAGGATTTTAAGTATCGGTATTACATTCAAAAGCAAGACGCGCGCATTGCCAAAATGCACCGAATGGAAAACGCGAAAATCCCGGCGGATTTCGATTACGGCTCGATTGCGTCGCTGTCTGCCGAAAGCCGTGCGAAGCTCGAGAAAATCCGTCCGCTCACACTCGGGCAGGCGGGACGCATTTCGGGCATTCGTAACAGCGATATTATGCTTTTGATGGTTTATCTCAAATAAGCGCGCCGCTTTCTTGGCGTTAATAGGTGTTTTGGATTTCGTTGATAATCGACGAATATTGACTGCCATATTTTTTGTACAGCGGCTGCATTGCGTCTTGGAACTTTTTGAATTCCGCTTGCGAAAGTTCCGTGATGGTGCAGCCGTTTATGCGAACGTCTTTTTCAGCGGCGCTTTCCCGCTGCTGCCATTTTTGTATCTCGAATTCCTGCGTTTCTTTTGCCGCCTGTTTTATGATTTCCACATCTGCTTTATCAAGGCGCGAAATCACTTTTTCCGACATCAGCAAAATCTCGGGCACGCGCGTGTGCTTCCGAAAGCCGAAGCATAACGGGGCGCTTGGTGATAGAAGCCTTTTGCTCATCGCACGAAAAAAGCGAAAATGCTGTTGAAACAAGAAAAATGCCTGAAATCATTTTTATAATACTGTGTATAAAATCTCCTTTTTTGCACTCTTATTCCGTTTTGAATCGGTCGATTTGAGCACCGATTTTTTCGATAGCAATCTGCACATCGCCGCAAATGCCCGAAAGCGATTCGCCCGTTTCGTTGATTTTTTGCGCACCGTCGGACATTTCGTGCATACTTGCCTGCATATTCTGGGTGGAATCCTGCAAATGCTGCATTTCGCCGAGCACTTCGGTATTTTTGCTCGACATCGCTTTGCTCGCCTTTTGCACCTCGAGTGTGCTGTTGTTCATCGCCTTGAGCGCATCTCCGATTTGCCGAGACCCCTCGTTCTGCTCTTCCATCGCTGATTTTATCTGCGACACGAGCACGTCGGTTTGATTGATGTGCTTTGCAACCGCACTGAACGCCTCGCTTGCCTCGTTCGAAGACGAAACCACTTCGCCGATGGAACGTCGGATAATATCGAGTTGTTCGCCGATAGTGGCAGACTGCGCCGAGCTGGTTTCGGACAATTTGCGGATTTCGTCTGCAACCACGCTAAAGCCCTTGCCCGCTTCCCCTGCGTGCGCCGCCTCAATCGCCGCGTTCATCGCAAGCAGATTGGTCTGTTCCGCAATGGACGAAATCGCCGTGTTTGCCTCCTCGAGCATCTGCGATTGCGCTTCAATCTGCTGAATGCGCTCATTTACGTCCTGCTGCTTGGCGAATCCCGTCTGCACATTTGCGTTCAGCGACTCAAACGAGAGAGCCATTTTGTCCACGCTGTTGGTCACGGAAGAAATATTGCCAATCATCTCCTCGATTGCCGCGCTTGCCTGCGTTACGCTCGAACTCTGCGTTTCCACCAGACTATCCAAATCGGTAATATCCGTAGAAATCCCGCGCACCGCGCCTGCCGTGTTTTCCACGCTCTGCCCCGTGGACGTAATCTGCGTGTGCATTTGGCTGATGTTGTCGATAATCTCTGAAATAGCAAGCGAAGTCTGCGCGGTGCCTGCGTTCAAGTTTTCGCCCGATATGCCCAGTTCCTTCTTGGTGCTTTTCACGTCCGCCATAATCTGCTGGAGTTTGTCGAGGAAAAGGTCAAAATGGATAATCAAATCGCCGATTTCGTCGCGGATAAAGAGTTTGCACCGCTTCGTCAAATCCGCATCTCCCGTTTCCATCTCTTTCAAGAAATTCGTAACGTTGTAAATGCGCCACATCAGCCATTTTACAAATCGATAGCTGAAAAGAGCGAGCAAAAACACCACCAAAAGCGCAATCGGAGAGACGATAGCGACGGTGTTGCGCTTGATATTTGAAACCATTTTCATACTGCGCGCAATGAATATCATACCCGTGCGCGCGCCGTTGCTGGCTTCGAGCGGAAAATACACGGACATATATTCCTGCCCGTCGATGACGTTTCTGCCGTGATACACGTTGCCGTCATCGAACACTGCTTTTACGATGTCCTGATTGTCGAGTTTTGTCCCCAACAGACTGTCGCCGAGCGTGGTAGAAACGCGGGTAGTGCCGCGAAACACCGTACACACTGCGTCGTAGCTGTCGCGCGCTTGGTTCACGATGTCGCCGTTGACCATTGAGTATGCCGCAACCACCGTGCCCGCGACCTTCCCGCCGACTCGCACGGGAGCTGCCGCAATCATCGAATAGCCCACGCTTGAAATGTCGGCATAGCAATAGCCCGCTGTGCCTCGAAGCGCGCTCAAAACCGCCGACGGACCGCCGAGCTCCATTCCGCGCTCGATGCCGTCGCCTGCAAGCACGATGCCGTTTTTGTCGGTAACCGCGAGCACTTCCACGTTGAGCGTCCCGTTTGCCCACACGAGCACATCTTTGATAGCATTTTCGTTTCGGGACTGAATCCCCTCGGCGATGTCGCTTCGGTCGGAAAGCAGCATCACATCACATTCGAGCGTATCGCGCCAGTCTTTTAGCGTCAGCTCAAGCCCGTTTGCAAACTTGACCAAATCCGTATCGGTCGATTTTTGCACGCCGCGGTCAAAAATCTCCAGCTCCAGCGCCGCCACGCCGAGCACGCTGATAATCACCGATGTGATAATCGTCAGAAGCAGCTTTGCCAGAATCGGAATATCGCGCTTTGCATTTGTGTCAAAACGGTCGAGTTCTTTTTTTGCTTTTGCCATTTCAAATTCTCCTGTTCTTTTTAAACGCATTGTTTTTCGCCGTATTTTTTGCAGAATGTCGGATTTATAAGCGAGATATTATCAATTTTTTTTGATAATCACTTATCTGCACTGCGGAATTGCCCGCTTTATGCGCATCAATGACGGAGTTTCCTTGCCTCAAAATCAAACATTCTGCATTTATTGTAAGTATAAATCTAAAATTACAGATTTACAAATAGAAAAGAACTTTTTTTGATTGCCAGCCGTGCAAAAACACTTTTGGAAAACGCGGAAAGCCGTTTTTTAAAAAGCGAGGCTTTTGGAAAACGCGGAAAGCCATTTTTTAAAAAGTGAGGCTTTTGGAAAACGCGGAAGCCCATTTTTTAAAAAGTAAGGCTTTTGGAAAACGCGGAAAGCCATTTTTTAAAAAGCGAGGCTTTTGGAAAACGCGGAAAGGTATTTTTGGGCGCGCATTACAAAAAAATCTCCAAAATGTTTAATCGGGCGAAAAAAAAGAGACAATCAAAAAGCGAAATGGGGCAAAATGCAAAAAGCAACCTTTTTTTTTCTCATTTTTATTGTTATAATACAATCTATGAACAGTCCGTCTAGTATTTCAGTTGACTTATCAAAAGTACGCCGCGCTGTGCAGACAGAGCTTCCGCTTACTCTCACAACATACAAACTTCCGCACGAAATGGAAGTGTATATGGGCGAAATTTTGGCAGCTTTCTTAAAAGAAATCCATCAAGAAACGATGATAGAATATATGAAATACTCCTTGAGCGAGCTTGTGGGCAACGCAAAAAAGGCGAATACGAAACGCGTTTATTTTAGAGAACGCGGGCTTGATGTGCATAATCGTCGCGATTATCTTGAGGGAATGAAGACGTTTAAGGCGGACACGCTTTCTAATATCAAATATTATCTTGATGAGCAAGAGCGACAGGGGCTGTATATCAAGATGATTTTGCAGAAACGCGGCGGAAAGGTGCGCATTGAGGTGCGCAATAATTCGAGTTTGTCGTATTTTGAGTACGTTCGCATTCACGACAAATTGAGCCGTGCACAGCAGTATAAATCCGTGGATCAAGCGCTCAAGCAGCTTTTGGACGACAGCGAAGGCGCAGGCTTGGGGCTGGTGATTATGATTTTGATGATGAAAAAGCTCGGGCTGTCGGAGGAATGTTACCACGTTTTGAGCGAGCGCGGCGAGACGATTACGCGGCTGGTTTTTCCTGTGGACGTGGAAACGCAGAAAAATATTTCGCTGATTTCATCGGAATTTGTGAATCTTATCAACGAGTTGCCGCAGTTTCCGGAAAATATTGTGGAAATCAATAAATTGCTGGACGACCCAAATTCTAAGATGAGCGATATTGCCGCAAAAATCTCAAGCGATGTGTCTTTGACGGCGGATTTGCTGCGAACGGTGAATTCGGCGACGTTTGCGCGAAGCAATCGCTGCCGTTCGATTGGCGATGCGGTGAAATTCGTGGGAATCCGCGGCGTGAAAAATATGCTGTATTCTATCGGGTCAATCAAAAATCTTTCGCGCGACGGAGAAGCGCAGACGGCGCGAAAAAAGGAGCTTTGGACGCACGCGTATAAAACGGCGTTCTGTTCGTACAATATTGCGCGAAATCTGTTCAGCGACGACCGCGAGTGCGTGGAGGATTCGTATGTGTGCGGGCTTTTGCACGATATGGGCAAAATCATTTTTGAGACTGCGCACCCCGATGTTATTGAACAGCTGAAAACGTTGCTTTCGAGCAAGGGTATCAGCAGCGAGCTTTTTGAGAAACTCATTGCGGGCGTTGACCATTCGGAAATCGGCGCGCTTATTGCGGAAAAATGGAATTTTCCCGAGTCGATAATCGGCGTGATTCGCTATCATCACGCGCCTGAGGACGCTCCCGAGCAGTTCCGCAATTTGTGTTCGGTGGTGTATTTGTCGGATATGATTTTGCATTATCAGGCGGACGAAATCGCGTTTGACGAAATCGACTGCGATGTGCTTTCTCGTTTGCATTTGACGCAGGAAGAGCAATTCAAGCGGCTTTCGGATTCGATTCGCGCTGCTTTTAATTCGCAATCCCAGTTCCCGCTGTAATTTTTTTGCCGTCTTGACGCGTCGGCGGGCAAAAAACAAATTTTTTTCGCGATTTTCTTTTGCGGACGGCAAAATCTCACATTTTTTTGGTCATTTTCTTTCAAAAACGTGCAAAAAAATTTTAGTTTCTGTCATTTTCTTTCAAAAACTTCCAAAAAAATTTTTGTTGCGGCACTTTTTGCTCAAAGACGCGAAAAAAATTTTTGCGTCTTTTGTCATTGCCGAGCGTGATTCGGAATCTTCCCTCTGCTGCGGAAACAATGGGCAAAAATCCCATTGCCTCGCACAGATAAAAAGTTAATCGTCAATTTTATGAAGCGCAAAAAGAACCGCCGTAAATTTTTTCTTCATAATATTCTCCTTAAAATCGCCAGCCGAGGTTTATGCCGAATGATGAATAAGATGCGACGTGAGAAAGACGAGTGTATTTTGTCATTGCACCGATGACGAAATGATTTTTGTAGCAAAAATCCAGCCCTGCGCCTGTTTCCAGCGAAAATCCTGTTGCGCTGTTGCTTCCCAGTTTTCCTGTTCCGCCGCCGATGCCTACAAAAGCATATATCTCAAAGCCAACTTGCAATCGGTGCGGACTGCACGAACGGACTTATCGGGCAGATTGAGGCGGGCATTACCAAACCGTCATTTGACCGCATTGTAAACATCGCGAATGCGCTGGATATTCACCCTGCCGATTTATTTTTGCGAAATGCGTCTGCTTCGGTTTGCAAAACCCGCCGCGTGCTGAAAACCGAATTGCTTCCGCAAATTGAATGTTTTATCAACAATCATTTTTGAGATAAAAAAGCAAAACAGATACGGTAGACGTTCACGGCGTTTATCAATATACTTTTCGTATGGCAAACATAAACGAAACAATCCCCGTAGAGCTAAAATCAGCAGAACAAAAGGTGCACAGCGAGATTTTTGCAAAAATCATACCGCTGTCGCTGGCGATTACCGTGATTTTGCTCGACCAAATTTCAAAAATTATGGTCATCAACAATATCCCTGTGAACAGCATTTGCGCTTCGTTTTTTGGCGATTTTTTGCGCATTATCCACGTTAAAAATCCCGGCGTGGCGTTCAGTCTTGGACATTCGCTTTCTCACTCTGTGCGGGCGCTTCTTTTTTCGGCAGCACCGCTTTTGGTCATCATCTGGGCGCTGGTGGTGTATTTTCGGAACAATACGTTTACCGCGCTCCAGCGCTGGACGATTTGCGGCATTATCGGAGGCGGGCTTGGCAATTTGTACGACCGCATTTTCCGCATAGACGGCGTGGTGGATTTCATCGACGTGAAATTTTACGGGCTTTTCGGCTTGGAGCGTTGGCCCACGTTCAACATCGCAGACGCGGCTATTTTAATCTGCGGTTTTATTCTCATCGCGTCGTTTCTGGTGAGCATCAAAAACGAAAAATAACGATTTCCTATTAAAAAATGCAAGACACATCTGTTGAATATTTTGATTTTCTTCTAAAAAACGATTCAGGCGTTCGCTTGCTAAAATCGCGGTCGGCAAAAGCGGTGATTTCATTTTTGTACGGCGTTTTTCGCCCAGAGCACAAAGCGTTTTTGCCGTCGGATTCGCTGGAAAATGCGCTTGCTGTGTTCTTGAGCGAAAATGCCGACGATGAGCGCGAAATTGAGGAGGACGCGGAACTCCCATCGAATCTGACCGACAGCGAATTTCAAGAAAAAGCGCGGCTTTTTGTGAATTATTGGTGTTCGGATTCTCGCGCTTATCTGCGCAGATTTCAGGACGTAAACGGAAATATGGCGGTGGAACTCTCGCCGGGCGTGGAGCGGCTTTTTAACTGGATTGAAGACATTTCGCGCACGGATTTTGTGGGCACGGAATCGCGCTTCAAAAATATTTTGTCCGAGCTAAAAGATTTGGAGTTTCACGTTAAGGCGAATCCCGAGGAGCGCATTGCTGAGCTTGAGGCGGAAAAACAGCGCATTGAAAACGAAATTGCGGCAATCAAAAAAGACGGCAGCGCACTGACATATTCGGCGGTGCAGATTTCGGAGCGATTGGAGGACATCAGCCGCCGCGCCCGCGATTTGCTGAGCGATTTTAGGCAGGTGGAAGACAATTTCCGCGAGATTATGAAAGAAATTTACCGCGCGCAAACCGAAACGTCGTCTTCGCGCGGGCAGATTTTGGGCTACACGCTCGACACCAGCCGCCGTCTCCGCGAAAGTCCGCAGGGGCAGTCGTTTCAGGCGTTTTGGCGCTTCATTACTGAAGATGCAAACGACCAAATCGGCTCAACCGTGCGCGATATTCAAAGCGTGGACGGCGAGTTGAAACGCGATGATTTTTTGGTGAATCTCAAAAAATATTTGTACCAAGCGGGGCACAAAGTCGTTGAGCAAAACCGCACGCTGTCGGAGCGAATCAACAAAATGCTGTCGTCGCAGAACGTCGGCGGCTCTCCGCGAAGGCTCGACGTGCTCATTGGCGAAGTGAAAGAAAAAATGCTCGAGTACGTTAAAAATCTGGAAAGCGGCGCAAAAAGCGCGGGCGATGATTTTATGGAAGTTGACGGAAAATGCGACATCTTTTTCCCGCAGGCGCGCTATCCCGTGTATCCCGAGCAAAAATATGACGCGCTTTCTATCAACGAATTTTCTGCCGACGTGCTGTCTAGTGAGGCGTTTCGAGGGCTTTTCAACCAATTTTACATCGACGAAAAGCGGCTCAAAGCAAATCTTTCGGCGTTCCGCTCTCAGAAAAACGGCGCAGCATTTTCGCTCGGCGAGTTTTTGCGCTCTTACCCGATTGAACAGGGACTTGCCGAAGTCATCGCGTGGTACGACATTGCGCAAAAAGAAAAAGGCGCAAAAATTATGCGAAACGAAAAAGAAACCGTTACATTTTCAAAAAACGGCAACATTGTTGCAGTAACTTTGCCAAGGATGATTTTTGTATGACAGACAATTCCATTTTATCAGATACTCAATCCGAAAGTGTTTCGCGCACACCGGCGTGGGGCGGCGTTTGCGTAAAACTGCTGCAAGGACCGCTGTACCGCTCTGGTGCGGACGACGCGAATTGGAACGCGCTTTCGACGTGGCTTTCGGAAATCAACGATTATTTTTCAAAAATCGGTCTGATTGCGCTCGTGAACCAAAGCGATGGCTATGCGTATCTTGCGCAGACGGACGACCACCGCGCCAAAGCGGCTGTTTTGGGCTTTGAGCAATCAGAAAGCGACGATGAGCGCACGGGCGAAGATGAATCGGGGAAAATTCCGCGGCTCATCAAAAAAATGCCGCTGTCGCCAGAACTTTCGATGTTGTGCGTGCTTTTGCGCGAGGCACTCGACCGATTTGAAGCGCAGGAAGGCTCAAGCGCGCTTGTTTTGCGCGAGGGCGAAATCAAGGAAATGCTCTCTCCGTATCTCAAATCGCAAAACGACCAAACGCGCGTGCTCAAGCGGCTGGACGAGTATATTTCGCAGTTGGTGCGCCTTACGTTTATCCGCGAGGTGAACGAGGCTGAAAATCAGGCGGCGCAAAAAGAGCGCGAGTTTGAAATTCGGCGGATTATAAAAAGCAGAATCGGTCCTGATTTTTTGGCGGAATTCAAACGGCGGCTTGAAGCGGAGAACGAGAAAAATGCAGGCGACGGAGAGAAATAATGGCAGATAATCTTTTTGCAGAAAATGCGCCAGACGGGTTTCGGCTTGATTTTTTCCAGCTGTACAACTGGGGAATTTTTAACGGCACGATTTACACTGTGGACGCAAAAAATAAATCCACGCTTTTGACTGGCGAGAACGGAAGCGGAAAAACCACGCTGGTTGATGCGCTGATGACGCTGCTTGTGCCGCAGAATATGCGCTTTTACAATCAGTCTTCCGGCTCGAACCACAAACACGACCGCAGCGAAGAAAGCTACGTTCTTGGCGCGTACGGCAACAAGCAGGAAGGCTCGGGCGAGGCGAAAACACAGACTTTGCGCGACAGCACGGCGTATTCCATTTTGGCGGGTGCGTTTACCAACGAGCGCACGCAAAGCACGGTGAGCCTTCTGCAAGTGCGGTTTTTCTCGGGCGATTCGCTCCAGCGCGTGTTTGCCGTCACGAAGCAAAAGCTGTCGATTCAGGACATCAATGCGATTTTGAACGGCGCGGGTGTGCGCATTGACCGCACGAGTGCGTGGCGAAAAGTGCTTTCGGCAGAAAAAGGCACGGTGTTTTTCGGCGACAATTTCAAAAAATACAGCGAATCGTATTCGGCTCTGTTCGGCTTCCGTTCCGACAAGGCTTTGCGGCTGTTTTCGCAAATCGTGGGACTCAAAGTTTTGGGAAATCTCACCGATTTTATCCGCACGAATATGCTCGAGGAGCAGGACACGATTGTGCGCTACGAGTTGTTGCGCTCCGGCTACCAAAATCTGATGCAGGCAAACCGCGAAATCCAAAAAGCAAAGGCTCAGATTGAGCTTTTGGAACCGATTGCAAAATCGGGGGAAAAATGGAAAGATGCCAAAGCCGAAAAACTGCGCCTGTCGAGCCTGCGCGAATATGCGCCTGCGTGGTATACTGCCCGCGCGCGCGAAATTATCAGCGATGAGCTGGAGCATATTCGCGAAACGCTTCAACATTCCATCGATTTGCGGGACGAAGAACTTGCCGTTCAGGACGAAATCCAAAAGGAAATCGATTCCATAAAAATTTCGATTGCGCAAAATGCGGCGAGCCAGCGTCTGACGCTTATCCGCGACAAAATCGATTCGCTTTTGAAGGAACGGCGGCACGTTGAAGAAGAAAAGCAGAAATACAATCAAAAATTGGCGAGTTTGGGCATTGAGCCGCCGCTTACGCCGCAGGGATTCGAGGACGCAAAAAAAGCCGTGAAAGCGCGGCAGAGCGAGGCGCAAAGCCGAAAAACCGTGCTTGATAAGCAGCGAATTGAGCTTTTTACTGCCGAGCGCGAAGAAAATCAGCGCATTGAAGAAATCCGAACGGAGCTTTCGTCTCTGGGCACTCGTCCGTCGTCGAATATTCCGTTTGAGAACATCGAAATCCGCGCGCGAATCTGCGAGGCGCTTTCGATAGACGAGGAAAAATTGCCGTTTGCGGGCGAATTGCTGCGCGTAAAAGACAGCGAAAGCCATTGGAGTTACGCGATTGAGCGGCTGCTGCATAATTTTGCGCTGACGCTGTTGGTCACGAGCGACATTTACGACGACGTTACCGATTTTGTGAAAAACACCAATATGCGCGGGCGCGTGGTGTATCTGAAAACCGAGGACGAGTTTTTTTTGAGCAGCGACGAAGAGCCTGCCGAAAATACCGTGCCGGGCAAAATTGAGGTGCGGCAGTCGAGCGCGTTGTGTGAGTGGCTGTCGCAGTATGTGCGCACGCATTTTGATTTTCTGTGCACGGACGATACTGACGAAATTGCGCGGGCAAAACAGGCGCTGTCGTCGAGCGGCTTGGTGAAAAAGGGCTTGCGGCACGAAAAGGACGACCGCCGGCATATTCAGCAGAGTTCGCAGGTTTTGGGCTGGGATAATTCGGCAAAGCGGCAGGATTTGAGCGCGGAACTGGACGAGCTTTCGACTTCGGCGGCGCAAAAATCGCAGAAACGCCTTGCGATTACGGCGGAGTTGGACGACATTGAAGAGAAAATCCGTGCGGTGAAAAATGCCGGCGAAATCACGCAATGGTCGCAGATTGATACCGACGGTTTTGATGACGAAATCGGCGGTCTTCGCGTTGAGGAAGCGCGGCTTTTGTCTGGCGATGAAAACATCAAGGAATTGCAAAAACAACTTGACGAAGTGCTTGCCAAAAAAGAAAAAAGCACCGAGCGCGTCAACACATTTACGGGCATCATTGCGGTTTTGCAGGACAAGCAAAAAGGCAGAGAAGAAAAACTTTCGTCGTTTAACCAGACGTTTGAGCTTTTGCGCTCCGTGGTGGAAAGCGAGAAAGGAAACGCCGTCCGAGCGGATTTTGAGGCGGAATACGGGGAGTTTTTGGGCGCAAAAAATCTGGAGGAGCTGGAAAAAGCGTCCGGGACAATTTCGGCGCGCATTGAGGAAAAATCGGCGGATTGCAGCAAAAAAGAAGCCGAGCTTTCGCAGTTGCTGGTGCGGCTGATGAGCGCGGTGAAAAATCCGAATATGGCTTTGCGCGAAAAATTCGGCGATTGGTCTGCGGAATTTATGGATATGGACTCATCGACGGATTATCTGGACGATTATGTATCGGTGTACAATCGCCTTTTGACCGACAATCTGCCGCGCTATCAAGCCGAATTCAACGAATATCTGCACGAAACGATGAACAATGACATCGTGGATTTTCACGAATACATCGCTTCGTGCGCCGAGGAAATCCGCAGCGCTGTTTCTGCGCTCAACGAAAGCCTCCGCACGATTGCATACGAAAGCGCGCCCGAGACGTATTTGCAGCTCATTGCGCGCGATTCTTCCGATGTGCGCATTAAGGAAATTCGCGCCAAACTGCACGCGGCTCTGCCCGATTCCGAGCGGCTCAACGCGGAGGGCGAAGAGGGCGAAACATACCGCGAGGAGCTGTTTTCGCGCGTCAAAGAGCTGTTGGATTATCTGGATTTGAACGAGGCGAACCGTCGTTTTGTGCTCGACATCAGAAATTGGTTTTCGTTTGCGGCAAGCGAAAATTACGCGCTGGACGGCACGCAAAAGCAGTATTACAACGACAGCGCAAGCCTTTCCGGCGGCGAAAAAGCCAAGCTCACCTACACGATTTTGGCTTCGGCAATCGCGTATCAGTTCGGCATAAACCGTGCTGGCTCGTCGTTCCGTTTTGTTATTGTGGACGAGGCGTTTAGCAAAAGCGACATTTACAACAGCGAATACGCAATGCGGCTTTTCAAGCAAATCGATTTGCAGTTGATGGTCGTTACCCCGTTTGACAAAATCAACATCGTGGAAGATTACATTTCGTCTGTGCATTTGACCGAAAACAAAAACACAAACGATTCGCGCTTGCTTTCAATGAGCATTCAAACGTATAAATCCGAGCAGCAGGCGGCAACAATGTAGAAATGGCGTTCTGGGGCGGAAAAAAGGTTTGTCAAAACGCAAAAAAAATGAAAAAACGGCTTGATTATTTTTTTGACATCGTTTATAGTAACTCTCGGTACGTCATTTTGTCATAGGCGGCCTCCTTTTTTAAGATTTTGCAACCCTGTCCATTTCCGTGCTGGACGGGGTTGTTTTTTTGTCTGCCGCATTATTTTTCGCGCATCTGGTATTCTTTGTCGTTGTCAATTAAAATGAGCATAATCGTGGCAAAAGTGGGGTCAAATTGCGTTCCAAAGCCCTTTTCAATTTCGGCGCGCACGATGTTTTGCGGCAAAATATCGCGATAGCTTCTCTTGCTGGTCATTGCGTCGTAGGTGTCGGCAACGGCGATTATGCGGGCAATTTCGGGGATTTCTTCGCCTTTGAGCCCGTCGGGATAGCCCTTGCCGTCGTAGCGTTCGTGGTGATAATGCGCGCCGAGCGAGATATATGGCGATTGCGTGATATTTTGCAAAATCTGCTTGCCGATTTCGGGGTGGCGTTTTATCATCTGGAATTCTTCGTCAGAAAGGCGGGTTTCTTTGTTGATAATGCTGTCGGGGATTCCGATTTTTCCCACGTCGTGAAGCAATGCGGCAAAATACACCTCGCGGCATTCTTTTTCGCTTTTGCCTGCCTTTTGCGCAATCATTTTGGAATACTCGGCAACGCGCGCCGAATGTCCGTGCGTGTAGGCATCTTTTGCGTCTATTGCGCTCGCAAGCGATTCGGCGGTTTGCACAAACATCAAGTTCATATTGCGCTGTTCTTCGCGCAGAAGGTCGATTTCGTGCTGTTTTGCCTGCGCGACCGTTTCGTTCATATCAAAAATCACGAAAACATAAAAAAGCACCGCGTCAAACACAATCGACATATTCGTGAGCGAAAGTCCGTAGGAAAAAATCTGCGCGGCGGTGGCAAGCACGGGAAACGTGGTAAACAGCAGCATCGGAAAACGCGCGCGGAAGCTCATTCTGCGGTAATACTGCACGATGATAGAAAATTGAAGCGCCATCATCACAAAGGGAATGGCGTAACTGAGCAAAAGTCCCGGACCGCGCACATAGCGATTTTGCTCGTCAAAATAATAATAAAAATGGAAAATCTGCGACAATAAGAGCAAAACAGAGCCGATGTACGCGAGGATTTTTGCCAGCAAAAGCCGCTTTGGTGCGCGCTTTAAGCCGCCTTCGTTCGTGCAGTAGTCGATGAGATACATATTGAACGAAAACAAAATGAACAGCGACATAAAAAACACAAGGAAATTAGAAAGCCGCGTTGCCGCGTGTGCAAAACTGCTCAGATTTCCGCGGTATATATACGCACAGCGGTCGGAAAGCAACAGCAAGACCGCGCCTGTTTCCATAAACAACAGCGATTGCTTTCGCTTGGGGCGGAGCGTTTTGGTAAACAGAATCAGAATTGCCAACATACCGCAGATTCCGTTCATAACCAGCATAATATTAAGTTGATGAAGCCGTAAAAATTCAAACATTTTTGTCCATTTTTGTTATTCTTTCTCGGTTGCTCCTCCGCAAAAAAAAATTTTTTTTCACCGAATCCGCGTGGAGTAAGACCGCAAAAAAAATTTTTTTACTGAAATCCGTGCGAATTGAGACCACAAAAAAAATTTTTTGCCCTCAATCCGCGTGAAGTGAACGCAAAAAAAATTTTTTTTTATCAAATCCAAGCGAAGTGAGACCGCAAAAAAAATTTTTTTGTCAAATCCGCGTGGAGTGAGCCCACAAAAAAAATTTTTTTACTAAATCCGTGTGAAGCAACCGAAAAAATTTTTTTTCACCGTGTTTCAAAACGGTATCCGCAACACTTCCTGTTTTTAATTATATCTTTTTGCTGCTTAAAATTCCAATAAAATTGCCGCGTATCTTTTGACCGATTTTGTGTTATGTATAATTGAAAGCGAAAAATGACAGAAATGTGCACTTTGTGATATAATCAGAACTATGAAGCACACGATTTTTGCGATGATTTTTGCGATGATTTTTGCTGCCTCTCCGCTTTTTTGCCAAAATCTTGACCGCGGAATGAGAGATGGTCCTGAGCGCGGAGAGCGAACCGAGAGAGCAGACGCGCCGAAAGAGCCGAAAAAAGAATCGGCGGAACAAAAAGACCAAAAAGAATTGATGGAGCAAAAAAACACGCCTTCCCGCAGCGAAAAAAAGGAAAACGAATCTGTCAATTATCACGGAATGCGCCTGCCGTGTTCGCACGAGCCGTTTTCGGTGGTGGCAATCGTCATCGGGAAATCCACGGTGAGCATTTTTTTCAATGTGCCGATAAATCCGCGCTCATTTGAAAAATCTGATTTTTTTCTGAACGGAAAGCCGATTCCAAAAACGGCATCGCTCAAGTTCAACCGCTCGGGGAAAATGCTTGAAATCACAATGCCGCTTCCTGATGAGATAAATCTGAGGCTGTACTGCATTTCGTCTTACGACGGCGAGTCGCTTTCGCGGACGGATTTTTTTGGACTGCGAAAAGATTCAAGCACTAAATACAAAATGCAGTAAACATCTGTGGGGAAAAAAATGAAAATGAAATCACTTGCAAGAAAAATCGCGCTGCAGTTTTTTCTTGTTATCACGGCAATTTTTGTTGTTCTAACGGTTATTTTGTTGATTATGGCGAATTATTTTGCGCAGAGCCAAACCGAGCGCGAATTGCAGGGTGCGCTGCAGCAGATTGAGCTTGCGGCGATTAACTACGGCTGGGATTTGAATCTGGAACTCACCGAAGCGAAAATCCCGCCGTTCATCAATTATGTGGTGTTTGACGCGGATTCAGAACAGATTTACAGCACGGACGACCCGTTTTTGCCCGCGCTTCCCGTTACGAGCGGCAAAGCGAAAGAGTGGCATGAAAAGGATTATTTTGCGGACGGCGATTTGTTCATCGTGTACATCTCGGAGCCGCTCAAAACGCGCACGGGCGAGATTGTGATACAGGTGTCGATGTCGCTTGAGCGCGATGATTCACCGCAATACAAAATCCCGATGTTTGTGAAAATCTTTTTGATTTTGCTGCTGCCGCTGCTTGCGGTGTCGTATCTTGCGGCGTATATCATTGCAAAGCGAACGCTTCGCCCCGTGGTGCAGATGACAAAAATCGCGTCTAAAATCGGCGCGTACAATCTGGATACAAAGCTGGCGATTTCGGAAAATCACAACGAATTGGATTCGCTTGCAAAAACGTTCAACGACCTTTTTGAGCGAATCAGGCACGATTTTGCGGAATTGCAAAAGGCGAATAGGGCAAAATCGCAGTTTTTGAGCAATATGAGCCACGAAATCCGCACGCCGATTAACGCGATTTTGGGTTTGGACGAAATGATTTTGCGCGAATCGGGCGAGCAGAACATTCGGGAATACGCGGCGGATATTCAGTCGAGCGGAAAATCGCTGGTGTCGATTATCAACGATATTCTGGATTTTTCTAAAATCGAAGCGGGCAAAATGGAAATCATCTGCGCGCCTTACGATTTTGCGCTCTCAATTTCGGATTTGGTGAATATGATTTCGCCTCGCGCAAAAAGCAAGTCGCTGGAGTTTTTTGTCTGCGTCAATCCCGAGCTTCCGCGGTTTTTGAACGGAGACGAAATGCGGCTCAAGCAGTGCATTTTGAATATTTTGACCAATGCAGTAAAATACACGCCTTCGGGAAGTGTGCAGCTCAACGCGGATTTTGAGCGTGTGGGCGCGGACGAAATCCTTTTGAAAATCAGCGTGAAAGACACGGGAATCGGCATAAAAGAGTGCGATTTACAAAAACTGTTTTCGCCGTTTGAGCGAATCGAAGAAAACCGAAACCGCACGATTGAGGGCACAGGCTTGGGGCTTTCAATCGTGAAAAGCCTGCTTGGTGCGATGAACAGCCGCCTTGAAGTGCAAAGCGTGTACGGCGAAGGCTCGGTCTTTTCGTTTTGTGTGCGGCAAAAAGTGTGCGCGGAGGAAAAAATCGGCGACTGGAAGACGAAACATTCCGAAACGCACCGTTATACCGAGAGTTTTCAAGCGCCGAACGCATCGGTGCTGGTGGTGGACGATACGGTGCTGAATCTGACGGTGTTCAAGGGGCTTTTAAAATCCACGAGAATCCAGATTGATACGGCGGAAAGTGCGGCTGACGCGCTTGAAATGGCAAAATGCAAAAAATACGATGTGCTTTTTATTGACCATCGAATGCCGATAACCGACGGCGTGGAAATGCTGCACCTGCTCCGTGCCGACGAATCGAGCGCGAATCAGCACACGGTATGCGTTGCGCTCACTGCGAATGCGATTTCGGGGAGCCGCGATTTTTATCTTTCGGAAGGCTTCGACGATTATCTTTCCAAGCCCGTTGAGCCGCCTGAGTTGGAATCGATGCTCAGAAAATACCTTCCGAGCGAAAAAATGGTGTACAAAGGCGATGCTGCTTTTGCGGAAAATCAAAGTGCGCAGACGCGTTCGCTCGAGACGGGCGCGCAGGAGTTGTGGCAAAAGATTTTTGCGCAAGACATAAACGGGGCGCTCAAAAATTGCGGTTCGGCGGACGTTTTTTTGGAAGCCACGCGCAATTTTTACACCGAAATCGCGGAGAAATCAGCGGACATCGACGAGTTTGCCCGCGCGCATAATTGGAACGATTTTACCGTGAAAATACATTCCGTAAAGTCGTCTGCACGGCTTATCGGCGCGCTTTCGCTTTCGGAGAAGGCGGCGTTTTTGGAGCAATGCGGAGACGGGGCAAAGGCGGGCGATGAGGAGGCAATGCGGAAAATCGAAGAGAATATGAGCGATTTCCTGCACTGTTATCGCGCGTATTCTGACCGTCTTGCGCCGCTTTTTGCGCCTGAAAAAAACGGGGTGGCAGAAGCAAAATGCGCTATCGACCAAAAAATGCTCGATGACGCGCTCTGTGCGCTCAAAGAAGTTGCAGAGGTGTTCGATTTTGATTGCGCTGATTCAATCATTGCCGACCTTGAGCAGTTTTCTCTGCCGAAAGAGTTTGCTCCGACCTTTTTGCGCATCAAAAAAGCAGTGCACGCCGCCGACCAAGCTGCCTTGCTTTCGCTGCTGGGTTGATTTTGCGAGGAAAAGACAAAATGACTTATGCGCCTTGTCAGTTGTATAAAAAGTTTGGTATACTATTCTTACTATGAAAGGCAGTGCAGTAAAAACATTTGGTATTCTTACCTCTGGCGGCGACGCTCCCGGGCTGAATGCGGCTATTCGAGCCGTGTGCCGCACCGCAATTTTGCAATACGGAATGAAGGCTATCGGTATTCATAACGGATATCGGGGATTGGTAAAACTTGATGCTGCGGAGTTGACGGCTGCCGATTTGCGCGGTGTTTTGGCGCAGGGCGGCACCATATTGGGCACGTCGCGGGAAAAGCCGTTCAAAAACACCGAAGCCGACGAAGAAACGGGATTGACGCAGGTAGAAGCAATCAAGGAAAATTATCGCAAACTGGGGCTTGATGCGCTCGTTGTGCTCGGCGGAAACGGCACGAACACGACGGCGGGTCAGCTTTCTCGGGAGGGCTTGAATGTTATCGCATTGCCGAAAACAATCGACAACGACATCGTAAAAACCGATATGACGTTCGGCTTTCACACTGCGCTTACGGTGGCGACAGAGGCGATTGACCGCATTCACACCACCGCGCACAGCCATTCGCGCATTATGGTCATCGAAACGATGGGGCACAAAGCAGGCTGGCTGGGGCTTTATTCGGGGGTCGCGGGCGGCGGAGATGTTATCCTCGTGCCTGAAATCCCGTACGACATCAACTCGATTGCGCGAAAAGTGCTCAAGCGGCGAGACGAAGGCTGCAAGTTTTCGATTGTTGTGGTGGCGGAAGGCGCAAAGAGCATAGAAGAGGCGAAACTTGATAGAAAGGCGTTCAAAAAGGCGCGCAAAGAAATGCAGTATTCTATCGGCTATCGCGTGGCGCACGAGCTTGAAGAGGCGACGGGGCTTGAAAGTCGCGTTACCGTCTTGGGCTATTTGCAGCGCGGGGGAACTCCTGTGCCCTACGATAGAATTTTGGCGACGCAGTTCGGTGTAGAGGCGGCGCATTATTTGGCTGAAGGTAAGTTCGGCTATTTAACGGCATTGCAGAATAATCGGATTGTTGGCGTGCCGCTTTTTGATATTGCAGGTCAGACAAAGGTTATCCCTCAGGATAATCAAATGCTTTTGTCTGGTCGCGAATTGGGGATTTGTTTTGGTGACTGATAATTTTAAGTGTCATAATTGCGCTGTGTGCAACGGCAAGGGCTGTCTTGGCGAACTTCCGGGAATGGGCGGAGTGAGAGAGAGCGAAAACTTTATTTTGAACTGTGATGGCTGGAAAATCACGAGGGAAATGCTCACCGAAATCCCTGATTTTCCGCACGATGATTTGATGCTCAAAGGCGGGAAAATCCCCAGCGGCATTTTGCGGCTTGCCCCGATTACGGGCGCGGTGGAAAACATTGGCTTTGGCGAGGAAGTGCCGTATTACCAGCGTATGATTTTTGCGGCGTGGAAGGCGGGCTTCAAATTGTCTATCGGAGACGGGTGCCCCGACGAAAAATTGCAATCGGGCATTCAGGCGGTGAAATCTCTGCAAAGCGATTATCCGAACGCAAAAGCGGCGGTGTTTATCAAGCCGTACGAAGACGCCAAGTTTTACGAGCGAATGGATTGGGCGGACGGCGCGGCGGAGGTCATCGGCATCGACATTGACTCATACAACATCGTAACAATGCGCAATCTGGTGCATCTTGAAAAAAAATCCGCTGAGCAGCTCAAGGCAATCCGCGCGCGCACGACGCTCCCGTTTGCAATCAAGGGCGTTTTCACTCAAGAAGACGTGCAGCTTATTCGCGACGTTAAGCCAGACATAGCCTATATCTCGAACCACGGCGGGCGTGTGGATACCCGACGCGGCTCTACGGCGGAGTTTTTGCTCCAATACGCCAAAGTGATACGGCAGAACTGCGGTGAGCTGTGGATTGACGGCGGCATTAGAACCCCCGACGATATACGCACGGCATTGAGCCTCGGCGCGAGCCAAGTGCTTATCGGTCGCCCTCTCATTACGGCGTTGTGCTATAACGGCGAAGAAGGTGTTGCGGCAAAGTTTGCAGAGTTTTCGGCATAGCGTAACGGGGAGTTCTCAAAAGAGCATCGGAAACGGTGCTCTTTTCGTTATCTAGGCTCGTCATCAAGGCGGCGGGAAGGTGCGCCTAGCCTAGAAAATATCTGCGCGTAACCTAGGCGCACACTTGCGCGTAACCTAGGCGCACACTTGCGCGTAACCTAGGCGCATACTTGCGCGTAACCTAGGCGCACATTTGCGCGTAGCCTAGGCGCATATTTTTTGTGCACTTGAAAGAGAGTGCTTGACGGCTGAAAAATAGTTTATAAAAGCAAAGCGGAGGAGTTATGGACGATATAATAAAAATAGTGTTTCCAGTGATTGCCATTATGGCGCTAGTGGGCGTGGTGGGTTTTTTTGCCTCTTCAGAAACGGCGTTCTTGAGCTTGCAGCGCGTTACGGTGCGCCAGCTCCTCAAGGAAAAACCCGTGAGCGCGGCGGCTTTGCGCATTGCGTGGCTCAAAGACAACACCGACCGTCTGATTACCCTTGTGCTTATCGGCATCAATTTTACGACTACGCTGGCATCTTCTCTCGCGACTGCGTTTGCGGCGAGTTTGGCGGGGAGCGCGGGCGCAACGTATGCCACGGTGATTATGTCGGTGGTGCTCATCATCTTTGGCGAAATCGTGCCGAAGACAATCGCAACGAATAAAACGGTCGCGACGGCAAAATGGGAAAGCGCACCGCTCATCTTTCTGCAAAAAGCGCTGTTCCCTCTCGTGTGGTTTTTCTCGGCAATCTCGAATCTGATAACCGCGCTTTTTTCACGGCTTCTCAAGGAAAATCGACAGATTATCACGGAGGAAGAACTCAAGACGCTCATCGATGTCGGCTCTCGCGAAGGCACGCTGGAGCAGAATGAACGCAAGATGCTTCACCGCATTTTCAAGTTTTCCGACCTTCACGTTCACGATATTTTGCGCCATCGCTCTTTGGTGAAATCCATCAGCGAAGATGCGAGCTACGACGAGCTTGTGCGGCTGTTTTCAGAAACGGGCTACTCGTATATCCCCGTCTACAAAGGCGACGCTGAGCATATCACGGGCGTGGTGCGCTACAAGTGGGTGCTGTATGCCAAGCCGAAACGCACGTCAATCGTCCGCGATTTTATGCGCACGGTGCTGTTTGTGCCAGAAAGCCTGACGGCACTTGAATTATTGCAGACGTTCAAAAAAGAGCAGCTCAGTTTTGCCGTCGTCCTTACGGAGCATGGCTCGTTTGCGGGTGTGGCGACGCTGGACGATGTAATGAGGGCGGTGATGGGCAGAGTGAACAGCGATTATGCAACGACGATGTTAAGCCCTGAAGAGCGGATTCAGATTTTGTCGCAAAACGAGTTTTTGGTGCCGGGCGATATGAAAATCGAGGACGTAAATGCGTCGCTGAACCTTTTGATGAACAGCGAAAATTATGACACGCTCGGCGGCTGGCTGCTCGAAAAGTTCGGTGCATTGCCGTCTGTGGGCGAAATGCTCAAATGGAACGGCACGCTGTTTGTGATTGAAGACCAGTCTCAGCGCCGAATCCTTTCCGTGCGTGTCTGCCTCGGCGCATAATTTTTTCTGCTATTTGCCGTGAATCCACGCGTCTTTTATTTTTTTGCTGGCATCGGGGTCTTGCTTGATGTTTTCCACCGCGTTCAGCGCAAAAGCAAGAAAGACTGCCAAAAAGAGTGCGGCAAAAAGCACGATGATTATCTTTTTCGCGCTCAATAATTGCTCTGCCTTCGGCTCTGCCTTCGGCTCTGCCTCGCCTTCGCCTATTGCGCTCAAGGCGGGCATTGTGTTCTTGAATGCTTCGGCGATGTGCTGTTTGAGTTCTGCCAAGCGCGTTTCGTCTGCGGTGCTGTCGCTTGCAAACACGGTATCCACGGCGTTCGAGGCGTTGTTTTTGACAATATCCATCGAAGGTCGGTATAGCTCAAAAATCGCTTCGTTGACAGCGGCGAGCATATTTTCAAAAAAGGCTCGGGCGGCACTTTCTTTGTCTTTTTCGATTGTTAAAATGACGCAAAATTCGCTTGGAAGCGCGTCTGTAAGGGTTGGTGAATCGATTTGTTTTGATGAAATTGCTTGTTTTATATCTGCAAAAACGGCTGTTTTTTGATTTTCGCGCGCAAGAAGTCGCTCGTTCAAAAAGTATTTTTGTGCCATTTTTACCACACCGTCTTTTGCCGCAGAAGTGCCTGCTCTCAAAAGCGATGCTTCCACATTTTTGGCTTGAATCCAGTAGGTGAGCTTAATAAAATCTTTGCCCCCCCCCCTGTGGATTTTGCGCGCACAAATGCAGGAGCGGATAACGCCGCACAGCCCAAAACAAATACCGCCAGCGTGAAAATTGCGATGAATTTTCGGTAGCGAATAAGCACTGCCATCAAGTCAATCAGACTGATTTCTTCTTCGTTGTTGATTTCTTCCATAATGAAAAAAAGTATATCAAAACCTCTAGGCTGTTTCAAGATTTTTTTCAGAGCGGCAGTTTGACACGAAAAGCAGTAGCAGAGCAGCCGTTTTTTCGATATGATAAAGGTTATGTGTGATATAACTTTGAGCGAGCTTCTGGTGCTGTTTATGCTTGCAGTATCATCGAGCCGCGTGCTTTATTTGCGTCAGGCGCGAATTGATGCGCTGGCTTCTTTGCCGCAAATCGCGTTTTTGATTTCGCTTTTGAACATATACATCTGGGGATTTTTGCCGCTGGAAATCTGGATTGCAATCGTTGCGTTTTATGCCTTTGTGCTCAATGTGCCGGCGGCGCTGAAAGTCTGGTCGTATCTGTATGTGGATTATTACCACCCCGCGTTTCGCGTGTTTTCGCTGTTTGCGTTCTTTTTGTCGATTGCAACAATGGCGGTCGCGCTGATTTTTGCGCCTGTGCTGGTGCAAACGGACGGGATTCGCGTAACGGAATACAAATATGCGGGGAAATTCTCCACGGGTTTTAGCCATTCCGCGTCAAAATACGAGCGCGCCGACGCGATTCTGACGGTGTTTTCGCCAGAGATACAAGATGATTCTGTGGCGTTCCGTGTGGATAACGGCGACGAAGTGCGGGGCACGTTTGCGCTCGGAAAGCCAATTTTGATTTTCTTGGGCGACAAACGGGCAAGCGTCAAAATGTATCGTCCGTATTTGGAAAAACTCGCGCAGGACGGCTACACGGTCATTGCCGGCGAATTTTTTGCAAGCGATATGAAATGGATTTCGGGTGTGCCCGACACGCCGCATTTTCGTCGCTTTGCCGTCAATCTGGCGGACTTAAACGGGTCGTGGGACGTGCAGGCAAAAAAAGGCAATTTTTCGGGACGATATGTCAAAGAATTCACGATGTTGCTGTATCTTGCCGGCGAGTTTAATGGCGAGCGCAAGCCGTTTTTCCTTATCGGCGACGAAATGGCTTCCGATGCGCTTTCTCTTGCCGCAGGAATGTACAGCGATGCGATTTCGGGCTTTTTTGATATGACGAGCGTTGCCGCTTATCCCGCGGGGTACGGCTGTATTGAGCAGACCGACCCGCTTTTGGCGTTCTTGCACGGACGAAAGCGCGAGAGAGAACTCACGTTGCCGCATTTGCTTGCCGCGCGCACCGAAGAAAACATTATTTTAGGTTCTGAAATTACGATAGAAGAGAGCGAAACGGAGAACGAAAATGACGCTGAATGAATTGAACGCTTTTTTTAATGGATTTTTGCATAACGAACAGTATGCCTCGGATATTTCGCGCAATGGGGTGCAAGTGCAGAACGCTGCGCCTGACACAAAACAAATCACGCGCGTGGCTTTTGCTGTCGATGCGTGCTTTGAAACAATAGAGCGCACGATTGCGGCACAAGCACAGTTGCTTTTTGTGCATCACGGCATTTTTTGGGGCGGCTGTGACACCGTTACGGGCACGCATTACAATCGCATTGCCTGTCTTATCAAAAACGACATCGCGCTGTATGCCTCGCACATTCCGCTTGACGCGAATAATCCGTACGGCAACAATTTTGGTATGGCGGCACGGCTGGGCATAAAAAATGCCGAACCGTTCGGGACGTGGAGAGGAATGACGCTGGGCGCAATCGGAAACCTTGAAACGCCGCTGAGTGCCGACGAACTCATTGTCAAGGCGTTTCCGAACGGCAATCATTCGCTCCACCTGCTGCCGTTCGGAAAGCCGCTGCTGTCGCGTATCGCCATCATTTCTGGCGGTGCGGGCGACGACATTGACCAAGCGATTGAAGCGGGTGCCGACGCATTTATCACGGGCGAAATCGGGCACGAGCAATATCACGTTGCTGAGGAAAACGGCATTACGGTGATTGCCGGCGGGCATTACGAAACGGAAACGGTGGGCGTGCAACTCGTCAGGGCAAAATTGGAAGCCGAGACCGACGTGGAGGGTGTCTTCCTCGACGTGCCGACAGGATTGTAATTTTTTTTCGCACTCGTTTGAGACAATCAGCCCAAAAGGGTGTCGAGCAACATCATCAAAACAAAGCCGAGCGCAAACGCGATTACTGGCGCATCTCCGCCTTTTCCGCCTGCGCTTTCGGGGAGCAGTTCCTCCACGATGACGTAGACCATTGCTCCCGCCGCAAACGACAAGAGCCACGGCATTGCCGCCGTGAATGCGCCTGCCAACACTACGGCAAGCGCGCCAAAAATCGGTTCGACCACGCCAGAAAGCGTTCCATACAAAAATGCCTTGGATTTTGAGCCGCCTGTGCTTTTGAGCGGCAACGACACGATTGCGCCTTCGGGGAAATTTTGGAGCGCAATGCCGAGCGAAAGCGCAAACGCCTCCGCCGCGCTGACCACGCCGCCCGCCGTCATTCCCGCAAATACCACGCCGACCGCCATTCCTTCGGGGATATTGTGGAGCGTTACCGCGAGGGTGAGCATTGTGGTGCGCTTGAGTTTTGCGTGCGGTCCTTCGGTGTGCTCAGAGGCGCTGTGCAGGTGCGGCACGGTTCTGTCCATCAGCAAAAGAAATGCGATGCCCGCCAAAAAGCCCAGCGACGCTAAAAACGGCGAGCCGTCAGATTGGTTTATGGCTGGGAGGAGCAGCGAAAATACCGACGCGCTCATCATAATGCCGCTTGCGAAGCCCGAGAGCGCGCTTTCGGTGGTGGCGGAAATAGTGTTTTTCAGAAAAAAAACGCACGCCGCGCCAGCCGTTGTGCCCAAAAACGGAATGAGCAGCCCGAGCGTAATGATTTTGATTTCGTCCATAATTCGATTATACGCACAATCTGCTGTTCTGCGCAATTTTTCCGCGATTTTTTATCAATAATGGGCGATGTTAGGTTCTCGTCTGTCATTACGAACGTGCTTCGGAATCTCTTTTTTGACAGCAAAAAGCACTTTGAGCGAGATGCTGAAACGAGTTGAGTATTTTATAAGCATACGTTCCGTAACACCACCGATTATTATTCGATTGTTCGGTTATTGTTCGGTTATTGTTCATAGGTGCGCAGGATATTTTCGGCGGTTTGCAATCGACTTTGGCGCAAATCCATTGACTGCTTTACAATGTAGCGGTGCGCCTGTGCTTCGGTCATTCGCAACACCTGCACAAGCACGAGCTTTGCGCGGTCAATCACGCGGATTTCTTGAATTTGCTGCTTGAGTTTTTTGTTTTGGTCTTCAATAAAAAGCGAGCGGCGGCGCGACGCATCGAGCAATTTTGCCGAGCGAAAAAAGAAATCGCTGGAAATCGGCTTTGGCAGCACGAACACGCCTGCGTCTTCTGCGTCTGAGCTTTTGTCAAACAAACGCGATTCGTCTGCGATTAACATAATGCCCGCCGACGAATGTTCTGCAATGTGAATGGACAGTTCCGTGCCGAACTCGTCGCTCAGCGGCGTGTCGATTATCACCAAGTCAAAATCGCTTTGAGCGATGTATCTTCGCGCCTGTGCACCGCTTTTTGCGGCGGCGATGCGCGAAAAATGCTGCGATTGCAAAAGACCCGAAATAATCTGCACTGTGCCCGTATTGTTCGACGCGATAAGCACGCTGTCCATTTTTTCCTCGATTTCTCCTGCGGTGTTTTCGATACAATTAAACTGTGCCGAACTCTGGCTCTTCTGCTTTGAATTCGGTGTACGCCTTAACGATTTCCTCTGGCAAAACGGATTTTACAAATTTGCTCTTTGCGGCGGCTTTGCGTGCGCTCTCTGCATTTTCGGGCAGTGTGCCGTATGTCCACGAGGCTTCTGCGCGAAGGTCTTCAGCGGCAGGGATAATCGTTTCTTTGTTTTCCACGCCCTCAAGTCCAGCGCGGAGCAGCAACGCGATTGCTAAATACGGATTGCAACTCGGGTCGGCGGCGCGCACTTCAATGTGCTCGTCTTCGCCTGCGGGGAACGGAAGGCGGATAAGTTGCCCGAGGCGGTTCTGTCGAGTCCAGCTCACCGAAAGCGGCGCGTCGTTGTGCCCAAGGCGGTAATAGCTTGACGGAAGCGGATTGAGGAACGTCGCAATTTCTACAATGCGATTGAGAATTCCTGCCACAAATGCGCCTCCCGTCTCGGAAAACGTGCCGCCCTCAAAAATGTTTTTGCCGTCCTTTTTAATCGACAGATTGACGTAAAAGCCGCTGCCGACCGCATTGTCCACGGGTTTTGGCAAAAATGACGCAAAAAGCCCGTTGTTCGACGCAACCGTTCGCACCACCGTTTTGAATGTGTTGAGATTGTCCGCGGCTTCCACGCCCTTTGCGGAGCGGAAATCCACCTCGTGCTGTCCTGGACCTGCTTCGTGATAGCTAAACAGCGGCTCAATGCCCATTTTGGAAAGCGTCAAGCAGATTTCGCGGCGGATATTTTCGCCTGCGTCCAGCGGGGCAAGGTCGCAATAGCCTGCGCGGTCGTGCGGTTCGCGGGTTGGATTTCCGTCAAGGTCGCGCTTAAAAAGATAGAATTCGCATTTTGTGCCGAATGAACATTCAAAGCCTGCCGCTTCCGCTTTGCTCACGGCTTGAGAAAGCATTGCTCTTGTGTCGCCTTCAAAGGCGCTTCCGTCGGGGTATTTGATGTTGCAGAAAAAGCGGACAACGCGCCCCTGCTGTGGTCTCCACGGCAAAACGCAGAGCGTGGACGGGTCGGGGATAAGGAACAAATCGCTGTACGACATATTAAAAAATCCCCTGACTTCGCTTGCATCGAACGGAATTCCCGTTTTGAATGACTGTTCAAGTTCCTGCGGCTGAATATTTATCGAGCGCAAATGCCCAAAAATATCCGTAAAAAACAATTTTATAAATCGCACGTCGTTATCTTTGACGTACTGCAAAACTTCACTTTGTGTGTATCCCATAATTTCTCCTCCAAATATAGTGCCGATGTTACGGTTCTTCGGGAAGCGCAGAAAGGCTTTCGGTTTTTTCCGGCTCCTCGCGAAGAATTGCTTGTGAAAGCGGTTTGTATGCTTCCCATTCATCGCCGATTTTTGCGATGTGCTCTGCCGCAATTTTTGATACAAAATACGCACCTTCTGGGCGCAAATGCGTATTATCCTCGCGCCCGTCTGGATATTGCGGGTAGAGACCTGCAGCGAAATTCATAAAAAAACGCAGGCTTTTTTCTTTGCCCTCTGCTTCCAAAAGCACTCGAGTTTCTCTCTCCATATCCACCGCGGGAACGCCCGCCGTTTTTGCCGCGTCCAACGCCGCCTGAGGATAATCGCCGTGGGATTTTTGAACCCTGCCGCTGTCGCCAAAATTGCGCCGTGCAATCGACGTAAAAATGACAGGAAGCACGCCTTTTTCTTTTAACCGCTCGCAGAAAAACAAAAGATTTTCTTTGTATTCGCTGTCTGGCGCGGTGTAGCGCGTTTTGTCCGCCACTTTTTCGTCGTTGTGCCCAAACTGGATTATCGCAAAGTCGCCCGCGCAGGCATTTTTCAAAACCTCCGCGAATCGATTTTCAGTGATGAAACTTTTGGTTGAACGCCCGTTTTTGGCAAAATTCAAAATCTGGACATCGCTTTTCAAAAATCGCGAAAATTCCTGCACCCAGCCTGTTTGCGGATAGGTGGAGAAATCGTTGTACTGCATTGTTGAATCGCCCATAAAAATGATACGCATTTTTTCCTCATTCCACCGTTACGGATTTTGCCAAATTTCGTGGCTTGTCGGGGTCATTTCCGCGCAAAACCGAGCAGTAATACGCGAAAAGCTGCGCGGGAATAACTGACAGCAATGGCGCAAAAGCGTCGTCCACTGCGGGAATCGAAACGTATTCTGCGCAGGACGAAAAATATCCCGTATCGTCTTGCGTGATAACCATCGTTGCCGCTCCGCGCGATTGCACTTCCACGATGTTGCTTGCGATTTTGTCAAAAAGCGCTTTTTGCGTGGCAACCGCCACAACCAGCGTGGACGGGTCAACGAGCGCAATCGGACCGTGCTTGAGTTCGCCCGCCGCAAACGATTCGCTGTGCATATAGCTCACCTCCTTGAGTTTTAAGGCACATTCCATACAAATCGCGCTGTCAAACTGACGACCGATGTAGAAAATCTTTTCTTTGTTGAATTGCTGAGACGCCAATTTCTGAATCTTCGATTGATTTTTGAGGATTTCTTCCACTTTTTCGGGGATTGCCTCAAGCTCGCGCAACGCCGACAGATAATCCTCGTGCGCTATCGTTCCTCGCACCGCCGCGCATTTGAGCGCAAGCAGATACATACACATCACCTGCGCGGTAAATGCCTTGGTTGACGCAACCGCGATTTCAGGACCTGCCCACGTGTACACCACATCGTCCGCCTCGCGCGAAATCGTGGAGCCGACGCAGTTCGTTACCGCCACAACCCGCGCTCCGTTCGCCTTGGCGAGCCGCATTGCCGCCAGCGTGTCTGCCGTTTCGCCCGACTGACTGATAACGATGAACAAATCGCTGGGGAACATTACGGGATTGCGATAGCGGTATTCGCTCGCCACGTCCACCTCGACGGGAAGCCGCGCGAATTTCTCGAACACATATTTTGCCACCTGACCCGCGTAACTCGCCGTCCCGCACGCCGCAATGACCACTCGAGAAACGTTTTTCCAGAAATCAGGATTTTGCATTTCCTCAAAATTGATGTCGATGATGGTGCCGTTTTCGTCGCGGACAAGACGCGGATTCATCGTATCGCGCAGGGCTTTGGGCTGCTCGTGGATTTCTTTGAGCATAAAATGCGAGTATCCGTCTTTTTTTGCGGCGGACACGTCCCAGTCCACGTGAAACGGCGCGCGCACGATTTTTTCGCCGTTTTCGCTGAACAAATCAACGTGGTCGGCGTAGAGCACGGCAAGTTCTTTCTGCTCCAGAAAATACACGTCGCGGGTTCGCTCGATAATCGCGGGAACATCGCTCGCAATAAAATTTTCTCCCTTGCCCAGTCCCACGACCAGCGGACAATCTTTTCGCGCCACGACGATTCGGTCGGGGAAATCGCGGCAAATCACGGCGAGCGCGTATGAGCCTTCGAGCTTTTGGAGCGTCTGCTGCACGGCGGTGAAGATATTTTTTGATTTTTCGTAAAAATAATTCGTCAAATGCGCCACGACTTCAGTGTCCGTTTGGCTTCGGAACACGATACCTTGGCTTTGAAGCCACGAGCGCAGTTTTGCGTGATTTTCGATGATTCCGTTATGCACCACCGCAATCGACCCGCTCTCGTTGATGTGCGGATGCGCGTTTGTATCGCTCGGCTCGCCGTGCGTTGCCCATCTCGTGTGCCCGATACCCACCGTGCCGGGCAAAACGGCGGCGGTTTTTTCCACGGCTTCGGCAAAAAAAGCCTCGTTTTCTTTTTCTGCCGCGGCAGGTTCTTTTGCCGTCGATTCCTTAATAATGTCGTCGATGATTCGCTCTACCAAAAATTTAAGCGCGCCCTTTGTTTTTTTTACTATCAACTCATCGCCTGAAAGCACCGCAATTCCTGCGCTGTCGTAGCCGCGGTATTCGAGTTTTTTGAGCGCGTCCACCAAAATAGGTGTCGCATTTTTGCAACCGATGTATCCCACAATTCCGCACATATTTTTCTCCTGAAAATATATTTTCTGTTATTTTTGAGAATGTCGTTCAGAAAATCAAAACGGCATTTCAAAACCATTTTATATTATCGAACGCAAACACGCAACAATTTTGCTGTCGTAAAGCTCTCCCTTTTTCTCAAGCTCGGCGATTGCGCTTTCTCGGTCGCGGATTTCGTGCCAGCCGCGGACGCTTGCAATCGACACATAGCTTTCGCACACGCGGATTAAGCGCGCGATAAACGGAATTTCTGCACCCGAAAGCCCTTCTGGATAGCCTGAGCCGTCGATATTTTCGTGGTGGCTTTTTGCCGCGTCAATAAAAATCGCGCGGTATTCTTGCGGCACAAACGAAAGATATTTTGCGGCTTTTTCGGCGTGGCTTTTGAGCATTTCGCGCTCTTCGTCGCCGATTTCGCGCGCAGAAAGCAATTCGGCGGGGAGCGACAAAAAGCCGGCGTCGTACACCAAGGCGGCGCAATAATAGATAGAGGCAAGTTCTGCGGAGACACCCGAAGCATACGCGACTTTGTACACAAGCTCGGCAACGTTTCTGGAATGATTGCGGCGGAAGGTTGCCTCGTCGATTTTTTCGCCGAGCTGTTCGCACGTGCTGACCAAATCGGCAGGCGGGGGCGGCAGTTTTTTTGACATCGCGTACACGTCAACCACGCTTGCGTGACGAAGCCGCGCATTGTTCTCGCGATTGAGCTTGAAAAGCCGCGCCAAAAGCAAAATGACCGCCAGCAAAAATGTGAGCATCAAAAGCACCACAACCACCACAATGGCAAGCACGAACGTGCCGCGTCCTTTTTGCCGCGAAACTTCGCCTGCAAATGCGGAAAATACTCTGTGCAAAACGTTTGACTGCGCCGCCCGTCCGCTATAGGCAATCTGCACGTCTTGCTCCGAATTATGCGTGCGCACAAGGCTCATAATCAGCTCGTTAATGCGCGCACTTTCCACCTGCGGATACAAAAACAACTTGGATTCCACGTCTTCAAGAGCGAGATATTCTTTGTCCTCGGCGATTTTCTGCAGATACGAAAAATAAATCGGTTCGGCGAGCAAAAGCACATTCACGGGAATAAAATCGCGGGCTGAAGTGATAGCGAGTGCACGATTTATTTCGTCGTATGCCTCTTTATATTGGTTTGAAGAAAATTTGTCATTCGCTTTTACCAAAATTTTTTCGGTGCGCGAAAGCCGAGTGCAACCCGCAAAAATTGCCGTAAAAAACACCAATGCAAGCACAAACCAAAACGCAATTTTTTTGATTTTCTTCATTTTTTCCCTCGTTACTCCTTAAATGTATCACATTGTTGCCTTTTTTAAAATACTTTGCGCTGTTTCCACGCCTCTTTTTCGCCTTTTTATTCCGCAAACAGCTGCCACACTTCCGACGTGGGATTTCCTGATACAATCGTGATGCTTGCCTCCTCGTTTTGTATCTTCCCTGCTTTTGAAAGCGTCATTCCGTACGGGCGAAGCTCCAGCCGTGCGTCAGGGGCAAAAAGAGTGCACCCCGAATAGCTAAAATACCCGTTTTGCACATACTCGGCATTTTGAGAAAGCCCCAGATTCCACAAATCAATCGCCTTGAGAGCGAACGTGCCGTCTGAGAACGCGCGATTGTGCGAATACGGCGCGGATTTAAGCGCACAGCCCTGCGCATAGAGCAAGAGTATATCTTGAGCGGAAAATGCGGTTTTATTCACCGCGTTCACTGCCGAAAGCGCGCAGTCGAAGCCCGAAAAATCGTTGTGCGCCATTTCGTACAGCAATGCCGTGCCGCCAAAATTGCGCACAAGCCACGAACCGAACGCATAGTTCGCCGCGTAAGACAGAATATCAAAATAGCCGTCCAAACTCTCGCGGTATTCCAGCCCGATTTCCGAATAATGCGCCTCAAAAAACGGAAGTCGTGCCGTCACGCTCTCGTCCGCAGGCACCCCAAGCGAATCCTGTAACATATCTTCGCACAAAAGCGACATCATCTCTTCGTGAAACGCCGTGGTTGAAATGCCTTTTTGCATCGTTTTTACGCCGTAGCTGACCATGTGCTGAAACTCGTGCGCCAGTGTGGAATACGCCGATTCCCTCTTTTTTGCCACCGAAGCGGCATCAAGATAGATAAATTTTCCCTCGTTCGACGCGCACAATTCGGGATTTTTGTATTCAAAGCCCTGCCGAGAGAGATTTTTTGCGCTCGAAAAATAATCGCGGGAATAAAAATAGCCCTGCACCCCGCCGTCTGCGCCGCAATCCGCGCCGATGTCGTAAATCACGATGTTTACTCTCGGGTCGCGAGGTCGCATTTTCTCCCAGCCGTTGTCGCCGTAATGCGCATAGATTTCATCGCTTTCATGCCCAAAAATCGCCCGGATTTTCGGACACATCTCATCGAATTTCGCTGCAATGTCCGCCGAAAGTTCCGCCGTGATGGGTGCGTTCTCGCTCTCGCCTGCAAAATTGCCGTCAACCACCCACACCAAGCATTCTGTGCCGATTGAACGAAGTGTTGCGCCCGCGAGTTTGTACACCGACAGCGATTGATTTTTGTCCACGAACAATTCCCGCCGCGTTTCGCCTTCGACCAGCGGCTGTGCAAAAAACGAGGGCGGCTCGGGCGTTTTTGCCGTGCGCGCGGGCTTTATGGATTGCGCCTTTATCATCGGCACACGAAGGCGGTGCGAACTAAAATCCAGCGTGCTAAACCGCTCATTTTGCATCGGCGGCGTGGCTCGCTCAATCCCTGAAAAATGAGCAATATACGACACATCTTCGGCTTTTATCACGCTGTTCGTCGGATTGATTTTTATAAAATACAGCGATTTCCCGCTCACGTCCTCGCCAAAATAATCGCTCAAGCGAATCGTCTGGATTTTTTCGCCCGCACCTTCGTTTGTGTCTAGCGAACTGCACCCCGCAAACAGCATCGCGGCAAGGGCGAGTATGGTGCACAAAAAATGTGCTCTCGTTATATGATATGGGTTTCTCATCTTTTTTTGTCATTCCGAACGTGTTGTAGGTTTGCTTTCGACGCATTTTCAAAGCGCATAATGCACGTTTACTATATGATTTTTTTGCAATTTGTGTAAAGCATACGATTTTTTGCCCATTCACAAAAATTTTTTCGCACATTTCGACTATACGCTCAATGAGCTGAAAAAGATTATCGCCCAAAAAGCTCGCGGAGGGTTTCGTCGGTGGCTCTGCGGATTTTCCGTTTGATTTCGCCGCCGGTAACGTGTGCTTTTTGAATGAAACCGATGTTGTAAAATCCGAGCGCGTTTCCAGCCGAGTGGCAGGTAAAGCCGCTTTGATACGGTCCGTTTTGCAGCACGATTTCGGGCACCAATCCAATGCCGATTCCCAACTGCGCCATCGCCATAATCGCTTCGTTACCCTCGGCTTCGGCGGCAATGCGCGGGTGCACGTTGCGGCTGTGAATCCACGAATCAAAGCGTTGGCGCGCCAAACCCGCCTTGGGCAAAATCAGCGGCACGTCAGACACGATGTCTTGCGGTGCGCCGTGCACGGTTTCAAACGGTCCGCCCGTCGCCGCGGCAAACGTAAGCGGACTTTGGCACACGCTAATGCAATTCAAGAGCGAAAATCCTTCGTCTGGGATTGCCGCCACCGCCAAATCTGCCGCGCCCGTTCTCACGCTTTCGGCGGCTCCTGCGGGGTCTCCCGTCTGCACGCTGAGATGAATGGCGGGATATTTTTCGGACAGCCGTTTTACGAATGCGGGTAAAATGGAATAGCACGCCGTAACCGACGCATACACGTTCAACGTTCCCGAAACCGTGTCGATTCCCGAAAAGCACTGCAAAAGCTCATCGCGTTCAAAGAGGCATTTTTCGGCAAAACGCACGAATGTTTCTCCTGCCGCCGTCAGCGAAACACAGCGGTTGTCGCGCTCAAAAAGGGGCGTGCCGCATTCGCTTTCCACGCGCGAAATCAATCGGCTCAATGCCGAGGGACTCAAGTTTATTTTTGATGCCGCCCGCGAAAAATGCAATGTTTTGGAAAGCGCAGCGACCGCTTCAAGTTCAGCAAAATCCATATTTCCTCACTATAGCACAAAAAATGCGTTCTGTATGACATTTTTGCTCAAAAAGAATATCGCTCAATTTCTGGCACTTTTTAGCCGATACTGACTGTATTGGAGGAGCTGATATGAAAAAGCTATTGGCAGTTGCCTGCGTTTTGGGCACGACATTCACAGCATTTTCTTTTGACAAAGAAACGGTCGTACCTCAGGGAACGGTGAAATCTTATACAAAAACAAATTACACAATATCTTCAAAATTCGGCACTTTTTACCGCACTCCAGAAACAAAATATGTTCATACCTATAATATTGCAGGGCTTGAATCCGAGCGAACAGAACTGACGGGCACTGATGTGCTTACGGATAGGCTTTCGTTTCAGTACGATATGTCGAATACGTTGCTTTCAACCACGCTTTTTAATGCGGACGGTGTTCAGATTGAGCAGACAACGTACACCTATGACGCAGCGGGAAAAGTGAACACGGTGGAAGTTGTGAGCAAAGACGGCGTTCTTCTTTCCAAGACGGTGTACAAAACGGCGGACGGCAAAGAAGATAAATCCGAGTATGACGGCGAGGGTGCGCTCGAGAAAAAGACAATCACGGTGTTTGCCGACGACGGAAAAGCTACCGAGATTTTTGTGTACTCAGGCGACGGAAATCTTTCGCAAAAACAGTCATTTAGTTATGATGTTTCGCGAAATCTTGCCGAAATTACTTATTACGGTGCAGATGGAAAGCGCACAAAGCGCGATTCGTATTTGTACAAGCCCGGGGAAACTCACGCGACCGAGATTCAGGTTTTTGACAACGCGGATACGCTCCTTGAGCGAAAAATTTTGTCCTACGACGAAAAGGGCAACACAACCAAGATTTCAACGTACACCGTTTCTGAAAAGTTCGGTGAAACAGTTACGGAATTATCGGATATAGTGGAATATTCGTTCCAATATTAAACACCATTACAAAAACTCCCCACATCCTTAAGCCAGCAGGCTGGATTCGTATCCTTCATGCTGGCTTTTTCGTGTCCAGTGAAAAAACGCGGCTTTTTGTGCGTTGAAAATCGTGCGGGATTTATCAAAAACGTGTCAATAAAAACTCTAGCGGAATCAGCGCAATCGATTAAAATAGGAATCACTTCTTGAAACACACAACAGGCGAACATTTTAGCTCCGCCTGCTCGGAGGGTTACTATAATGGCTTTGAAATCAATTAAAGATGTGGTGAAAACAGTTTCTCGCCCGGAGAAAGTTTTGCAGTTCGGCGAGGGCGGATTCCTCCGCGCGTTTGTGGATTGGCAGATTGACATTGCGAACGAAAAGGCGGGCTTCAACGGCAATATCGTTATTGTGCAGCCGCTCGAGCGCGGAATGGTGGACGCAATGAATGCGCAGGATAATTTGTACACCACCGTTCTTCGCGGAATGAAAGACGGAAAGCCGACCGTGGAAACGCGCGCCATTACGTCTGTGAGCCGCTCCATAAATCCATACACCAATTATGATGAATATATCGCGCTTGCATCCGCTCCTGATTTGCGCTTTATTGTGTCGAATACTACCGAGGCGGGCATTCGTTTTGATGCGGAAATCGACGGCGAGGCGGTTACGCTTGAGCAAAAGCCGCAGAAAAATTTCCCTGCAAAAGTTACCGCATTCCTTTACAAGCGCTTTCAGGCGTTCAACGGCGATGCAAGCAAGGGAATGATTTTGATTCCGTGCGAGCTTTCCGACCAAGCGGGCTTGAATCTGCGCATCAATATTCTGCGCTATGCGGAAATGTGGCAGCTCGGTCCCGATTTTATCAACTGGTTTGACGAGGCGTGCGACGTGTGTTCTTGTTTGGTTGACCGCATTGTTCCGGGCTATTTCCCGCTGCTTTCAAAAGAGGAAAACGGCAAGACGCAAGCAGAAAACCTGTGCGAAAAACTCGGCTACGAAGACAAATTGCTCGACAGCGCAGAGCTGTTTCATTTCTGGGTTATCGAGAGCAAAAAGAGCCACGAAGACGAATTGCCGCTGGTCAAAGCGGGATTGCAGGTCAAGTGGGTCAAGAATATGGACTATTACCACACGCGAAAGGTGCGCATTTTGAACGGCGCGCATACGTCGAGCGTGCTCTCGGCGTTCCTTGCGGGCTCAAATTATGTGCAAGACATCGTGTGCGAGCAAAAAGTTGGCTCGGGCTTTAACACGCCAAACGCAAGCGCGAACGCGTTTATGCACGACATCATTTTCAATGAGATTGTGCCTTCCATCGACGGCGACCAAGATGACCTCAAGGGCTACGCGCAAGACGTGTGGACGAGATTCCAAAATCCGTTCAATCCGCATCGCCTTATCGAGATTTCGCTGAATTCAGTCGCAAAATATTGGACGCGCTGTCTGCCGAGTCTCACGCAGTCAATCAAAAAGACGGGCAGTGTGCCAAAGCTCTTGGGCTTTTCGCTTGCGGCACTCATCGCGTTCTACAACGGCACGGAAATCAAGACCGACGACAAGGGCAAGCAATACCTTGAGAGCAAGCGCGACGAGGGCGTGTACGGCAACTACGACGTAGAACCTGTATTGCAGTTCTTTGCAACACTCAACCGCGAGACGCGCGACGCAAAAGAAATTGCCCACCGCGTTTTGAGCAACACGGATTTCTGGAAAGAAGACCTCACCAAATATAGCGGTCTTGAAGAAACCGTTGCGCGCCATCTTGCCGACATTCAGGCGAAAGGAATGAAGAGCGCGCTTTGTGACATCGTGAAATAGACGCTGCTCAAAAAGAAAACTCCCGTCTTTGTTCGGCGGGAGTTTTTTTGCGGTGTGATTTTATTTTATGAATCGAATATTGTCCACAAAAAATCTGCCGTTCATCGGCGTTGTTTCTTTGTAGCACAGATTTACGCGGTACACCAGCGACAGCTCGCTCATAAAATCCTGCACGGAAAGCACCACGGTATGCGCTCCCGGCTCTACCAAAACCGTCCGCGTTTCGTTCCATTTCCACGCTTCAGAAGTCTGAAACGCCATACTGAATTCAAACGACGTATTTTCGGGATTGTATATGTCCAAAACGACGTATTTTGTGCCTGAAAAATTCCATTGAAAATCCATATAAAACATACCGCTCAAGTCGGAATCCGGTGTGGATTTTGCAACCTTGCATTCAAGCGACTGCCGCCCCTCCGAAGCCCAGTGCGATGAAAGCCGCGCCGAAGTTGAAAGTTTGGGCGGACCCCAAAACTCCCAGTCAAACGCTGCCCAAATCCAATAATTTCCCTTTTCAAAATTGTCCAAAATGCTTGCCGTGCCCTGCGGAATTGAACTACGGTCGCCCAGAATGTCCTGTGAAAACGCAGGCAGCGCACAGAGCACACACGCAAGAATTATGCCTAAAACAGATTTTCTCATAAAACAGTCTCCTAGCATTTAAATTTGTTCATTTCGTCTTTCAGACTGCTGATAGCAACCACGCTTGCATTTACGTTGTCTCGGGCTTTTTGCGCGGCAGATGAAATCGTGGACGCCTTGTCCGCCATTTCGTTCATACTATCGCTGACCGTTTCTGCCATACTAGAAAGGCTGTCCATTTCAACAGACACCTGCTGGCTTCCCTCAAGCATTTTAACCGAGCCGTCTTTTACGCCGCTGGTAATGGAATTGATTCGCTTCATCGCTTCCAAAATCTGCGCGCCGCCCTCGTTCTGCTGCTTCATCGCGTCGTCAATCACGCGCTCTTGCTCGCCCACGGTTTTCGTTAGCCCAAAAATGCGGTTGAACTGCTCCTGCACCGTAATATTTGCGCGGGAAACTTCGTTGATAGAATTGTAGACCTCTTTGAGCGCCTGCTGCATCTTCACGCCCTGCGAAGACGACTCTTCAGCAAGTTTTCTGATTTCGCCCGCAACCACGCTGAATCCCTTGCCCGTCTCTCCGGCGTGTGCCGCCTCAATCGCCGCGTTCATCGCCAAAAGGTTCGTCTGGCTTGCAATATTTTTGATAACCGAAGAGGCTTCCGAAAGATTTTTGGATTTTTCCTGAATGTCTTTAGAAAGCGACACCGTTTTGTTTACCAGCGCCAGACCGTCCTCGGACGCTTTTTCCAGCTCTTCCATAGAAATTTTGTTCTTGCTCAAAATCTGCGTAACCGAATTGATGTTTGCCGACATCTGCTCGATTGAACTTGACGACTGCGAAACGCTTTGCGCTTGCGTGTCGATGTTTTCGCTCAAGATTTCGATGTTTTTTACAATCTCTTTGACGACCGCTTTTGCCTCAGAAACGCCGGAAGCGTGATTGAGCATTTGGTCTTGCACCACTTGAATGCTCTGCGTAATGTCCCTGACGGCATCTGCGGTTTCGCTCATCGAACTATCAAGCTCTTCGCCGATTTTCTCCATTTTGCCGCTTGTGTTTTTTGCGCTCTGTATCGACGCACCGATTTTTTCCATCGTCTTGTTAAAACTGCTGCACATTGCGCCGATTTCGTTGTCTTCCTTGACGGCGAGTCGCACGGTCAAATCGCCGTCGCCTTCGCTGATGTTTCGGAATGCGTTTTCGCTTTCGGTCAGCGAGCGCGTTAGGTTTGAAACCGTGTAAAACGTAAGCACCAAAACAATGATAATCTGCACGATAAATGCAAACACAATCGCCACGAGCGCCGTCATTGCGTCTTTTTGCATTGCGCAATCGACCCTTTATTATAAAAAGCTGATATTATTTTTATCTTCGATGAATTTAATGTAATTGCCGTGATTCCAAAAGTTTTCGATGATTTCCTCCGCTCTTGAAACGACAGCGGCAAATGCCGAAGATACAACAAAACCAAGCACGACGACAAGAATAAATTTTTTCATAAGCAATATAATATCTCCTTGACATTCCCGCTAAAGTGCGGGAATGTTGCTGGCGATTTAATCGAGCGTGTAGCTTTCGCCGTATTTTACGATGGTAACATTCGGATAGCCGTTTTCGTGGAGATAATCCTTGAAGAACGACTGCGCGTCCGTTTCGCCGTGCACCAAAAAGATATTGCGCAGGCGGCTTGTGTCAATCGAATTGAGCCACGCAAGGCTTTCCGTGTAATCCGCGTGTGCAGAAAACGAGTTAATCTGCTCCACATCGGCTTTCACGCTGTACCAGTCGCCCATAATCTTCACTTCCTTGTCGCCGTCGCGGATACGCCGTCCGAGCGTGTTTTCCGCCATATAGCCCACGATAAGAATCGTGTTCGCAGGGTTGGAAATATTGTTTGCAAGATGATGCAAAATGCGTCCCGCTTCGCACATACCGTCCGCGCTGATGATAATCATCGGACCTTCCTTTTGGTTGAGCGCCTTCGATTCCTCCACGCTCGTAACAAACGAAAGATTGCCGAACCCGAACGGATTTTTGTGGTGCTGTAAAAATGCCTCGTGCACTTTTTCGCTGTAACATTCGGGGTGAATCTGGAAAATGCTCGTTGCGCTCATCGACATCGGGCTGTCCACATAAATCGGCAGGTCGGGAATCTTCTTCTGGTCAACCAAAAGATGAAAATAATACACCAGCTCCTGCGTGCGCTCAATCGCAAACGACGGAATGATGATTTTGCCCTTTTTTGCCACCGCGCGCTTTACCACATCGGCAAGCTCTTCCATTGCAACCGATTGGTCTTCGTGCTTGCGGTTGCCGTAGGTGCTTTCCATAAAAATATAGTCGGGTGCGGGCACTTTGGTGGACGGGTCGCGGATAATCGGCTTTCCGCTTCGCCCAAGGTCGCCCGTGTAGAGAATGCGAATATCGTCTGCGGGGGCGTTGGTGAGCATATTCAGCGGCGGTCGCGCCTCGTTGGTGTAGCCAGAAAGATGATTCCACTGGCGATTGTCAACATCGTGGTCAATTTTGCCCGTAATCGGATTGATACGCTGTCCTTTTATCGTAAAAAAGGCGAACGCCGAACCCATAATGTGCCCTGCGTCAAAAAACTCAAGCTGCACATCGGGCGCAATGTACATTTTGCGGTTGTACGAAAGCGACACGATTTGATTCGCGGCTTTTACGCAGTCCTTTTCGTCAAAAAGCGGCTTCCAATTAAATTTCTCGCCCTTTTTTGCCGCTTGCTTACGAAGATACTCCGCGTCGCGAGCCTGAATGCGTGCGCTGTCCATCATAATGAGGTCGGCAAGGTCGCGCGTGGCGGGCGTGGCGTAGATATTGCCGTTGTAGCCGTTCTTGGTCAACAGCGGCAAAAGCCCGCAGTGGTCAAAATGCGCGTGGGTCAAGATAACCGCTTCAATCTTGTCGGCGGCAAAATTAAAATTGCGATTTTTGCGGTCTGCCTCGGCGCGTTTTCCCTGAAACGCACCGCAATCTATCATAAAACTTCTGCCGTTTACCTCAAAAACGTGCTTAGAACCAGTAACTTCTTGGGCTGCTCCGAGTGAATATGCTGTAATTGCCAAAATGAGCCTCCTTTTAGCACTAAAAATATATTTCTATTGTAACGCACGATTTCAATATTCTCTAGGATTTTTTTATAAAGCGACCTCCAAAATGAGAAGAGCCAGAAACCGCGCGGATTCGACCTCTTCCCGTTTTGGAAGAGCAAGAAACGGAGTGGATTTGACCTCTTCCTGTTTTGGAAGAGCAGGAAACCGCGTGGATTTCACCTCTTCCCGTTTTGGAAGAGCGAAAAAAGATTCCCGTGCCGAGCACTCAGAATGACATTTTTTTCTGCAATAATCGACTTGTTCGATAACATCGATTTGACAATGGGCTTAAAGCCCATTGCTGCTATTTTGCGTCGGGAGTGCCTTCGCTCACATATTTTTTGAGCTGAACGCCGCCGATTTTTGGATTCACGATGACCGACGGACCTGCGATACAGCCACCCTCGCACGCCATAACTTCGATGAGGTTCGGGGTGTTCGGCAGCGGCTTCATTTCGCCTGCATTTATCTTGCCGTACATCGCGAGTTGTTTCATTCCCGCCTTGTTCAAGCCGTCAATGACGACGGGGCGCAAAATGCTCTGGTCGCTCAATCGGATTTTGACGCTTTCTGCCACGCCGCCCGTTACCGCAAAGTTTCGCGCGCTTGCACTCGGTGCATTTTTAATCGGAGCGTCTTCAAGAGAAGCAAGGTCAATGCCCTTTGCGTCGATGAATGCGGCGAGTTCCTCCGCGCTCAAAACGTAATCCACGAGTTCGTCGTCAAAGCCTTCGCGGCGTTTTGCCAAGCACGGACCGATGAACACCGTAATGCAGTCGGGGTCGTTTTTCTTCGCGATTTCCGCCGTGTAGTGCATCGGGCTTCTGGTGTCGCTAATGCACGGCGAGAGAGAAGGGACGTGGATATTCACCGCGCGAACATACGCCGAACAGCACGAAGTTGTCATCATCTTGTCGCCGCGTGCCATACGCTCTTCAAATTCCTTCGCCTCTTTTTCTGCGCAGATGTCCGCGCCAACGGCGACTTCGAGCGTGTCCGAAAATCCGCAGGCACTGAGCGCGCTCTTGATTTGCCCCGCCTTGACTTTGAACTGACCGGCAATCGCTGGAGCATAGAGCGCAACGACTTTTTTGCCTGCCATAATGTGTTTTACCACGTCGAACAGCTGTGATTTGTCCATCATCGCGCTGAACGGGCATTCGCGCATACACGAGCCGCAGAAAATGCACTTGTCGTAGTCGATGTGCTCGTGACCGTCTTCGCCCTTGGAAATTGCGCCGACTGGGCACGCCTCTTCACACGGCACGGGGATTTTGATAATCGCGTGATACGGGCAGTTTTGCATACAAAGCCCGCAGTTAATGCACTTCGACGAATCGATGTGGCTGTGATGGTCTTCGCCCACGCTGATGGCTTTTTTGGGGCAGTTGACTTCGCACGGACGCGCAAAGCAGCCCTGACAGGCGTTCGTCACCATAAAATGCGTCTTTACACACGCATTGCAGGCATCGTGCAAAACGGTGAGCATCGGCCAGCTCGGTTTTTCGCGCTCGAACGCCTTTGCCGCAAGGTCTTCAAGCTCGGTGTCTTCATCGAGTTCTTCCACCGAAAAGCCCAATCGAGCCGCAACTCTCATTTTGATAATCTCGCGGTCGTGATAAATACAGCAGCGGATAGAACGCGAGCCTGTGGGAGCGAGCTGCTTGGGAATAAAGCGGACATTCTTCAAAAGCGAGCCGTCGAGCTGCATTTTGGTGAGCCGCACGAGGATTTCCCGCTTGAGCAGAGACGCATTATTATTGACGTTCAACATATTGAACCTCCGACGAATCAAATGTAAATGTGTGTGCTTATTATCATAAGGCATTTTCCGCGTTTTTTCTACGATTTTCTTTGAGCCAGAATCGTATTTTTGTTTTTTTGCGTCTTTTTGCGCTATAATGAGATTTTAAGGAGGAAGATTGTGGCGCTTTCATTTTCGCGGCGACTTCTTTTGATGTTTATTCTTTCGAGCGTGCTGCCGTTGTTTTTGCTTTCGGGCGTGTTTGCGCAAATTGGGCGGGCAATCGTGGAGAAAAATGCAAGGCGGCTGCAAGCGCAGGCGACCGCGGACGTTTCGCAGTCTATCGCGCGTGAAATCCAGAGCGCCCGTGCCTTCGCCGAAGAACTTGCCTGCCGTGCCGATGTGCTTTCGTGGTGCGCAGGGACGATGGCGGGCGAGAGCGAGTTTATCTCGGATTTGTTTCAATTTATTGCAAAAAATCAGCCGAACGGCTCTGAAGTATATGTGATTTCCGATAATAAACATAAGACGATTTCGCGTTCGAGCGTGCCGAGCGAATACGCGGACGGCATTTTTCGCGATTGGGGCGTGCTTCACAAAGCCAGAACCGAGGGCGGCACGGTGCTTTTTTCGCACCCGCACAAAAACGGCGCGGCGGTGGCGATTGCCGTCCACGCGGGAGATGCGGGGATTGTCATCGTGGATATTTTGAGGGAACGGTTCGCGGCTCTTTTTTCGCCGATTGCCCAAAAAGGTTCGTTCACCGATTTTTTTGTGTACGATGAAAGCGGGTGCATTGCTTTTTCGCCATATGTGTCGAACGCAGAGGGTCTGTTTGTGTTTGACGAAATGGCAAGCCGCCTGCACGGAAAAAAGAGCATTGCGGCAAAAATCCTCGGCACGCCGTTTACTGCCGAATCGTTTTGTGCGGAGAACAGCGGCGCAAATTACACGAAGGATTTGCTTTTGATGGCGATTTTTACGGCGGCAATCGCGTCGGTGTTTGCGCTGTTATTTTCGGCGTTTGTGTCGCGGCAAATCGCAGAGCCAGTGCAAAATCTTGCGCGCTCGTTTGAAAAAGCGGAAAGCGGCGATTTATCGGTGCAGTGCGAAAAGCCTAAGGGCAGTCTTGCCACCGAAGATATGGTGAGCCTTATTGAGCGATTCAACAAAATGGTGCAGAAAATTGCGCTGTTGACCGAAAGCCGCGTGGAGCAAGAACGGCTTTTGCGGGTGTCGGAGATAAAAAATCTGCAAGCGCAAATCAGCCCGCATTTTTTGTATAACACGCTCAATTCCATAAAGGCGATGGCAAAGCTCAAGGGCGAAAAGGGGATTGCCAAAATGGTTACGAGTTTGGGCTCGTTGTTGCACGACGGATTTTCGCCGCAGGAGGATTCTTGTGTTGATTTTTGTTCCATTGAAAAATCGCTGGAGCTGATTCATCATTATTTTTACATTGAAACAATGCGCTGGCAGGACAAATTTTCGTTCGAGGAACATATCAATCCTGACATCTTGCCGTATCCGATTCCTCGGCTCGTTTTGCAGCCGATTGTGGAAAATGCGCTGGTGCACGGTTTGGAGGAAAAAAGCACGCACGGCACGCTGACCATACGCGGTGATTTTGAAACGCTTGCAAACGGCAAAACCGACATCGTGCTGCAGGTGATTGACGACGGCGTTGGTATGAGCGAGGCTGTTTTGCGGGCAATCAAAGAAAATCGGCGGGAGGAGCTTTCGACTTCCAGCGGCATTGCGATTTCCAACACGTCGCGGCGGCTGAAATTGCTCTACGGCGAATCGTATGCGCTCAAAATCGCGAGCAAAAAGGGGGAAGGAACGAGCGTAACAATCCGATTACCAAAAGGGGAAAAAAATGACAAAAGTGCTTATTGTGGAAGATGAAAGCCTTGTGCGGCGCGATTTGGTGATGACAACGCCGTGGGAAGAAATCGGCTGTATTTGCATTGGTGGCGTTTCGAGCGGAAAAGAGGCGATAGAAGTCATCAAAAGCGAAAAAATTGACATCGTGATTACTGATATTCGTATGCCCGAGATGACGGGGCTGGAACTCACCGAAATCATCAGCGAAATGTGCGCGCTTGCGGTAAACGGGGACGCAATCGAGTGCATAATCCTTTCGGGGTATCAGGATTTTGAGTATGCGCGGCAGGCAATGCGCAACGGCGTGCAGGAATATTTGGTCAAGCCAGTGGACGACGATGAGCTTTTGGAGGCGATAAAACGCGCGAAATCCCGCCTTGAAGCCAAGAATGCAAACTCAAATCTTGCCGGTCGCTTGGAAAACCAAGATGAAAGTATGATTATGTTCTTTAAGGAATACCATTTGGGCGAGCAAAAAAGCCAGAATGCGCATTACGTTGCGCGCGCCATCAAAACCATTACGGAGCGCTACGTCGGCGGTGTTACGGTGGAGGACGCGGCGGGTGAAATGTCGATTTCTGCGTCGTATTTGAGCCGCATTTTCAAGAGTGAAACGGGATACACGTTCAATGATTATCTAACGAATTACCGCATAAAAAAAGCATTGGAACTGCTCAAAAATCCCGACGTAAAAATCTACGAAGCGGCTGACTTGGTGGGCTATTCGGACGCGCGCTATTTTTCGCAAATATTCCACAAATTTACCGGGCTTACCCCGCGCGAGTTCCGCAACAGCGTGATGAAAATCGACAGCTAACGCATTTTCTGCGCAAAAACCACAAAACACGCTGTTTTTCAAAAAAACGCCCGGTGAAATCCTTTTTTCAGAAAATCATCGGGCATACATTTTAGTTATGAGAGAAACACGCCCTTATTGCTGCAATGTGTAAGTCGTGCCGTAAAATCTATCCTCAGATTCGCCCTGCTCCAATTTGTATGCGGTATTTGTGCTGAGAACTGTGAAATTGCTTGGAAGTGCCGTGAATGTGAGCGTTACGCTAGAACCCGTCGTTCCTGTGCCGCTCGTGGTGTATGTACCCGTCGCCGTGCCGAGCGATGTGTATTCTTCGCTGGATTTTTGAAAAAGCGTGCCAGAGAATGTGCCGTTGGAGAATGTTGGATATATCCTGTATTTGCTCGAACTCGAAATTTCAAAACCGCCGTCGTCTCCATCAATATAAATGCTTTGTGATGTGCTATAATCATAACTGGAATAATCCATATCAACAAAGGTCGGAAGTTCGCCGTCAAAATAATATATCAGCTCAAGGGTTTTCGCGGTGCTGTCGATGTCGTATTTGAAAACGAGTTTTGTCGCAAATTCCAAAGCAAATTCTGCGACTTTTTTTTCTAGCTCATCGCCTGAAAGTCCATAATTTGCCATAAGAGTTTTCGCTTCAGCAACACTTGAGTATGAAACATTGTTGCTGGAAAAAGACTTCAATCCCAAATACACCAATTTACTGTTTGAATTGTAAGTGTAGTTGTACGTGTGAACCTGCGTAAACGTTTCTCCGTCGTCATTTCCGTTTTCGGTGAAAGTTGCGGTGCCGTCTGAATTGAAAGTCCACGTTTCCTTTGCATTTCCGTGAGGAGAAGTATATGTCCACGATTTACCCGAAAGTTCATTTGTTCCGACAGAACTCGGCAGCGTGGCATACGTGGTTGACGAACTCGATGAATTATCATCGTCGTCGTCATCATCAGAATCGCTGGAGCAGGAAGCGAAGCCGAAAACCAAAGTAGCCGCCAAAAGCAGCGCAACAAACCAATGTGTCTTTGAGGAAAAAATCTTTCTCATAAAAAGACCTCCGAAAAGTGTTCGTTTTAACTGCAAAACCTGTCAGCTTTAAACGAAGGATTAAAAATGACACATTGTTTTTTTGAGAAGTCGTGTTAAAATAAAGAAATACACTTTGTAGAAAGTGTCAACTTTAATCGTTGGTTTAAAAGTGACACTTTTTTTGTCATTATTTCCGCGTGTCTAAATAGATATTCGCTGCTTTTTGAAAAAGACGCTCGTATCTAAAAATATTCGGTGACTTTTAAACTTGACGGCTACCTCGCAAAAAGTGGCAATGAGCCGACTGTTGGTAATGCATGCAAAATTGCACAAGCACTCGGAGTGTCAGTAGAATGGCTTGCAAAGGGGTGTTGTGCAAAAAATGAACTCCCGTTTTCTGATATTGTAAATTCGTTGCAAGTGTTTTCAAAAGACGATATTGCGGCAGTTCGTTCTGTGGTAAGTGCAATCCGTGGCAAATATTACTAAATCTTCATTTTTAAACAAATCGCTATGCGTTTCTTTCGCTCACGTTTTTCACCGTCTATTCGTGATTTATACCTATTGTATTAATGCGGCAATGCGACTTTTCAGCCCACCAAGCAAGCCTTCTTATCGCGCTTCTTTTATTGCCCATGTAAACGGCTCTTCCACGCTTGCCCTCGACAACATCAGTATAAGCACACGAAAGAGCAAAATGCAATTTCGCATTTTATCCGCTAAACATCGCTTTATCTTTCTGTGATAACCGTATAGAATACAAGGCTATGAAAGCTCTTTTCTATGCGGTTTCTTTTTTTGTTTTGTCTTTTGCGTCTTTATCATTGTTTTCTTGTGCGACACAGGCACAGCTCGCCCCGCAGCAAGCCCTGCTTAATCCCGTGTACGTTACGAACCGCGCAAAAGTATTTCCGCTCGCGCCCGAAAATATCGCCGAGGATGTGGAAGGTATGCAGATTTTTTCAGGGCAGTTTACGTTTCGGGGGCGCAAAATCGACTTTTCGTCGCCAGTGTATGTGCAGGCAGACGCGGAGGGAATTGTGCTGATGCTGCTGTCGGATTTCGGCGTGGAGACCGGGACGATTTTTTTTGACGGCAAGGAAGCCCGCATTGAATCGAGTTTTTTTCCGACGAACATAAAATGCGAGTACATCATTTTGGATTTGCAGAACGCCTATTATCGCGCCGACGCACTCGAATCGCTCTATCAAAGCGCGGGCTTGGAATTTGCGGAAACGACGGAGGACGGAAAAAAAACGCGGATTATCAAGCAGGGCAACAAAATCATCGAGGAAATTTCGATTGATGCAGATGTTATCCAGATAAAAAACCGCCTGCGTTCATACGAATATTGCCTCACTTTGCTCCGCGATTAGACTGGTTTTCCGCCAGTTTTCCACAAATTTAGCGGAAATTTTATCCACCTTTTTCCACAACATCTAAAATGAAACTATGTAAAAAATTAAATTACTTATCCAAAAAGTTATCCACCTATTTTTCCGCAAAATTTTCAAATTTTCCACTACATTATCCACCTATTTTGATTATATTTTCCACATTTTAAAACGGTGGATATGTAGGTAAGAAAATAAAAAAATGATTGAATTGTGAAACAAAAAACAATACAATACGGATTTATGAATATACATATTATTGAAATGCCGTTGGATTACGGCGCAAGCCGACACGGTTCTGATATGGGACCGTCTG
>ERZ842401.629-NODE-629-length-51563-cov-16.164693_pt1 | contig 51563 bp, 34 predicted proteins | sample MGYA00521270_ERZ842401 | MGnify/ENA primary metagenome ERZ842401 (study PRJEB31892, sample SAMEA3878208) | bioreactor metagenome | biome: Moose rumen | place: Sweden | collected 2011-10 | study: EMG produced TPA metagenomics assembly of the PRJEB12797 data set... | reverse complement strand
AGGTGCTCCGTGAAGGCTTTTATAAGGAGGGTATGGCTAAAGGCATGGCTGAGGGTATGGCTAAAGGCATGGCTGAGGGCATGGAGAAAGGCATGGAGAAAGGCATGGAGAAAGGCATGGAGAAAGGCATGGAGAAAGCCCATCTTGACGCTGCCCTTAGGATGAAGGCCGACAATATGCCGATAGAGCTGATTTCCAAATACACGGGTCTCACTCCCGGTGAGATAGAGGCGCTATAGATTATCGCTCCTTCATCCAATATACTAATCCTGGAAATATACGCGCTTTACACGGTTTGAGACACCGGTGAGAACCTCGTATGGGATAGTGTCGATGATGTCAGAGAGTGTAGTGACAGGCAGATGCTCACCGAAAATCTCCACCATATCACCCTCACGACAGTCAATGCCGGTGACATCAATCATTGCCACATCCATACAGATGTTGCCCACATACTCTGCCTTCTGGCCATTTACAAGACAATAGCAACGACGGTTGCCCAGATGGCGGTTCAGACCGTCGGCATAGCCTATAGGTATGGCAGCGATAACAGAATCGTGATCAATCTTCCCCTTGCGGCTATAGCCCACAGTATCACCGGCAGGAACATGGCGCATCTGAAGAATGGTTGTCTTAAGCGTAGATACGGTGTTCAGTATCCTGTTGTCACGAGGATCAACGCCATAAAGACCCAGTCCCAGACGGCACATATCCATCTGTCGCTCAGGGAAATGCTCGATGCCTGCAGAGTTGTCCATGTGACGCAGGATCTTATGTGTGAATGCCGCCTGCAGCCTCTTGCTTCCCTCATCGAAGAGAGCGAACTGACGGGCAGAGAAATCATCGAAGCCGTCGCTGTCGGAACCTACGAAATGGCTGAACACCGAACGCGGGATAATGGCATTCTGATGTCTAAGACGGTCGATAAGTTCATCAATATCGTTTATCGGATCAAAACCTAAGCGATGCATGCCGGTATCAAGCTTGATATGTACCGGCCATCCCGTTATTCCCTCCTTACGCGCTGCCTTGACAAGAGCGTCGAGGAGACGGAAGGAATAGACCTCGGGCTCAAGGTCATAGTCGAACATCGTCTTGAAGGCGGTCATCTCAGGATTCATAATCATGATATTGGCGGTGATGCCGGCCTTACGAAGCGTTACTCCCTCATCGGCAACGGCCACAGCGAGATAGTCTACACGATGATCCTGAAGGGTCTTTGCTATCTCCACGGCACCGGCTCCATAGGCATCGGCCTTGATCATACAGACCATCTTGGTGTCGGGCTTAAGGAAAGAGCGGTAGTAGTTGAGGTTGGCCACAACGGCATTGAGGTTCACCTCGAGAATCGTCTCGTGGACCTTCTGCTCCAACTGCTCTGTTATCTGGTCAAAGCCGAAGCTGCGGGCACCCTTAAGAAGAATCAGTTCATCGCGCAGACCGCCGAACGTATCGCTAGCAAGGAAATGCTGCACATCGAGAAAGAACTGCTTATCGGCAATCAGAATCTTATCGGCCTGGGCAGAGAGGTCAGGACCAATACCTATGAATTTCTGTATACCACGCTTTACGCAGAGTTCTGACACCTGAGCATAGAGCTGCTCTGGCGAGACACCTGTCTGATACATATCGCTGAGGATTAGTGTCTTACTTAGAAGTGAGGGACGAGAAACGAGAGGTGAGAACTGACGGCGGTTCATGAAGTCGAGAGCTATGTCTAGAGAGTTGACATCACTGTTATACGAGTCGTTGATAAGCATGCAGCCTCGCTGACCATCCTTCACCTCAAGGCGCATGGCCACCGGCTCCAGCACAGGCATACGCTCTGCGAGCTGCTCTGGCGTAATGCCAAGATAAAGAGCGGTGGCGGCACAGGTAATACTGTCTTCTATCGAGGCCTCATCGCTGAATGGAATCTCAAAAGCACCATCTTCTCCTTTATAACAATAAGAAATCTTATTACCATCAATAGCCTTCACAAAGAATGCCACCTGTTCGTCGCACTGCGACCAGGCTATCTTCTCACCCTTATACTGCATGCGACGGATGCAACGGCTCACGATGTCATTGTCGGAGCAGTAGATCATCGCCTGGGTGTCGTGCATCAGTTCGAGCTTCTCCATACATTTCTCCTCCATCGAACGGAAATTCTCCTGATGGGCAGAGCCTAAGGAAGTAAACACTCCTACGGTGGGCTGGATGATGTCACGAAGGGCCATCATCTCACCTGGTTCAGAGATACCAGCCTCGAAGATTCCCACCTCTGTCTTTTCGTTGAGAAGCCAGACAGAGAGAGGCACTCCTATCTGAGAGTTATAGCTCTTGGGGGAACGGACAATCTTCTGCGACGGGAGGAGTATCTGATAAAGCCACTCCTTTACCATCGTCTTGCCGTTGGAGCCTGTTATTCCCACGATGGGGATGTCGAACTCATCACGATGACGCTCTGCAAGCCGCTGGAGTGCGGCCAGAGGGGATGGTACGATGAGGAAGTTGGCATCCTTCATATCAGAGGCACTGTTAGGGCAGAACTCCTGAATACCTCGTGACTCCACTACGAAATTACGTACACCACGGCGATAGAGGTCGCTGATATATTTGTGGCCGTCGTTACGGACCGACTTTAAAGCAAAGAAAAGTGTCTCCTCAGGGAAACACAGGGAACGGCTGTCAGTGAGCAGCCAACCTATCTGGGCATCGGTATCACCCACACGACGGGCACCGATGAGTGTAGCTATCTTAATTATCGAATATTTCAACATATAGTTTCTTTTTAGACTGCAAAGGTAGGATATTTTTTCTTTAGTTCAGCAATTTTTAACATAGTTTTATCCATCAGCGCCTTGTAATCCTCCGACTGCGGGTCGAATGGCTTATGGCCCAAAGCCTGTTTCACGGGGCGCCACTCCTCAAGAAAATGCCTCGCCTCATCAGAGAAATAAATCGCGACCAGTCGCTCCCAGATATATTCTACCGCCTGTTCTGAAGGGTGAAGCATATCGGGCTTGTAGAAACGATAATCGCGAAGCTCGTCATTGAGGATCTCATAAGCGGGGAAATAGGAAATCCTAGAGCTCCCAGGCAACCTGGAACTTCTAGAATAGCCTGGGATTCTATCTATCGCCAGCAGCAATGTCGCTTTTGACAGTTGCGAGCCGTGATAACCGTATTTACGATAGCGGATAGGGCTGACTGTCAGGACAATATTCATCTCCGGGTTGATATCACGAAGGATGGATATCGCCTGCATAAGATAACCAGCGCACTCGTCGACAGAGAGCACTTCTTCTGTAAAGAGCGACTGAGGACGTTTCTGGCAATTATCCACAATTTCACCTGTCTCCTTAAGACGGTAGACATGGTTTGTACCGAGGGTAATAAAGGTGGTTCTGAGAGAGGGCTGCAATTCCATGCGCTCTATGGTGTGCAGGATACTGGCGGGATTATACATCACCCCATAGGGATTTACTACAGCACGGAACTTCTCTTCCTTAAACCTGCTGCCGATACTGTCAGCGAAACATGAGCCCACGAAGAGCATCTCCTCGCATGGCATGATCCTGAAACCTGGATCATCAATATCAACTATAGTCCTAAAGTCCATCAGCTCCTACTGATTTGCAGTCCTATGGTGGAGAGGCTCATCTCCACAAATCGGGCATTGCGGTTATTGCTATTCTCTGTCAAGATCTTCTTGATACGTACAGCTGCCTCAGGATCTTTTGCTATCATATACAGATATCCTCCACCTCCGGCACCGGGAAGTTTATATCCCAGACAAAGGTCGTCGATAAGGTCTGTCTGTTTCGATACTGCCGGAGGGTTGGTGCCGTAGTCAAGCACCTGATTCTGAGTCCACGTCTTACGAACAAGCTGCCCCATACGTAGGAAATCGTTCTGCTGTATTGCCTCATACATCTCCATAGTATGCTCTTTCATCTCACGCAACTGACGTATCTCACCGCCATGGTTGAGGAACATCCTACGGACTATCTCTGCAAGAATACTCTTCGCGGTACGGGTGATACCTGTATAATATAATAGATGACAGGCACGGTATTCCGGCTGTGTCCAGAGGTCGTTGGGCAACCATCTTACCTTAGGACTCTGATCGAAGCCCCTACCCGTCTGCAGAAGTTTCACACCACTGAGTATTCCCCCAAACTGATCCTGCCATCCACCGCCAGTGGTAAGCATCTGTTCGAGCATCAGCGTACGACGGCCTATCTCGTTCTTGTCCCATCCAAGACCGCAGAAGTCATTAAGGGCTCCCAAGACTGTAGCAGCGAGGATGCTCGATGTGCCAAGGCCGCTACCTGCTGGAATGGCAGAGAGCAACGTTAGCTCAATGCCACAGCCGAGAGATGACAGTTGAGAGTGGAGGGTGGAGAGTTCAGTGTTTGCTACCGCTGCTCCGAAGCCGGCAAGGACGAGGGCGGCTTTGGGAATGGAGAATGGAGAACCGACACGCATGAAGTCAGTGAGTTGCTCGCTTGTCTCAACCACTTCCATCGCACCGAGGTCGATGCTTCTAAGTATGATGCGGTATTCCCTTGAGGGTTTGATGTAGACCTGCAACGGCGGCTGTCCATTCAGTTCTATGGCGAAGTTTATCACGTTTCCGCCCTCCATCAGACAATATGGCGGTGTATCTGTCCATCCACCTGCGATGTCGATTCTGACAGGCGAACGTCCCCAGACTATCTGATCGTCAGCGATATCCTTTTTCGGCATGCAAACAGTTTCTTGCCTCTCAAGAATGCCCTCGCGCAGCAACCCGAAGGCTTTATCGATCTCCCCACGGAACATCGCATTATGAATGCGAGGCATCAGAGGAGCATCGTCTTCAAGAGGCTCGGGCAATGGTACTCCTAAGCTCTTAAACTCCTCCTGGGCGTCTGCAAGGTCAAGCTGATAGAACACACTATGCCGCCAGTTTGCTGCCAATGCCGACCAGTTCTGTTTCCTGAACTCACATCGCTGTGCAAAGAGTCTGCGAAGATTCGCCTTTTCCGCAAGCTCATTGCTGTTCTGAGGCTCATCGATATTATAGCGTCGTACCACGTATTCTTTCTCTCCGACAGGCACCACGTCGATGCACTCGCCTGGCTCAAGGGTGATTTCCCAGTCGTTCTCTGGCACACCCGTTATCACATGGTCATGAGTGAGATGCCATTTCTCTCCGATATAGCTGTTTTCTACCCATATGTTACTATTCTCTTCAGTAAACGGAATCTTTGTAACCGCGTTCTGCACAAAAATAGAAGGGTGAGGTTTCCTGTCCAGGTGCATTATCTCCCGCTGGTCGTTTACCAGATTCTGAAGCCTCAGCATAGAGGATATCATCTCCCTGGATGTGCCGAAGTGATAGAACTCACCACCTGCCAAAGGAACGATGGCTACAGAAAGCTGAGAAAGCTCGCTATCAGGCATCGACGGGTCTGTGCCAAGAGCACATCCAAATTCAGAATAAAGATCATATTCCTTAAAACTCGAAGGACTATAATTGCCAGTCATCCTAGTGTCCATAGCCTCCCCAGGATTGCCTACAACACTTCGCTCCACCAGAAGCCTCACAGCCTTATCGCTCAGCATCCATACCCCGATATCAGTAAGATAATAATGATCTTTCTGCAGTTCCGACAGAGTCTTAACCGATGGTTTCTGAAGCATCTGCTTCAAGACCGACGGACTGCGACGGTCACTCACAAACACTCCGTGATTCTTGGCCACAGAAGCATCAAGCCACAATCCATAGCATACCACATCAGCCTCGGGTATGGCCTGCAATGGTTGAGTTGCGCGGATAAGCACATCGCCACTGACAATCATCGTGTGGATGTTGTCAGGAGCCATCTGCATCATCTTCTCATAGAGCGGCAACTGCACGCTAAGAAGATCCTGCGACAGCTTCTGGCCTCTCTCCCAGCGGAATACAGGCAGCGGCATCAGTACCTTACCCGATACTGCATAGCCGGGAAGGCGCCTACTCTGTCCTCCGGCATGTATCAGGATACGTCTCTCTTTGGAGAGCCACTCGTCGAAAGCATCTGACTTATCATTCTTCATTGCCTCCATAAGCAGCCACGACGTGCCACCACCACTTCCCAAACGATGACCAATAGGATCGCAGGTACAGAAATACTCCTCTCCCGAGAGTCCTGTCACCTCATGGAAAGCACTCACAAGATTCGGCGGCAACGAAAGCAATTTCTTCAACATCAGACTTTATTTTTTACGGCGGCGATATTCCATAAACACACCTCCCAGAATGGCGAGGAGAAGCACGACATAAGCGGTATAAGCGATACTCTCTGTGGTATCCAGTGATTTGGGGAAGAAGCTAAGTACCACTTCGTGCTTTCCTGGTTTTACATTAAGCGCTCGGAGGATATAGTTCACTCTTCCCAACTCTACCGGCTCTCCGTCGACAGTAGCAGTCCATCCTGGGTAATATATCTCAGAGAACACTATCACTCCGCCCTTGCCGGAATTGACATCATACTTCAACTCATTGGGCTCATAGGATGTTATCTTAACCACACTTGCAGTATCCTGTATCACAGCATCTCCAAGCTGAGCCTTGAACTTAGCATCAGCCACTGCCTCATGGCGGAGATCAATCTTACCCACTCCGAGGAGTTCCTCGTTGGCATTCTGAACATACTGCAACTTATCCACAAACCACGCATTACCATAGGTATACGGATTCTGGACAGGTACCGTCTGCCCTCCCTGAAGAGGAAGGATAAAGTACTTGGCGTTAAGCATGTTGAGCACAGGATAGATACTATCACCATTCACCTGAGTCATATCACCTCCAGCCTCTGCCACTGCACTCATCGTCTGCTGCATCTCTGGAGAGATATACTGTTCTATCATCTCCTGATAACGGCGCAGCTTGGCAGCATGATAGCCTCCGATGCTCTTATGATAATAAGAGGTCTCATTCTCATTGAAAGTATTAGAAGCCATATTAAGCACCCTGTAGTCGAGACTCTTGTCGCGCAGGATCTGCTCGTCTGTCTGACTCATCTGCTGGGGAGCCTCACGCTCACTCTTTGGCACGAACATCTCATCGTTGAGATAACGCTTGTTTATCGGCCACAGGTCGATGAGACAGAGAATCAGCAGTGCTCCTACAGCATATTCCTTCTTAAGTTTACCATATATTGCTGCAAATAATATACCTGCACCAACTATTATTATAAAGAAAGAACGCCAACAATCGCTTGTAAACATTGCCTTACGCATCTCTGTAAGATTGCTCATGATAGGCTGTACATGTTCTGCCGGCAGACCCTGCAGCGCCTGAACCTCGCCCGAAGAAATGAAAGAGCTGAAGAACATCGACGGCATGAGTGCAAAGAGCAATGCTATTCCTGCAGTGAGTCCCAACGATATCAATGAGTATCTGGTAATCTCTTTCCTCTTATCCCCCATTCCAGAGCTAAGCACTTCCTTCAAAGCCAGCATAGCCAGGAGAGGAATGGTAAACTCTGCAATAACAAGTATTGAGGCCACCGTACGGAACTTGGCATACATCGGCACATAATCGATAAAGAAGTCCGTCAGACCCATGAAATTCTTTCCCCATGAGAGCATTATCGACAATATCGTCGCTGCGAGCAGAGCCCATTTCACAGGACCTTTCACCACAAACAGTCCCAATATAAACAGGAACATCACAAATGCACCCACATATACTGGCCCGCTTGTTCCCGGCTGTTCTCCCCAATACTGTCCTATCTGATTATAGATGTCGATATAGTTATTGTCAGCATGCTTCATTGCCGTCTCATTCATCGACAGGGGCATAGAGGCTCCACCCTTGGTGTTAGGCACAAGCAGTGTCCATGTCTCACCTATGCCATAGCTCCACTGCGTGATGTAGTCGCGCTCCAAACCGCTGTTCGTCTGATTGGCAGAGTTCTTTTTCACAAGCTCACTCTTACCACGCATCGACTCCTTACTATATTCCCATGTATGATACAGGTTAGAAAGATTCAGGCATACACCTATCATTGCGGCTGCTACACAAATACCTGTTGCCTTCACAAAACGTACCAGCTGTTTCTCACGTATAGCCTCCACCAGCCAGCCTATTACCATAAAGAGGATGACGAAGAGGTAATAATACGTCATCTGCACATGGTTGGCCTTTATCTCAAAGGCTGCAAAGATGGCTGCGACAATGAATCCCCACAGATATTTCCCCCTGTAGGCAAGCACGATTCCCGCAATCATTGGAGGCAGATATGCCAATGCCCAGACTTTCCATATATGTCCTGCGGCAATGATGATAAGGAAATAGGTGCTGAAAGCCCAGATGACAGAGCCCAGTGCTGCCAGATGCTGACGGAAGTCAAAAGCACGCAGCAGGATATAGAATCCCAACAGATATGCAAACACATACCACACATTCTCTGGCAACCACAGATGATAGGCATTAACAACGGTACTCAGTTTATCCGTAGAATTATACGATGGTGCCATCTGATAGGTGGGCATACCCCCAAAGAGGGCATTAGTCCAACGGCTTCGCTCACCGGTCTTCTGCATATACTCCACTCCTTCCTGTCCCGCACCCCTTCCTGCCGATGCGTCATGACGATAGAGGATACGGCCCTCTATATCGGCAGGGAAGAAATAGGCAAAAGCCAAAACGGCAAACAACAGTACTGCCAACACATCGGGCAGCAACTTTTTTACAATATTCATAACTTGCAAGTATTTATTTTGCCGACAAAGGTAGCACTTTCTTTGAAAAAAACCAAATAAATTTGGATTTTTGCTCATTTAATAGTACCTTTGTCCCTGGAATATGGAAGAAAACGTAATTACAAGCACTCAGAATGCAAGGATAAAACACGTTGTTGCCCTCCAGCAGAAGTCTTCTTTGAGGCGGGAGGAAGGGCTGTTCGTTGTTGAGGGGCAGCGTGAGATAGAACACTGCATTGCCTGTGGGTATGAGATAGAAGAGCTGTTCGTGCTAAACACAGCTTGTTACACTGGTGACATAGAACCAACGTTTGTAACGTCACAGGTGTATGAGAAGATGGCCTATCGCGAGTCTACAGAGGGTATAATAGCAGTGGCCAAAGTGAAGAGCCACAGTCTTAAGGACCTTAGGCTCAACAAGCAGAATCCTCTCGTGGTGGTGCTTGAGAGTGTAGAGAAGCCTGGTAATCTGGGAGCCATTCTCCGCACTGCCGAGGCTGCTGCTGTGGATGCTGTTATTGTGTGCGACCCTCTTACGGATATCTATAACCCCAACCTTATCCGTGCCAGCATCGGAGGTGTGTTCAGTGTACCTGTTGCAGCTTGTTCTTCAAAGGATTGTATCGACTTCCTGAAAGAAAAAAAGATCAGGATCCTTACGGCACAGCTTCAGGACTCTTATGATTACTATGACTATGACATGAGTCATGCAACGGCTCTTGTCATGGGTACAGAATCCACAGGTCTCTCACAAAAATGGCGCGATGCTGCCGATGCACATATCCGTATACCGATGCTGGGACGTCTTGACTCTCTCAACGTCAGTGTAAGCACAGCCATCCTCATCTACGAGGCTGTGCGCCAAAGAAACAAGGTATATCAACATCCTGATAGCAGAATCTAAACAAAAACAATTATGAAAATAGGAGTAATAGTAGCAATGGATAAGGAGCTCAAGCAGCTCCAACAGTTGTTCTCTTCTGAAGACATCATCATCCAGAAGAGCGGTATCGGAAAGGTTAATGCTGCCATACAAACGGTGGAGATGATAAAGCAGTATAAGCCTGATGTGATAATATCATCCGGATGTGCGGGAGGAAACGGTGATGACATAAACGTCCAGGATGTGGTGGTTAGCAGTCAGTTGACTTATCACGATGTATATTGTGGCACAGCCATCGACAACTCCACACAGTATGGACAGGTTCAAGGACTACCTGTACGTTATGAGGCAGACCCGGTATTATTGGAAAAAGCACTTAAGACAGGTGCTAAGCCTGGACTTATAGTCACAGGCGACTGGTTTGTAGACTCCAAGGATAAGATGCGTGAGATAATTGGTCATTTCCCAGATACCAAGGCTGTTGATATGGAGTCGGCAGCGATAGCTCAGGCATGTTATATCTACAAGGTGCCGTTTATCTCCTTCCGTGTAATCAGCGATATCCCCCTGCGAGATACTGATGCCTCGATGTATCACGACTTCTGGAATACCATCGCCGAGAACTCATTCCAAGTAACCAAGACTTTCATCGAAGGCCTCTAATTATTTTTTTCACAATGGAAATTATTCAGAGTTTCACCATCGACCACACCCGTCTTAAGCCGGGTATATATGTATCAAGAGAGGACAGAGGTTTTACCACTTTCGACCTTCGCATCACTGAGCCGAACAAGGAACCGGCCATCGCCCCTTCCGCAATTCACAGCATAGAGCATCTTATGGCCACGTGGTTCAGAAACAGCAACGTCAAGGAGGATGTGGTATACGTAGGTCCTATGGGATGTCTCACTGGAATGTATATCATCATGACAGGATCATATACCGTGGAAGACATGCGTCAACTTACCATCGAGTGCCTTGAGTGGATCCTAAGACAAGACAAGGTGCCTGCAACAGAACCACAGGCCTGCGGCAACTATCTCCTTCACGACCTTCCGATGTGCAAATGGGAGTGCGCACGATATCTCGACCGTCTGAAGAACGATTTCCACTGCGAGTACACAAAACTTCAGGTCACACTCGAAGACGGCAAGGTCTTTGCCGACGCATAACCACCCATAGAAGTACTTATTTTTCCGCTATGACATACCTCTGATAGTAAGATATCAGCAGAGTTGTCATTGGCAGGGCTATAATCATTCCGAGAATTCCCAGCAACGATCCCCAGACAGAAAGCGACAACAGGATGATGGCGGAGTTCAGGCCTGTCACATGACCCATAATCTTGGGAGTAAGTAATGTGTCCTGAATAACCTGAACAACTGCAAACACCGCAAGAGCCATGAGAAGTACTATCCAGAAATTCTGACCTGTATCAGCAGCCTTCACAACAGCAAGGAGTATCGTCGGAATAAATCCCAACAATTGCAGATAAGGTACCATGTTCAGAATTCCGATAAACATACCGAGTCCAACAGCCATAGGATATCCGATAATCAGGAATCCGATGCTAAATAATATACCCACACAAAGAGCCACCATAGCCTGGCCTCGGAAGTACTTGTTCATACTGTCCTCCACATCGCCCACCAGCTGTTTGGCAAAATGACGATACTTCTCCGGCAGCAGATTAGGCCATCCGCTACATATATCCTCATAGTCAAGAAGGATAAACAAGGTATAAAGCATCACCATCGTCAATGTAAACACACTCGACACGATGCTTATCGACTGGGTTATGACATCCCATACCTTGGGGACTGTGGCCTTTATCACATCAAGGAATCCGCCTTGAGTGACTACTGCCTGGATTTCCTCCACACTGAGATGATCACGCACATACTGCTGTATCAACCCAGGGATATTGCTGACTCTCTCATTGGCACCGATGTATTCCACCAGCAGATCTTTCACCCTGAAACTCTCCTCCACCATAGGCGGGATCATCAACAAGAATACACCCGTTAGCACGAGTCCGACAACCAGGAACGCCGAGAAAATACCTAATATACGGTATCTCATCCTACAACGATACTGGAAAAACTTCACCAATGGAAAGAGCAGATAAGCGATGAGCCACGCCAGGAAGAATGGCACCAGCACACTGCTCAGGCGATTGAGCAGCATCACTACACCTGTGATAATTATCGCCCACAGTATGCCACGGATAACATTGTCAAAAGTATATTTATTGTTCATCATCATTGGTTCCACCATTAGTATCCAGGTCGGAATCAAGACATATACCCACATCACCGAAATTGCTCAGAGAGACCAAGAAGGGGATGTATTCATCAGTCTGTGGATGACTGACGCTAGCAGCAAAGAAGAGGTTGTTTCCCTCGGCCTTGTCATATACAAGCCCCTCCAAGATACCAGTCTTACGATAGTCATTGTTGAGTAATGATTCGAAGGCTGCTTTCGTAAACGAACGACTAAAGAACACCGAACCGTCAGCACGCATCACCTTGACAGAGATGCGGTTGTCGATAAACTTCTGTCCATTTTCATCCTGGACCATCTTCAGACTGTCGTCAGCCATACGGTGAACCTCCACCTGATAGTTCTTCCCGAGCCATAGCACGTCATCTGTATGCTTATATTCCTGCATACGGATAGGAGCCTGGGGCTTTACAACTTCGGGTTTAGGAGCGATAATATCATCGCTCTTTTTCTTCTGTGAACAACTTGCCAACAGCAAAAGAGCTGCAAGGGGCAATATCTGAATCAGTCTCTTCATATTCAAGTTCTAACGGTTTCGCGGACAAAGGTACACATTTTTTTTCATATTACCACACATCCTGTCACCTTTAACACGTTTTTCACAACTCTGAAACGTACATCATACTTCCCAAAGGGCATGCCGTATACCCTCTCATCATCATTCTGGTAATGCGGTCTGGGGTCAAGGGCAAGGATATCCATAAGGGCTCCAAGATCATCGTCAGAAAACAAAGAGGCTATCTCATCCGGCATCTCCACCTTGAGAGCCTTCCATTCCGACTTGTCCACGAAACCACTCTTTGCTCCTTCGTGGGCATCGGCGTAAGCCACATAAGGCTTGATATCATAAATAGGAGTACCATCCATCAGATCGGCACCTCTTACATATATAACAGGACCGAGAGTGGGGTCATCTTCAATATGGTCTATCTTCACACACGACAACCCGAGATTATTAGGTCTGAATGGTGACCTCGTGGCAAAAACACCCATTTTCTTGTTTCCTCCAAGCCTTGGAGGTCTTGACATGAGGCGTCCACCTTTCTTCTTCCATCTCCCTTCAGAGAATTCCCATATTATCCACAGATAATCGAAGTCCTCAAGCCCCCTTAAAGCCTCCATCCTACGGAAATCCGGTTCAAAGACAATGCTTCCCGTCAGGTTACTGACGAGTCCGCTCTGCCTGGGGATACCAAACTTCGACCTCATGGGCGAACGAAACTGTGCTATCGGGAAAATCTCCATTCCGTCGGCAAAGATACAAATAAATCGGCTACGAATTACAAAAAAATCAAAAAAATAAATCATAATTCTTCATTATTCCAAAATTATTATCTATATTTGCATACTAATTATTCGCTGATAATAATGAGAACGAAACAACTTATACTGCTAGCAGCAGCAACAATCATATTCCTGAATCCCGTTAAAGCTGCCTATAACATAAAAGAAGACCCGAGGTTTAAAGAACTTCGCGACTCGATGAGCCGTGCCTTCAACGATGCCGACAGTGCACGTTTCTTCCCCCTGATTTACCGTTTGGAAGAATATTGCCTCAGCAAAAACGACGTGCATTCTTATTATACCCAGAGATGCAATGAAATAGTCTTTCTGATGAACCTGCAACGTATCTATGAGGCTTATACTCGGGCTTACAAGCTTTCATCAGAGTTGAGGGAGAAAGGTCTAGAGAAAGAGATGTACATGGCTTACAACATGCTCGGACACATTAACCGCTATTGCGGCAATAATGCCACCGCAAAGGAAAACTTCCATCACGTACTAAACGAGATGGAGAAGTACGGATATTGGGAGAGCATGCCACCTATATATATGAACTTGGTGAATGTGGAACTCGACGATGACCCCGATGAAGCCATAAGATTACTCGAAAGGGCAAAGGAGATCGCGCTGAAATACTCGCCAGAGCGGGTTTTTGACATCGAGACACGAAAGGTTCTCAGTTACTACAACAGAGGCGACATCCCCCGTTTCCTGGAAGGCTATAAGGAATATAAGAAAGGGATTGATGAAGGCAAAAGCACTGTTCATGGACGCACCATGGAGGTATATTACCTTGCTGCCACAGGTAAGACCGATGAGGCTGTAGCACTGGCTACGAAAGAGCTTGGAGATGATGGGCGTGAGGCTATCTCTCTTATCTACGAACATGCAGGACGATGGGAGGATGCATATAAGGCTCTCCATAAACATTACACCTCACAGGACTCCATAACAAATGTTGTACTTATAAACAGCATGCAGGGCATTCGTGAACAGCTCTCACTCTTCGAGGCTGAGAAGAAAGCCACACACGCAAAATTCATAGGACTAACCATAGGAATGATACTGCTGATACTGCTTGTGGCTGCGCTGATGTATATTGCTATCAGTCGCAGACGACATGTCACACAACTGCAAGATGCATACAACCGTGCGATGGAGGCGGACCACATGAAGAAGGCATTTATCCAGAATGTGAGTCATGAGGTTCGTACACCATTAAACATCATCAGTGGCTTCGCGCAGGTTATCGCTGACCCAGAACTTGCCAATAGCACGGAAGAACGTAAACGCATGGCAGAGACAATACAGAAGAAAACTCTCCAGGTAACATCCCTCATTGACGAGATCCTCGAGTTGTCACTCAGCGAGTCATCAAAGGTAGCAGCAAAAGAAGATGAGATAAGCATCAATGTCCTTCTCAAGGAACTTATAGACGATCACCACGGACTAATGAAACCAGATGTAGAGATGGCTCTCGACTCTCCCCTACCCGATAATTATACAATTCTAACAAACCGCACCCTGTTGAAACGTGCCATTGCAACACTTGTCGACAATGCGGCAAAGAACACCACTCAAGGCTCCATAACCCTGAAGACAAAGGCAAAGGAGAACAGTGTGCTCATCGCTGTACAAGACACTGGCAGCGGTATCCCCAAGGAAGAGGCAGACCACATCTTCGACCGTTTCGTAAAACTCGACTCTTTCAAGGAGGGCTTAGGTTTAGGACTACCATTATGTCGTACACTTGTGGAACGCTTGGGAGGTACTGTACGTCTTGATACAAACTACGGTCCCGGGGCTAGGTTTATTATAGAATTGACAAACAACAAAAAATAATGAAAAAGGTTTTTGCTTTTATCGCGCTCTTTTCAGCTATAACAGCCGCCTCAGCACAAGGTGTTAAGTTTGGTGTCAAAGGAGGTCTGGATCTACAGAACATGAAGTTCAACGAGAGTGTCTTTAACTCAGAGAATAAACTCGGATGGTTTATCGGTCCTACCCTTCAGGTGTCACTGCCCATTGGCGGACTTGGCGTTGACATTTCCGGATTATATGACCAGAAAAGTACCAAGATCAATGGTGAGACCATCAAACAGAAGAGCATCCTCGTACCCGTCAATGCCCGTCTGAAACTTGGTATAGGCAGCGAGGCAGGACTATATGTGGCTGCAGGTCCTCAGTTTGCATTTAATGTAGGCAGCGATGAATTTAAATGGAACAAGGATGGTGTTGAGAACACATTCCAATTAAAGAAATCAGCATTCAGTGTGAACCTTGGTGCAGGTGTATATCTGTCGGAACATCTGGAGATAGGCTTCGCTTATAATATCGCTGTCGGTTCTACTGCCGATGCCTCTTGGAAGTCGGCTACCGATGCTGCATTCAAGAGTGACGACACAAAACCAAAATCCTGGCAGATCTCTGCTGCTTACTTCTTCTAAGCCATAGACCTTGTTCATAGACGTCATACTACCCCTGCCGCTTAACGGACTCTTTACCTATTCCGTGCCCACAGAGCATGTGCAGAAGGTAAGGACTGGTTGTCGCGTGGCAGTACCTCTCGGTAAGAACAAGACTTATGTGGGAATCGTTGCAAGGACTCACAAAGAGGCTATCCCTGAGGGTCTCAGTATCAAGGACATCCTTCAGGTGCTTGATGACACTCCGATACTCCTAGGCAATCAGTTGAAGTTGTGGAAATGGATATCCGAATATTACATGTCGCCTATTGGAGAGGTCTACAAGGCAGCACTTCCATCAGGTCTTAAGGCAGAGGATGGCTACAAGCCCAAGACAGAGACGTACATCCGCCTTACTCCTGATTTCCGTAACGACAGGAGTCTGCATATCGCGATAGATATGCTGCAGCGGGCCGCAAAACAACAGTCTGCCTTCATTGACTATCTAAACCTTTCTGGATGGGCAGAGGGGAAACCCATTGAGATAACACGCGACGAACTCCTTAACCAAGGACATACTCTCCCGATAATCTCTGCACTTCAGAAACGAGGTATGCTGGAAGTGTACGAGAAGGAAGTAGGACGTCTGAATCTTTATGCGGAGCCACATCTGGAGAGGACAAAGCCGCTCAGCGAGGCGCAGCAGGATGCATACAACAATATTCAGTTTTCCTTCCTAAAGAAATCTGTCACCCTGCTTCACGGCGTCACGTCGAGTGGCAAGACAGAGATTTACATCCATCTTATACGTCAGGCGATAGAGAAGAAACAACAGGTGCTCTATCTTTTACCAGAGATAGCACTGACAGTGCAAATCATGGATCGGCTGAGACATGTCTTTGGTAATCATCTGGGGATATATCACTCAAAGTATTCCGATGCCGAAAGAGTGGAGATGTGGCAGAAACAGCTGTCGGCAGATCCCTACGATGTAATACTTGGAGCCAGGAGTGCGGTGTTCCTGCCATTCCAACATCTGGGACTGGTGATTGTAGACGAAGAACACGAAACATCATATAAGCAGCAAGACCCTGCTCCACGATATCATGCACGCAGTGCTGCAATAATGCTTGCACAGATGTATGATGCCAAAGTATTATTAGGTACAGCCACCCCTTCCCTAGAGTCATATCATAATGCCAAGATAGGGAAATACGGTCTTGTGGAACTTTTCCAGCGGTACAAGGGAATAGAACTGCCCGAGATACAGGTTGTTGACATCAAGGACCTGCAGCACCGAAAGATGATGAACGGACCTTTCTCTCCTTTATTATTAAAAGAGGTACGCGAGGCCTTGGAACGAGGCGAACAGGCAATACTCTTCCAGAACCGAAGGGGGTATGCTCCAATGATAGAGTGCAAGCAATGTGGATGGGTGCCTCATTGTCAGCATTGTGACGTGTCGCTTACGTTGCATCGTAATCTTAATAAGTTGACATGCCATTACTGCGGTTATACCTACCAGGTGCCTACAGAATGTCCGAATTGCGGTTGCACACAGCTACAGACACGCGGATATGGCACAGAGAAGATAGAAGACCAGTTGCACGACATCTTCCCTGAGGCGCGTATCGCTCGTATGGATCTAGACACCACACGTACTCGTCAGGCATACGAACGTATAATAGCAGACTTCTCTGCAGGACGTACCAACCTGCTCATCGGTACCCAGATGATTTCCAAAGGACTGGATTTTGACAAGGTCAGCGTAGTGGGAATCCTTAATGCCGACACCATGCTTAACTATCCTGACTTCAGGGCTTATGAACACTCCTTTACCATGATGGCCCAGGTGAGTGGAAGGGCAGGACGTAAGGGACGACGCGGACTTGTGGTACTACAGACAAAGAGCCCTGATCTTCCAATCATACAACAGGTGGTGCGCAATGACTACTCTGCTTTTTACAAGGCCCTGATTGCTGAGCGGCAACAGTTTCATTACCCGCCTTATTACCGTCTCGTATATGTATATATAAAGCACAAGCAGGAGAACATGGCAGAATCAGCAGGTATAGAGATTGGGAGAATCCTCCGACAGTGGTTCGGAGCACGTGTACTGGGACCTGACAAACCAGCAATCGCGAAAGTCAAGTCACTGGCTATCCGTAAACTGGTACTGAAATGCGAACTGGGACTTAAGATGTCTGATGTGCGCAAATATTTAGCGCTTGCCCAGCAGCAGTTACTGCAAGACAAGCGCTATGTATCACTACAGACCTATTTCGACGTTGATCCTTTATAATGTAAGCTCGCAACCAATACCGAGAACGCGGTTTGTACGTGTAAAAGAGTCACTGATAAGCGGATCATTTGACGTTACACGGTCGTAGTTCTCATAGTTGGTCTGGAAATATCCTGCCTTGAGGGTAACGATATCGCTGGCTTTGTAGTTGAAACCGAAGCCTACGCTTGAGCTGTTGACAACAAACGACATATCGTTCATATATTCATCAGTAAGCTGATAGCGTGTCACCTGTACACCACCAGAAATGGTGAACTTGTCTGTAATGTCCCACTCTGCACCTGCAAGATACTCATTGGTATCTCCACCAAGGAGATCCTGGGCGTTGTTATACCAACTGGCCTTCTTATCAAAGAAATGGTGGTAGCCGAGATTCAGACGTACTGCGTCGGTAACATTCCACATCGCACCAACAGCAAGCTGTGCAGGAGAGTCCTCATCGACCTTCTCACCATCACGGAACTTGTTTACTGCAGCTATCTCACTGGCCTCGTTTACCGTTGACTCGTTCTTCATGTGAATCTGCGTCTTGAACTCATATTTCGCAGCGATATTGAACTTTCCAAAGCGATAGTCAACTCCAATGACAGGAGCCACACCTACCGACGACTGGTTACAGAGCAAGTTCACACCCTGAGAGTACTTCCACAGAGCATTGATGCTCTGGCTGGTGCCCTGCAACTGTGTGCCCATGCCCTCGAGCTGTGCTTTCATGGCTGCCATGTCTGCAGGAACAGGAACACCTACTGCCTCATACTGTGCTATTCCGGCATTAACCTTTGCAAGATTGCTGTTTACAGTAGAGATACCTCCATCAACCAATGCTGTTGCTGACTGCAGGAAACTGCCGAAATCTACATAACCACCAGCTGTCTTTACCTGAATGTTGCTGATCTTTGCCTTGTATGTGGCATTACCGTAGAGCAGTCGCAGACCACCGTATACAGAGAGGTCAGGTGTGATCTTATATGCTGCTCCCAACTGGAATCCGAAATAATACTGACGGCCCTGCATATATCCGTCCATGTCGTATCCAGAAACACCAGGTGCCGTCTGTCCGAGTGCTGTGGCAAGCTTGTCAAGTCCGGAGAGTTGGTTGGCGATACCACCTACAACACTCTCAAAAGACCCCAGACCCTCGGCAAACTCACAATTACCGCCACCACCGGGTACAGAAAAGTTGAACTGGATGCTCCAGTCGCCTTTATTATATGCTGCCTGAATAGATGGGATGCATGGTGCATCTGCAACACCTTCGAATGTCTTTTTTGTAAGACCACCATTCTTACGGCCTAAAGCAAATACGGGATTATTACTTGTAATGGTACGTGTCTGATGAGCGTACTGCCAGTTGAATCCGAGATGCAATCCTTCTGGCAGGAAAGCGACACCTGCAGGATTGCTGTAAACACCGTCAAGGCCTATTGCTGCATCACGCGCCGGATTGCGCAGGAAATCAATACTCTGGTTTGTGTTGGTTAAGATACCACCTGCTGTGGCTGTGGTTGTCATTGCAGTCAGCATCACGCTGGCAATAATTGCATTAATTTTGTTCATAATCCTAAAAACATCTTAAAAAATCGGGTGCAAAGGTAAGGTGTTTGTTCTAAACTATGCCGTTTGCGCACACAAAGTTAACGAAGTTTAACGAATAATGCACAAAAAGCTGCACAGATGTGCAGTTTTGTGCAGCTTTTGCACACAAATATACGCAAGTGTGCAGTTTTACTTCTTCAGTTCTGGGTATGATACACGAGTGTGATAGATGGTCTTAAGTTTCTCTATAAGCACCGTCTTAGCATACTGGATATCACGGAATGTGATAGGACACTCCTTGAAATAACCCTCTTCCACCTGACCGTCTATGATACGGTTTACCAGATCGCGTATACTTTTCTCTGTATAATCCGACAGTGACCGTGATGCGGCCTCTACACCGTCAGCCATCATCAGTATCGCCTGTTCCTTAGTAAAGGGATTAGGCCCAGGATATGTAAAGAGCAAGTCATCCACAGCCTCATCTGGAAAGGCGTTTTTCTGCTGTACATAGAAATATTTGGCTTTTCCCTGCCCATGATGAGTAGATATGAATTCCTTTATGACATCAGGAAGATTATACTTATCGGCAAGCTTCAATCCGTCGGTGACATGCCTGATGATTGTCTGGGCACTGTCTATATAGCTCATCCCCTCATGAGGGTTAACACCAGATTGGTTCTCTGTAAAATAGATAGGATTTGGTATCTTACCTATATCATGATAAATTGCACCTGTACGCACCAGCTGACTCTTTGCGCCTATCTTACGCGCTATCTCACCTGCCAGGTTAGCGACCTGAATAGAGTGGTTGAAAGTACCTGGAGCCACCTCACTCATCCTACGGAGCAGGTCCTTGTTCATGTCTGAGAGCTCAATGAGGGTGATGTTTGACGTAAAACCGAATGTCTTCTCTATCAGATAAAGCAGAGGGTATGAACAGAACAATAACAGACCATTGATAACAAGATAGTTGAACTCTCCATAGTCAATCTTTGTAAAGCTATTATCGCGAATCCACGCCAACGACAGGTTTACAATAGCCGCTGCAACCGTAACGAACACTGCCGTCCAGAAAAGCTGAGACCGGCTTGACAATTCGCGCAGAGAATAAATGGCCACGAGACCTGCCACTGCCTCGACTGCAATAAACTCCATAGGATGTTGCAGTACACTGGCACATATCATAATCATTATTGCATGTGCTATGAATGCCGTGCGCGAATCCATAAACACACGGATGAATATCGGCACCATCGCAAACGGGATGATATACACATGAAGTACGTTATGCTCCACCATAACCGATGAGATTGTAGTGAAAAGTATAATAAGTGTATATATCATCGTAAGTGCACGTGGCTTGTCAAAATAGTCCTTGCGGAATAATGTGAGGAACACGGTGAAACATATCACAAGTACAGATACGTAAAGAATCTGTCCCATGATGGTGACACTTATCTGCTGCGCGTTCTTCTCCCTACGTTCCTGCTCTTTCTGGAAAGACAGGAGTACCTCGTAAGTCTTGGCATCTACGATATCTCCGCGATCGATAATCTTCTGTCCACGCTGTACCAGTCCGCTGGCCAATGGAATACTATTATGAAGATCACTTAGTACAGCCTCACTGCGGTCCTTGTCGAAGATAAGATTAGGGGTAATATAGTCGTTAAGACTACATTTCTGAAGGATATCCCTATGATTAGATATCATCGGGTCAAGGAACAGCATTTCATAGGCAGTTACCGTAGAGTAAATATTACTTATCTGCACACTCACCGCATTCCTGCTGCTGACAACACGTATCAGCTGCGTTGTATCCTTGCTATATTGTGCATAATCGGTATTACTCATGACGCCCTTCTGGTATATTTGATGCAGACGATTTACGATAATGCTAATATAATCATTGGTCAAACCAGGGATTCCCTTATTATAGTCTTTCATAAACTGCCGTATCTGCACTACCTCTGTCTCTTTATTATAATTGAAATAAGGCTCATACAGACCCATCACAGAGTCACGCTCTGCCTTCACTGCAGTTTCGCTCTTATATACGGGGAAGTCGAATGGCGCCTTTAGGTCTGCATGTATCCAGGGCTTTCCTTTCTCAATCTTAAAACTGTTCTGATGGTCACGGGGCATGAACCAAACTATCACAGCAACTGTAACAACAACAAAACCACAGCGGATAAGAAAATCCCGCCAGGTTATATCGGTTTTGAGATTGAAAATTGTCATAATCGCAGTATTTTGGTGCAAAGATACAAAATAATTGAGAATTGAGAATTGAGAATTGGGATTTTTTTCGTAATTTTGCAGGCAAAATTGCTAATTATATGTCAGAAAGAAGAGTAAGAGTGCGTTTTGCACCAAGTCCTACAGGTGCACTGCACATTGGCGGTGTGCGTACCGCGTTATATAATTATCTATTCGCAAAACAGCATGGCGGCGACCTCGTTTTCCGTATCGAAGATACTGACAGCAACCGTTTTGTGCCTGGCGCAGAAGAGTATATCATCGAGTCGTTCAAATGGCTCGGCATTAAGTTTGACGAGGGTGTGAGCTTCGGTGGCGACAAGGGGCCTTATCGTCAGAGCGAGCGTCGTGACATCTATAAGAAATATGTTCAGCAACTGCTGGATGCCGACAAGGCATATATAGCTTTCGATACTCCTGAGGAGTTGGAGGCAAAGCGTGCCGAGATACAGAATTTCCAGTACGACTGCCACACTCGCAGTCAGATGCGTAACTCACAGACCCTTCCAAAGGAAGAGGTTGAACAGCTTATCGCCGATGGCAAGCAATATGTTGTTCGCTTTAAGATTGATGCCGGCGAGGAGGTTCTTGTCAACGATCTTATCCGTGGTGAAGTTCGTGTGAAGACAGATATCTTAGATGATAAAGTCCTCTATAAGAGTGCTGACCAGTTGCCTACATATCACCTCGCTAATATCGTCGACGATCATCTCATGGAGATCTCACATGTTATCCGCGGTGAGGAGTGGTTGCCCAGTGCACCTCTTCATGTGTTGCTTTACAAAGCTTTTGGCTGGGAGGACACGATGCCTCAGTTTGCTCATCTTCCTCTGCTTCTGAAGCCTGATGGCAAGGGGAAGCTCTCTAAGCGTGATGGTGACCGTCTGGGATTCCCTGTATTCCCGTTGCAGTGGAAGGATCCCAAGAGTGGTGAGACATCGCGTGGATACCGTGAGGATGGCTATTTCCCAGAGGCCGTCATCAACTTCCTGGCTCTCCTAGGATGGAATCCCGGCACAGAACAGGAGATATTCTCTCTCGACGAGCTCGTACCTCTCTTTGATATCTCAAAGTGTTCCAAGGCTGGTGCCAAGTTCGCCTTTGAAAAGGCAATATGGTTCAACCATGAGTATATCCTCATGAAATCAAACGAAGAGATTGCATCTCTATTCGAACCTATCGTAAAGGAGCATTGTCCTCAGGAAACATCAGAGCGTATCCTCAAGGTCACAGAGATGATGAAGGATCGTGTATCGTTTGTTCATGAGCTGTGGCCACTCTGCTCTTTCTTCTTCGAGGCTCCAACAGCTTACGACGAGAAGACAGTAAAGAAGCACTGGAAGGAAGATTCTGCACAGGTGATGACAGAGCTTATCAGTGTCCTCGAAGGCATCGATGACTTCTCTCTTGAGAGTCAGGAACAGATTGTTCATGCATGGGTAGAGCAGAAGGAATATAAGTTTGGTAATGTTATGAATGCCTGGCGTCTTATTCTCGTTGGCGAGGGCAAGGGCCCCGGAATGTTTGACATCTCGTCATTCCTTGGCAAGGAGGAGACGATAGCTCGTATGCGACGTGCCATCGAAGTGCTTGAATAATGTATAACGTCTTCATATACCTCTACCTGCTTGGTGTGGCGATTTTCAGCCGCTTCAACGAGAAGGTGCGTAAGATGTGGCGTGGTGAGCGCGAGGCATTCAGTATCCTTAAGGAGAAGGTAGACCCTAAGGCAAAGTACGTGTGGTTTCATGCAGCCTCTCTAGGAGAGTTCGAACAGGGCAGACCTCTTATGGAACAGTTGCGTCGCGAGCATCCTGAATACAAGATCCTCTTGACGTTCTTTTCTCCTTCAGGCTATGAGGTGCGCAAGAATTACGAGGGAGCAGATATCATTACATATCTTCCTATTGACACTATCACCAATGCACGAAGATTCCTTAGACTTGTACGTCCTGTGACGGCATTCTTCATAAAGTACGAGTTCTGGTATAATTACCTGCATATCCTAAAGCATCGTAATGTGCCTGTTTACAGCGTGTCGAGCATATTCCGCCCAGACCAGATATTCTTTAAATGGTATGGTCGTCAATATGGCCGGGTACTGAAGTGCTTTACACATTTTTTCGTACAGAATGAGATTAGTAAGGAATTGCTGGCAAAGATAGGTATTGCAAACACCACGATTGTTGGTGATACTCGTTTTGACCGTGTGCTCCAGATAAAGGAGACAGCCAAGCAACTGCCTGTCGTTGAAGCGTTCAAGCAAGATTATAAAGTATTTGTGGCTGGCAGCAGTTGGCCACCAGATGAGGAAATATTCATCAAGTATTTTAATGAGCACACTGAATGGAAACTGATTATCGCTCCACATGTCATCGGTGAGGATCATCTTCAGCAGATAGAAAAGCTGCTGTCAGGAAGAAAGATTGCGCGTTATAAGGATTCTGCAGAGGCAGACGTGAAAGATGCAGAGGTGCTCATCATCAATTGCTATGGCCTTCTCTCAAGCATCTACCATTATGGTGATGTGGCTTATGTAGGTGGTGGCTTTGGTGTTGGCATTCATAATCTCCTGGAGGCTGCAGTATGGGATGTGCCGGTATTCTTCGGTCCCAATAACCAGAAGTTCCAGGAGGCTCAGGCTCTTAAGAAAATCGGAGGCTTTGAGATTCATGGCTATGAGGAGTTTGCCCGGATGATGGACCGTTTTGCCGCAGAGCCAGACTTCTTGAAAGAACAGGGTGCCAAGGCCGGACATTTCGTCAAAGGTCAGGCCGGTGCTACACAGAAGGTGCTGGCCGCTGTTGATTCACTTCTGTAGAGATGAATAATAATTATATGTGGATGATGCTGTTTATGGTATTGCCAATTCTGGCTATTGTATATATAGGTTGGCACATTTGGGCGATTCTTCCTTTTCATGCCCTTTGGAAGTCGTTGATTATCATCGTTCTTCTGCTTTGTTTCTCACTGTTGTTCTTCTCTGTCATGAGAAAGTTCGACAGCATGCCTCTTCCCGTATCGCAAATGATGTACGAGATTGGAACCTCGTCTATCATGATACTGCTTTATCTTGTCATGACTTTCCTGATACTCGATATCGGGCGTTTGGTTCATATCGTCCCAAAGTCGCTGCTCTATCATAACTGGCAGATGGCATCGGGCATCTTCGTGTTTATATTCGCTATTTTCCTCTATGGCAATATCCATTATAAGAATAAGGTACGCGTTCCGTTGGAACTGAAATCCTCCAAGCCCTTGGCCAAAGACTATCGCATAGTGATGCTCTCCGACCTGCATGTGGGTTATCATAACACCCGCAAGGAACTGGCTCGATGGGTGGATATGATAAACGCTGAGAATCCAAACTTTATTCTTATTGCAGGTGATATCATCGATGGCAGCATGCGCCCGTTGCTGGAAGAGCGGATGGTGGAGGAGTTCCATCGCCTGAAGGCTCCTGTCTATGCCTGTTTAGGCAATCACGAGTATTATGCAGGCAGTCCTGAGGCACAGCAGTTCTACAAGGATGCAGGCATCCGATTGCTCATCGATTCTGTAGCTCAGATAGACAGTTGCATCACGATTATCGGACGTGATGATCGTACCAATATGCGTCGCAAACCCATTCAGGAACTCATGAGGACAGGTACGATGAGTTCCCAATACACAATTGTACTTGACCATCAGCCATATAATCTGGATCGTGCAGAGGCAGCAGGAGTAGATTTCCAACTCAGCGGACACACTCATCGCGGACAGGTATGGCCCATCTCCTGGATTACCGATCACATCTATGAGTGCTCTTGGGGCAGTCACCAGCGTGGCAACACCCAGTACTATATCTCTTCGGGCATAGGTATATGGGGAGGGAAGTTCCGCATCGGAACCCAGTCGGAATATATTGTTACAGACCTAAGAAGCGGAGAGTGAGTTAGTCTTGCGCTTCTGCCAGATCTCAATACTGTTTACGATATTCTGCCAGAGGATATAACACCCCGGACCTACTGACGACAGTGGGTTCAGGTATGTATATGCCATCCATATCGCAAAGGCTGTGTTTTTCTGTCCAAGAGCCTGTCCCGACTCCTGGGTGTGGCCAAAATAGTGGCCAATGAACCGGCCTACGGCAAACTGCACCACACACATCACCATACCTAACATCGCTATTGCAAAGAGCAGGGTGACAGTAGTATTCGCGTGAACAATATTCTTAACCGTAGTACCAGTGACAATCATCAGCGAACAGCCCCAGAGATAATAGCTGAGGTCTTTTACTGATATTATTTTCTTATGCAGCTGTTGCATGTGGTGTTTCACGATATATGCCAGCAGCATCGGTACAAGCAACACCACTGCCACCTCGTACAGAATCTTTGAGAATGCTGCCCAGAAGGTCATGTCGGCACCTTTTTCTATCAACGGGAAACAGATGGGCACCATCATGGCAGTGATGAAGTTTGAGATAAAGGTGTAGGTGGTCATCTGTTCCAGTGAGCCTCCGAGTTTCTGTGTCACCACAGCTGCCGCAGCAGCACAAGGGGAGATGACGCACATCAGTATCGCCTCCATCAGGATAAGACTGTCGCCTGTCATCGTGAAACCCAGTATCAGTCCCATAAGCACTCCGATGAATATCAGCTGGAACACACTCACCAAGAAATGCCAGGTCACAGGACGCAGCTTATGAAAGTCAACCTTGCAGAATGTCACGAAGAGGATGAGGAACATAAACATCGGGAGGATTGTGTCGAAGACAGGATCGAAAAACATCGCTGCCTCCTCCAGCTGCGGCGTAAAGGCAAAGACGAGATACAGCAATGCTCCTGTACTCATCGACACCGGCAGCGTCCAGTCCTTAATCAATCTTATAGTCCTCTCCTTTATCATTTATCATTTAAATAATACTTTGAGTACTCCACGTAATGCTTCGCATTGTCCGTCTGTCCCGGACGCACGGGCTTCAGATACTTCGCAGGCACACCGCCCCAGATTTCTCCGGCAGGAATCTTGGTATTCTGCAGCACCAGCGCTCCGGCTGCCACTATGGCCCCCTCGCCTATCTCACAGCCGTCGAGGAGTGTAGAACCCATACCGATAAGGGCTCCGTCGTGGATGGTACATGCGTGGACAGTAACATTATGACCTATGGTCACATCACTGCCGATGTGTGTAGGACCTGTATCATGAGTCACATGTACACAACTGCCGTCCTGCACATTGCTTCTGTCTCCGATGGTGATAGGAGCCACATCACCCCTTACCACAGCATTAAACCAGATGGAACACTCGTCACCGATAGTAACATCGCCCACAATAGTTGCGTTCTCACTGAAATAACAGTCCTTGCCCCATTTTGGGGAAAGACCTCTGTAACTTTTAATAAGTGCCATGTCTCTTTAGGGTACTTCGTATTCTATTATGCCGTCGTCGGCAGCCTCTTCCTGAGCCTTCTTGCCTTTTTCTTCAAGATGCTTGGTCATCGACTTCTTCCAGTTCACCTTCTTTGTCTCGTCAATAAAGTTGCCGATAAGCCATTCGCCACGCTCGAAGACAAGTTCCAGGGTGACCTTGGTTGCAGAACCGAGATTATGGAGCAGGAAGCTGGCATTGGCATGCTCATTGTCTTTCACTTCCACCTTCACATCACTGATGCTAATCTTACCCCAGTCCTGATCCATGATCCAGTAGTCGGAATCAAAGAATCCCTCTCTGCCCATAGTCTCTGCATCTTTCGAGTTTACCATCTGCACAAGGGTGTTCCATTCAGAAGAACAATATGCATCGTCGAGTTCATCGTTGGATGGTGATATGTCATGTACTTCTGGATATGCTGCAGCTACGGCCTCATAGATGGCGTTAACGCGTTCCATGATTATTTCCGGGTTGGCAGGATTCTGATTTTCCGTCTTTACGGTGGTATCATCTATCATTGGCGCATCGTTGCCTTCCTGGATGATGTTTGATTTCTTATTGCCACAGCCAAACAACAATGTGAGCATGCAGCAAGCGATGATTATCTTCTTCATTTTACGGGGGCTTTTAGTCAGGAAAAGAAGAGAGCAGCATGGCCTCCCATACTGCTCTCTTGTATAGAATCTATTAGAGGTTCGGATTAATCTTATTCCACTCTGATACCGGGGGAACGATGTTAAGAGTAACCAGTTCGTCACGCATCTTGCAGAGGTGCTCGTAGCTCTGGTCGAGCTTGGCATTCTCCTCTGGGGTACCCTGTGGCACCTCGAACTTAGCACCCTCGGCAGTCATAGTGGTCTTCATGGCCATCATAATATGGTCGTACTTGTCGGTCTTTACGTATGTTCCTACAGGGAAACGGAAAGGCTCGCCACCCATTGCCGCACGGATCATCTCAACAGAGAGGTATGAAGGACTCTGGAATGAGCTGCGTCCGCGGAGCTCGATAATCTTGGCACCACCCTTGGTAACGTCGGTCTTCATCTGCTCCCACTCCTCAGCAGGGAACTCAGCTGTGCCAATGATATCTGTCAGCTTACGGCCTGCAATCTCTACATGGCTTCCGAATACTGCCATCTGCTCACCGTGACCGCCGTATGTAGCACAACCCTTGATCTGGTTCTGCATAACACCGAACTTCTTAGCGAGAGCGCTCTGCAGACGAGTTGTGTCAAGACCTGCGAGAGTGGTTACCTGACCTGGCTTCAAACCAGAGTAGAGCAGTGTAACGAGACCAGTGAGGTCAGCTGGGTTGAAGATGATAACCACGTGCTTCACGTCGGGGCAATACTTCTTGATGTTCTGGCCGAGTTCCTCAGCAATCTTACAGTTGCCGGCGAGCAGATCCTCACGGGTCATACCTGCCTTACGTGGAGCACCACCAGAAGAGATGATATACTTTGCACCCGTGAATGCCTCCTCGGCATTTGTGGTAGCAACGATGTTTACATCATCGAAACCGCTCTGGCGCATCTCCTCAGCCACACCCTCGGGAGAGAACACGTCGTAAAGACAGATTTCGCTTGTCAGCCCCATCATAAGGGCACTCTGAGCCATGTTTGAGCCGATCATACCGGCTGCACCTACAATTGTAAGCTTGTCGTTTGTTAATGTTGCCATAATAAATTATTTACTTTTGTTTTAAATTATCAATATTGGTGCAAAGATACGCAAAAAATACCACAGAATTCACAGATTAACACAGATTAAGAATATTTTTTTTGTGAAATTATGCAAAATATATGCCTTACAGGTTTATGGAAACAAAAAACTTCGTATCTTTGTAAGGTTCAATTTGCAAATCATGACAGATATGAGTATAAGCCAACGACTATCCGACCTGCGTGAGTTGATGCAGCGTGAGCATCTCTCAGCGTTTGTTTTCCCCAGCACCGATCCCCATCAGGGAGAGTATGTGCCCGACCACTGGAAGGGACGTGAGTTCATCTCCGGCTTTAATGGCTCTGCCGGCACGGCGGTGGTCACCATGACCTCTGCCGCACTGTGGACCGACTCCCGCTATTTCATTGCTGCCGAAGAGCAGCTCAAAGATACCGGGTATCAGCTGATGAAACTGAAGATTGAAGGCACCCCCACCATCGCTGAATGGCTCGGCAAGGAGTGTGACCCAGGGGCCGAGGTGGCCATCGACGGCTCGTGCAGCTCTGCCAACAGCGTCAAGGAACTTATCGCCGCCCTCAGGAAACAGGGAGGCATCACCCTTCGCACCAATCTCGATCCTCTAAAGACCATCTGGTCAGACCGTCCGCCAATCCCAGAGAATCCCATTGATATATATCCTATGAAGTATGCCGGTGAGATGGCCCATGACAAGATAGCCCTTGTGCGTCAAGCCCTGCGTGAGCATCATGCTGACGGAATGCTGATGTCATCTCTCGATGATATTGCCTGGACTTTGAATCTGCGAGGCTCTGATGTGCACTGTAACCCTGTCTTTGTGAGCTATCTCCTGATATCTTCCAAAGATGTCACCTTGTTTATAAATTCAAAGAAACTCACTCCCAAGGTACAGACTTATCTCAAGGCAGAGGGTATAAGCGTAGCTCCATACGAGGAGATAAGCAACGGGGTGAAGAACTACTTTGAATATAACATCCTGCTCGATCCTGACGAGGTGAATTATACCCTATATAAGAGCGTTACGCGTGAGATTATCGAGGAAGAGTCGCCTGTAAAACGCATGAAGACCATAAAAAATGCCACAGAGATAGCGGGTTTTAAGTCTGCCATGCTCAAAGACGGCATCGCAATGGTGAAGTTCTTGAAATGGCTTTCCGGCTATATCGGGAAACCGGAAATCTCCCAACTGACGGAGATCTCCATCGATCAGAAACTGACGTCGCTCAGAGCAGAACAGCCTCTCTATCGTGACATATCCTTCGATACTATCGCAGGGTATGGTGCACATGGGGCTATTGTCCATTACGAGGCTACGACAGAGACTGATATCCCTCTGCAACCCAAAGGACTGCTGCTGCTCGACAGCGGTGCACAGTATCTCGATGGTACTACAGATATCACCCGTACCATTGCACTTGGTCCATTAACAGATGAAGAAAAGAAAATCTACACCTTAGTATTAAAGGGGCATATCCAGATAGAGCTCTGTAAGTTCCCCAGTGGTTCGAGTGGCACCCAGATTGATATCCTTGCCCGAAAAGACATGTGGCGTGAGGGTCTGAACTATCTGCATGGCACAGGTCATGGGGTGGGCACATATTTGAATGTACACGAAGGCCCCCATCAGTTCCGTATGGAATGGAAACCAGCACCACTGGTGGCAGGCATGACCATTACCGACGAGCCCGGCATCTACCTCCCTGGCCGTTGTGGCGCTCGTACGGAGAATACACTTCTCATCACACCCTATATGGAGACTGAGTTTGGCAAGTTCCTCCAGTTTGAGTCGCTTACTCTCTGCCCTATCGACAAGACTCCCATTATTAAGGAGATGCTTCTTCTGGAAGAGATCGACTGGCTCAATGCCTATCACCAGCGTGTCTTCGATACTCTCTCACCGCATCTCGACGAGGAGGAAGCCGCCTGGCTCAAAGAAGCCTGCTCCGCATTATAAGGAATCAATATTGTTAACAAAGAAAGTGGCAGTCGTTGGCTGCCACTTTCTTTTTGAGATAACTGATACCCATGTAGGGTCTTATAATCAGTTGCCCGTCTCGAAACCACCAAATATTTTCGCAACTTTTTTCATATCATTTACCTATCCTTCATTTATTATACGATTTCCATTTCTATTGTTTTTCTTCCTTTTTGTTTGGAGTATAATTTATTTTTTCGTATCTTTGCCTGCGGAATAATAACAAACATATGGAAGCAACTGCATTAAATGAAGCCCAAATGAGCATTCTCAGACTTCTTGGTTCTATGAAGACCATTGAGGAGGTTAATGAATTGCGCCAGGTTATTTGCGATTACTATGCCCGTCGCGTTGATGAGGAAGTTGACAAACTCTGGGAGTCAGGCCAGTGGGACAATGAGAAAAACGAGGACGTATTAAAGGAACACCTTCGTACGCCATATAAGGATGCCAAGTAGAAGAATAGTACTCGACACAAATTGCCTGATTTCTTCTTTGTCTAAGAGAGGGCAATACTACGCTGTTTGGAAAGGTTTCCAAAACGGTGAGTATATTCTTTGTGTTTCGACTGATATCTTGAAGGGTAAGCGCTGATACAGTTGAAATTGATGGAATTTGTGGCTCAGTCCGAAAAGCCTGTTGAGACAGACCTTTATTTCTTATGATAGTTACCAAAGAATTAGGTAGAATGTAAGTAAATTCAGTGAATTTGAAGAGTAAATTCACTGAAATTGATAACCAAATTCACTGAATTTGCTATAAGCTGAATAAACTCAATGAAATAAACATAGAATCCCAACTGGTTTTTCAGACTGATCCGAATTTGTTATAACTTAATTGAAAAAGCTAAAACAGCTGAAGTTACAAAAAAAACGAATGGAAAATATTCTGGCATAATTGTTATACCGGCAAAAGTAACATATAAAAATATTGAATTGTATTGGTAACGAATGAGACCCCGAATTAGTCGGAGGCTCGGAAAAACATACATATTCGGACACATTCTTCCATCCGTGCAGGTCAGGACAAAGGTAAATACCGTAAACTTGATTGAATAGTGCAAAATTGCATAGTGCATACAATCTTTTAGATAGAAGCATAGACAAAATCAGGCAGATACTCCTAAGAAAGTTCTGCCTGAATGTTTTTTGACCTGTTTTTATATCTGATTATTTCTGTCTGTTGCGCCAGAGCTGGGTCATGTCCTCGAGAGTCTTGCCCTTGGTCTCAGGAACAAGCTTCCATACGAAGAGGGCTGCAATGACACAGATGATGCCATAGAGGCCATAGGTGAACCAGTGACCGAAGCCGTCACCCTCTGTAAGCTGCATGTTGAACATTGGCACAAACGAGCTTGACACAATAAAGTTGGATATCCACTGGAAGGCTACTGCAATGGCTACTGCAGCACCACGGATGGTGTTGGGGAAAATCTCTGCGATGAGAACCCAGCAGATGGGCCCCCAAGAGAACATGAACGAAGCAGAATAGATGAGCAGAGAGGCTGCTGTGATGAGCTCCATTCCTGCATGACCGAATGTTACAGCCACACCGAAGGCTCCTAATGCCATGCCTAAAGAACCGGAGATGAGCAGAGGCTTGCGACCCCACTTCTCGACAGTAAACACAGCCACGAGGGTGAAGGAGATATTGATGATACCCATGAATACGGTCAGCATCATCGGGTCGTCCATGCCCATGTCACCGAAGATACGTGGAGCATAGTAGAGCACGGCATTGATACCTACCGCCTGCTGGAACACAGAGAGCATGATACCCACGAAGATACACATCGCACCGTAGGTCATCAGCTTCTCGGTCTTTACCACCATCGTGTCCTTGATGTCCTGAAGGATCTGTGCTGCCTTGCTGCTGCCGTTGATCTTGGCGAGGATGGTCTGAGCCTTGCTGTCCTGACCGATGCTTACGAGATAACGCGGAGTCTCAGGAACGAAACAGATAAGCAGGGCGAAGAGACCTGCCGGCACAGCCTCACTACCGAACATATAGCGCCAACCCGTGGTCACTGTCCACTGTGCGGCAGGGTTGATGGCTGCGATACCCTTACCCATCTCCTCTACAAGAGGCTGGATATGGTCGCCAAGGATAAAGAAATTAACGAAATAAACCACCAGTTGACCGAAGATAATAGCAAACTGGTTCCAGCTTACGAGCATGCCTCGGATATTTGACGGAGCCACCTCACCGATATACATAGGGCAGATGGCTGATGCCAGACCTACACCGATACCACCGATGACGCGGTAGATGTTAAACATGATAAGCAGAGAGTAAGTAGGCTCGCCATAGTTGAAGAACAGGAACTCAGGGTCCATAGAGCCGAGGGCTGAGATGAAGAATAGGAGACCTGCGATGATGAGCGACTTCTTACGGCCAAGGTTGGTTGCAAGGAATCCAGATAGTGCTGAACCGATGATACAGCCGATGAGGGCAGAGGCAGAGGTGAAGCCGTGCCAGCCGTCGGTATAAGCAAAATCCTTTGCTTCCATGAAAAACGCCTGGAGGCCCTTCTCGGCTCCAGAGATAACAGCTGTGTCGTAACCGAACAGCAGACCGCCCAATACGGCGACCATCACGATACTGATTAGGTAAGATTTGCTACCTTGTTCTGATTGTTGCATAATAAGATTCGAAAAATTTTTGTGCAAAAATAAGGCTTTTCTTCGAAATCACCAAATATTTTGCTCACATTGAATACTTTTTTTACCAAATATTTGTATGTCTCGTAAAAAATGCCTAATTTTGTCACTTGAATTAGTCCGATAATAAGAACGAAGAATGAGAAAACTAATATCACTACTCCTGCTGACTGTTGCACTTGGTACAACAGCTCAGATATCTTTGATTCCAGAGATGAAGTTCCGCAGACTTGACACACAGGACGGACTCTCCTCATCACAGGTTAATACAATTTTCAAAGACTCGCGCGGATATGTGTGGATAGGAACGCCCTACGGACTGAACCGCTATGACGGCTATCGCGTCAGGACATTCTATTCCAACAAGCGCGACACCACCACCATGCGAGACAACTACACAGACCGCATCTATGAGGACAAGGACGGCCTGTTGTGGTTGCGTCAGGGCATGAACTACTGCATATACAATCCTTCGGACGAATCGTTTGAGCGCAACGCTTCGAAAGTATTGGCAGAGATGGGCGTAGAAGTAGGCATAGAGTGGCTTTATATCGACTCTAGAAAGAACATCTGGGTGAAGGGGTTTGAAGACGGAATATATTGTCTTCACCCGAAAGAGAAGAAAGGATACAATGTCACAAAGATAAATCTGGGTTACGGAATTAATGAGTTCCATCCTGATTGGGGTATCTCCAATGTTGCGGAACTCGGCGACTGGATTATTGCGGTAACGAACAAAGGACTTATGCTGGCCTTAAACGGACAAAAGGGCGAAGTGGACTGGGTGGAAAACTGGATGCATGACAATGGAAGCCCTGAGAATCAGGAGTATCGTATCTTCATCGACCATGAGGAAAACTACTGGTGTGAAGTTCTCGACAACGTATACATCTATATAAAGAAAGAGAAGAAATGGTATGCAACCCTGGCTGAGTATTTCGAAGCCCACGGCATAGAGGGTGTACCCGGACCGCTGATGGTATGGAGCCTGATTGTAGACAAGAACAACTGGCTATGGCTCGCCTGCGACCATGACGGGCTTGTTGTGGTAGACCTTAAGGGCAAACAGTGGAAACAGTTCGTTAATAAAAAGTTTGACGAGACAACCATCAGCGACAATACCCTCCGTTGTCTCCTGAAGGCTGACGATGGAAGCATGTGGATTGGAACATACAAGAATGGAGTCAACCAATACGTGCCAGGACTGTCAAGTCTGCAGACAGTAGAACTAGGCGACATCAACACCGTCTGCGAGGACAAGAATGGCAATTACTGGGTAGGAACCAACGATGAAGGTATCAAGGTATATAATCCTAAGACTGGAGAGATAATAAGCCATTATACCAAGGACAACAGCAGCCTCACGAGTAACATCGTTGTTGGCTCATGGCCTTCGAAAGACGGTTCGCTGTGGTTCGGATCGTATAACGGGGGACTGACACATTGTATCCCCTCGCCTACTGACCCCTCACATGCCACAGTAGTAAACTATCAGGCCTCACAGAACGGTCAGGGACTTGCCAATAACAGCGTTTGGGCACTTACAGAGGACAAGTGGGGACGTATGTGGTTCAGCACCCTCGGTGGCGGACTACAGATGCTCGATCCCAAAACGATGAAATATCAGACCTGGAACACTCAGAACACCCAGTTGCCCAGTGATTACCTCACCTCCGTAGGGTGGACGAAGAAAGGCTGGCTGATAACAGGTACGAGTTACTACTATGGCCTTGTCAATCCTGTTAACAAGAAATTTGTAAATCAGGTCATTCCCGATGCACCGGAGATAACGGTAAACATCACTTCCACCAATTATGTACTTGAGGACAGTCGTGGCTTAATCTGGCACGGATCATCATCAGGCCTTACCGTATACGACCCAAAGACGAAGTTCATAACCTTGCTCGATATGACAAAAGGGCTGTATGGCTCTACCGTCAATTCCATAATTGAGGACAGGAAGCATAATATATGGGGCGTTACCGATCATGGAGTCTCGAACATTGTACCTTTAAAACAAGAAGACGGCACATGGCAGTTTTATATCCGTAGCTACAACAGCCGTGACGGTCTTCAGAAGGCTGTATACAACCAGCGGTCCACCTTCCTTACCCACGATGGAAAGGTGCTCGTAGGAGGTCAGGGCGGTCTTGATATCATCGACCCTTCGAAACTTGAGGATGTGCGCAGTAAGGAGCAGCCAATATTCAGCGGACTGCAGATATTCGACCAGGACATTGCCGTAGGACAGGAGTTCGACGGAAGAGTCATACTTGACGAGGCCCTCGACAAGTGCCGTGAGCTGTCAATGAAGTTCAATGACCAGTTTACCATCCAGCTTGCCACCAATGAGGTGAACCTAAACAACAGCAAACGATTTGTATATAAGGTTGTGGGCTTTAACGAGAACTGGGTGAAGACCTCAGAGCTCAACCCGAATATCACATTCAACTCCCTGAGAGCCGGTTCCTACGTGCTCTGCGTAAAAATCCTTAAGGAAGACGGATCGCTGGGTGAAGTAGAGAGCTGCTTGAAGATTACAATCCGTCCACCGTTGTATCGCACGCGCTGGATGGTGCTCCTCTATATGGTTGCCATCGCGGGGATTGCCTTCTTCTGGCGCAAGAGATTCCTCCACAGCCAGCATGAGAGAATGAAGATGGAACAGCTTAAGCGTGAGACAGAGAAGAAACAGTGGATGAGTGAGATGCGCAAGCAGATGCAGGAGGAGATGAGACTGTTTAAGGCAACGGAGCAGAAGGCATACGTGGCCGATGAGAACGGAGTAATCGAGCCTGAAGAGGAAGAAGAGGTCATCAACAAAGACAAACTGGACCTCGTGCCGCTTTTCCGTATGGTATGCGATGCTTTCAATGCTCCAGAGAATAAAGATATCAAGGTGCTGTTCTTCCCATTTGTAGATTATCTTGATGTCATGGGTGACCGTAAGCAGCTGGGTGAGATGCTCAGCATACTTCTTAACAACGCTGCCAACTTCTCTCCATCGAAGAGTAAGATTAAGGTATTCCTTGAGAAAAAGGGCGACAGTGCTGAACTTCGTGTTGCCGACAGTGGCATAGGAATCCCCAGCGAGGCGATGGCTACACTCTTCGATGAAATCATTGGTGATGATGACAACCTCAACCTGCATAAGGTGTTTGACATTGTGCTTGGTCATAACGGAACTGTCCGAGCTGAGGAGAATCAGGGAGGAGGCACTGTATTTGTCATCGAGATACCATCTGGAATGGATATTCCGATAGAGGATGCGGTGATAATGGAGGAAGAATGATGAGAAATAAGAAATGAAAATATAAAATAAGAAATAAAGACTATTCCAAGGAAAGAAAATGAAAAAACTACTATTGATTGGGGCTGCTCTGATGATGACCGGAATGGCTATAGCAGCAGATGTTAAGACAAAAGGAAACGGTGTGACAATTATTCCTGACGGTGGTCAGGCAAAGGTTATCCGTCTCGAAGTAATGAATGGTAATATCATCCGTGTGCGTGCCACTTCTAAGGAGGCTCTGCCCCAGAAACCCGCATCGCTGATGATCGTTCCTCAGACAGCACCCGCAAAGGGATCTTATGAGATCAATGAGGATAGTGTCAATGTGGTTGTCAAGGCTAAGAATGTCAAGGCCGTTGTCTCTAAGGCAACCGGTGAGATAACATTCTTTGACGAAGATGGCAATCAACTCTTGAAGGAGGCCAAGGAGGGCAAGAAGTTCTGGGATTTCACTGTTCCTGAGCGCGAGCTGGGTATGAAGACGGGATATACAGTGCCTGAGGAGCAGAAACATGGTCTCTCTTGGCAGATGAAGTTTGACAGCCCTGAGGATGAGGCATTCTACGGCTTAGGCCAGCACCAGAGTGAGGAGTTCAACATGAAAGGCAAGAACGAGGATCTGTTCCAGTATAATACCAAGGTGAGCATTCCGTTTGTGCTGTCGAATAAAAACTATGGTATCCTATGGGATAGCTACAGCTATTGCCGTTTTGGTAATCCTAACGACTATATGCAGCTGAATCGTGCCTTCAAGCTCTATGATCGTAGTGGTAAGGAAGGTCATCTTACAGGTACCTATATCAGTGCAGATGGCAAGAAACTTGTACGCGACGAGGATTCCATCTATTATGAATATGGTACGCCCGCGAAGTCGGAAATAGCTTTGAAGACGGATAATGGTGGTATCAAGAATTTCCCCAAGGGCTTCAACCTTATGGGAGCCAATGTCACTTACGAGGGTTTTATCGAGCCAGAGTGCTGCTGTAAGGCCAAAGGCAAGAAGGGCAGGAAACACATGCAGCTCTATCAGTTTGTGCTCTATTATTCAGGTTATGTGAAGGTGTATATCGACGGTAAGGAGGTTGTTCCTGAACGTTGGCGTACAGCATGGAACCCCAATACATATAAGTTCTCTACAGAGTTGCAGAAGGGCAAGCGTGTGCAGTTGCGCATAGAGTGGCGTCCTGACGGTGGTGAAGCCTATTGTGGACTGCGTGTCTCAGAGCCTCGCAGTGCTGAAGAACGTGGCAAGCTGAGTGTATGGAGTGAGATGGCCAAGGATATGGACTATTACTTCATTGCCGGCGAGAATCTGGATGAAGTAGTTTCCGGTTATCGCACTCTTACTGGCAAGGCCAGCCTCTATCCGAAGTGGGTGCTGGGCTTCTGGCAGAGCCGTGAGCGTTATAAGACTCAGGATGAGATTGAAGGCACATTGGCAGAATTCCGTAAGCGTCAGATTCCTATCGACAATATCGTTCAGGACTGGAACTACTGGCCGGAGGATCAGTGGGGAAGTCATAAGTTTGAGGAGTCTCGCTATGCTAACCCACAGCAGATGCTGGACAATGTGCACAAGATGCATGGCCGATTTATGATTTCTGTTTGGCCTAAGTTCTATTGCAATACCGATAACTACAAAGAGCTCGATGCCAAGGGATGGATGTATATCCAGAGTCCTACTGACGACATCCACGACTGGGTAGGTCCTGGCTATAAGAATGGTTTCTATGATGCCTATGACGCTGAAGCACGAAAGATGTTCTGGCACCAGATGGACAAGAACCTCTATACCAAGTACAACCATGACGGTATCGCCGGTGTCGATGCCTGGTGGATGGATGCCTCTGAGCCAAATGTACGCGACTGTACACCTATGTGGTATCGCAAGGCACTCTCTGGTCCGACAGCCTTAGGCACATCAACAGAGTATTTCAATGCTTATTCTACCGTAAATGCTGATGCCATCTATAATGGTCAGCGCTCTGTTTGGAAGGGCAAGAAGAACGAGCCTCGCGTGTTCCTTTTGACTCGTAGTGGATTTGCAGGTGAGCAGCGCTTCTCTACCGCAACATGGAGTGGTGATATCGGTACACGTTGGGAGGATATGCGTGCCCAGATGACTGCAGGTCTGAACTATTCTATCTCCGGCGTTCCTTTCTGGGGAATGGATCAGGGCGGATTCTGTGTGGAGAACCGATATGTAGCAGCACAACAGTTGTTTGACAAGAGCGGGGTTGAGAACGAAGACCTGAAGGAGTGGCGTGAGTTGCAGACCCGCTGGAACCAGTTCGGAACCTTTATTCCACTCTTCCGCTCTCATGGCCAATGGCCATTACGCGAGATCTGGAACATTGCTCCAGATGAGCATCCTGCCTATAAGTCATTCGTTTACTACGATAAGCTCCGTTATCGCCTGATGCCATACCTCTATTCTATGGCCGGCTGGGCCCATTTCAAGGATTACACCCTGATGCGCCCACTGGTAATGGATTTCAATGGCGATAAAGAGGTGGAGAATATCGGTAACCAGTGGATGTTCGGTCCTGCCCTGATGGCTTGTCCTGTAGGCTATTACAAGGCTCGCAACCGCTCAGTTTACTTCCCAGTGGATTGCGGCTGGTATAACCTCTATACCAACGAATACATCGAGGGAGGGCAGAACCTCATTGTAGAGGCTCCTTATGAGCAGATTCCCGTATTCGTCCGCGAGGGAGCCATCATCCCATTCGGTCCAGAGATGCAGTGGAGTGATGAGAAACCAGCAGAGCTCATCAATCTCTATGTCTACGCAGGACAAGACGGTAAGTTCCAGCTATATGAGGATGAAGGCACCAATTACAACTACGAGAAGGGTAAGTATGCCACTATTGATATCGAGTATAATGACGATGACCGTACAGTTAGCTTCTCAGCAAGAAAGGGTAATTTCCCCGGTATGTTGAAGAATCGTCGCTTCAATGTGGTACTAATCACAAAAGACGCTCCAAAACCACTTGATCTGGATAACCCACAAGGAAAATTGGTTACTTATAACGGCAAAGCCGTGAAGGTCCAGCTTTAAGCTGGATAAACAGCCTTAACCATAGAGGGTGCACCAGAATGGGAAGTGCACCCTCGCTTTAAAAAAAACGACTAAAACAATTATGAATATGAAAAAACGACTGATAATTCTTGCAGCTGCAGTCATAGTAGGTATGGCTGCGGAGGCACGTGAGAGAGTCAACTTCGATAAAGCATGGAAGTTTATCCTTGCAGACAAGCCAGAGATGGCACAGGCCGACTATGATGACTCTGGATGGAGGACCCTCGACGTGCCTCATGACTGGGCAAGAGAGGGAGACTTCTATGCAGGTAATCCCAGTGGAGCCGGTGGTGGAGCACTGCCTGGAGGAATTGGGTGGTACCGGAAAATGTTTGAGGTAAGAAGTAAGAAGGAAGACAGGTATTACCTGGAGTTTGATGGCGTTTATATGAACTCTACGGTATATGTGAATGGACAGAAGGTGGGATTCCGTCCTTATGGTTATTCAAGCTTCGAATATGATATCACAGAATGTCTGAAAGAGGGAAGAAATATCGTAGCAGTAAAGGTAGACAACTCTGATCAGCCTAACTCGCGTTGGTATTCCGGATGTGGCATCTATCGCCATGTATGGCTCACGAAGACAAGTCCCGTTCACGTAAAGCACTGGGGTGTGTTTGCTGATTCCAGGGTATCAAAGGGTAAAGGCAAGGTAAATATCGAGGTGGAGCTGGAGGGCAAGGGCTCTGTCCAGAACACCCTTATCGACCCTTATGGTAAAGTGGTAGGAAAATCCAAGGGCGCGAAGTCTTCCATCTCTATCAGCAAGCCTATGCTCTGGAGCTGTGAGTATCCAAATGTATATAAGCTGCTCACGGAAGTGATGGTTGGCGGCAAGGTAGTGGATACCTACGAGACAACCACAGGATTTCGCGACTTTAAGTTTGATGCGAAGACAGGCTTCTGGCTCAATGGCAAGAACTTCAAGCTCAATGGTGTCTGTGAACATCACGACTTCGGATGCCTCGGAGCAGCCCTCAACGAGGATGCCATGCATCGTAAACTCACAAAACTTAAGGCGATGGGCGTGAACTCAATCCGCAGTTCACATAACCCTCCAGCCCCAGAACTTCTGAATATGTGCGACACCATGGGACTTATCGTTATGGATGAGAGTTTTGACATGTGGCGACGCCGTAAGACACAGAATGACTATGCCCGATTCTTCGACGAGTGGCATGAACGCGATCTCACCGACCTTATCCTCAGAGACCGTAATCACCCATCCATCCTCATGTGGTCCATAGGCAATGAGGTACTCGAGCAGTGGTCTTCCGCTGAGGCAGACACACTCACTCTTGAACAGGCGAACCTTATACTCAATGCCGGCCACGATGCCTCGACACTGGCGAAAGAGAATGAGCTCTCTGTACAGAGCCTTCTAACCCGGCATCTGGCAGAGATTGTGAAACGCTATGACACCTCTCGCCCAATCACAGCAGGATGTAACGAACCTGCCCCCGGCAATCACCTCTTTAAGAGCGGAGCCATAGATATCATCGGCTTCAACTATCATCATCAGTGGGTGCCCGGGGTACCGGAGAATTTCCATGACAAGCCCTTTATATTCTCGGAGAGTGTATCCGCCCTACAGACACGCGGATTCTACATGATGCCATCTGACAGCATCTACCGTGCTCCGAAAGAGTGGTGGATGCCTTATACCGACCCTACATATATGTGCTCGGCCTACGATAACATGTCGGCATCGTGGGGCTCTACTCATGAGGAGACATGGGATGTGGTAAAGCATACTCCATACGTGGGAGGTCAGTACATATGGACAGGGTTCGACTATATCGGTGAGCCTACACCATACGGATTCCCGGCTCGAAGTTCATATTTCGGTATCATCGACCTTGCGGGATTCCCTAAGGACAGCTATTATATGTATCAGAGTGAGTGGACCTCGAAGCCTGTGCTTCATCTCTTCCCCCACTGGAACTGGATTCCCGGTGACTATATCGACATGTGGTGTTATTATAATAATGCCGACGAGGTAGAGCTCTTCATCAATGGGAAGAGTGAAGGTGTACGTAAGAAGGCTGATAGCCATCAGTATCACGTGATGTGGCGCGTCGCCTTCGATCCTGGCGAGGTGAAGGTGGTAGCCCGTAAGAATGGAAAGGTTGTTGGCGAAAAGAGCATAAAGACAGCCGGTGCACCTGATCATATCAGGCTCTCAGTGGATTACAAGGGTAAGAACACTACCTTTATCACTGCCGAGGTGGTGGATAAGGATGGTAACCTCTGTCCCTGGGCTGACGATTCTATCGATTTTATCTATGAGGGAGAAGGGGCTATCCTGGGTACGGATAACGGTTGCCAGACATCAATGGAACGTTTTACATCACCTAAGCGTAAGGCTTTCTTCGGCAAATGTATCGTAGTAGCTACAGGCCCAGGATCAATCACGGCAAAGTCGCCAACCCTGAATCCGGCATGGATAGAGATCGAATAGTTTTGAAGTTAAGAAATTAAGGAGTTAAGTCATATGAAAAAGAGTTTTGTACTATTATCATTTATCATTTGTCCTTTATCATACAGTTCTGTTTCTGCACAGATTCAGACTAATGCAGGGGTACAGTATCTGCAGTGTATGCAGAAAGATATGTCTACGGACTTCTACGACCTGTCTAACACCTATTTCCTTGCTGATTCGCTAGTTAGTTTCGATGTCGCAAAAGGCGAAGGTCTGGTGCAATGGAAAAGATACAGGATGTCGCCTCGTCAGGCATTTAATCTGAATGGTTATTGGCCAGTACGCACCCAGATGCTGGATTTCCCTGATGCTGCCTATGATAATGACCCGAACCTTAAACTGAGCATAGAGTTTATAACTCCGAGGACAGCACGAATCAAGATGCTTACAACGCCTATCGTCCCGAAGGATAAGGATGCAGACGATGTGATGTTCTGTGATAATTTTAAGAAACGTACAAAGAGTTCATCTTGGAAGTGCACTCAGATCTCCAATGCCATCAAATACAGTTCTGAATATGGCTCTATTGAGATACAGAAATACCCGTGGAGGATTGCTATCAAAGATTCCAAAGGTAAGATTCTTACTCAGACGCGTCATAACATAGATAATGACTCAACCCAGGTAAAACTGTTGCCGTTCTCGTTTATCAAACGTGGCTCTGACAACTCCCGCAGCATTAATCCCGTCTTTGCAATAGCTCCTGGTGAACGCATCTATGGATGTGGCGAGTCGTTCACTTCTTTGAATAAGGTGGGACAGAAGGTACATCTCTCCGTCACCGACCCTCAGGGACCTGAGAGTGATGGTCAGTATAAGCCTGTGCCGTTTTTCTTCTCTAATCGTGGCTATGGCATCTTCATGCATACCTCCGCTCCTGTGACCTGTGACTTCGGAGCAAGCTATATAGGTGCAGACCGTCTGTTTATGGCTGATGAGCAGATGGACTTCTTCGTATTCTTCGGAGAACCGAAGGATATCCTCAATGAATATACCGATATCACAGGAAAGTCTCCAATGCTTCCACTCTGGAGCTTCGGAACATGGATGAGCCGCATAACATATTTCTCTCAGGAGGAGGGGCTGGAGATTGCTCGTCAGCTACGTGCTAATAAGATTCCTTCAGATGTCATCCACTTCGACACAGGATGGTTTGGTGTAGACTGGCAATGTGACTATGAGTTTGCGAAGGATCGTTTCAAGGACCCTGTGAAGATGCTCAAGCAACTCTCAAAGGATGGTTTCCACACCTGTCTGTGGCAGTTGCCTTACTTCACCCCAAAGAACCGTTTCTTCCCGGAGATTATTGAGAAAAATCTACATGTGGTTAATGCTACTGGCGGCATGCCTGTGGAGGATGCCATCCTCGATTTCTCTAACCCAGAGACTGTCAACTGGTATCAGAGTAAGATTGAAAGACTGATGAAACAAGGTGTAAGCACCATCAAGTGCGACTTCGGCGAGGCCGCTCCTTATAACGGATTCTATCATAGTGGTAAAGGCGGACTCTATGAACACAACCTGTATCCTCTGCGCTATAATAAAGCCCTTTGGGAGGTTGTTGAGCGTAATCATCCTGGTGAAGGAATTATATGGGCTCGTAGTGCCTGGGCAGGGTCTCAACGTTATGCCCTTCACTGGGGAGGTGATGCTGCCACCACAAACACGGGACTCTTAGGCGATTTGCGCGGAGGCCTATCCTTCGGCCTCAGCGGATTCTCTTTCTGGAGTCATGATATGGGAGGTTTCGTAACGGCATCACCAGAGGATATCTATCGTCGTTGGCTGCCTTTCGGATTCCTGTCAAGTCATACAAGAGCACATGGTGCTCCCCCTACGGAGCCCTGGCTTATCTCTGAGAGTTTTACAGATGCTTTCCGAGCTTGTGCTGAGATGAAGTATAAGCTGATGCCTTATGTATATGCTCAGGCAAAAGACTGCACGGAGCGAGGGCTGCCGATGGTTCGTGCTCTACTGGTGGAGTTCCCACAGGATAAAGGTGCCTGGCTCGTGGAGGACGAGTATATGTTTGGTTCACAGATTCTCGTGGCTCCCATGATGGAATCCGGGAATAGCCGTGATGTATACCTGCCAAAGGGCAAATGGATCGACTATCAGAGCGGAAAGGTTTATGAAGGTGGCTATCAGACCATTGAGGCAGGCAAGATACCCGCTATCATCCTCGTACGCGATGGTTCACTTATTCCCCATGCACCTCTGGCTCAGCGCACTGACCAGATAGACTGGAACAAGATTGAAATGAAGACATATAAGGCAGATGCAACCAGATGCACCGGTTTGCTCTTAAAACCTGGAGATAAAGTGCTGCAGACTATCGAACGCTAATGCCTCTGGCGGCGGACAGATATGCGGGCAGCTCCCCCACCCGACGCTGATGAACCTTTAGTCTTAACACCACTTACCTTGGCACGACGTACACCGTTACGTCGTGCCTGTTTTGACTTGGCCTTTGCTGCAGCCTTAGCATTCTGGGGATTGGCATTAGCAATACTGTCGAGGGAATCGCGCTTGGCGGGATCGCCGAAAATATTCTTACGGAAAGCCTCAAGCTCTGCCTCAATACGTTTCTGCTCAGCAGTGAGCGAAGCCTCATCAGGACAATACTGTGCAAGAGTCTTACCAAGCATATTGGTGGTCTTATAGATCTTCCCGCGATACATGTTCAGGGTAAAAAAGTCATCCATCGACATCGTAGCGGCATTGTTAAGACTCGATGTCATAACCGTCTGGCGGTTAAGGAAAGGTTCCAGGTCACTGTATTTCACCCAGAAGAGCGGATATTGCGTGGCCTCGCCTCCGAAATCATCGTCACGCAACATGATAGGACATAAGGCGAGTACCTTTATATGGAATGAAGAGTTAGCCTGATCGTAATAGGCACTCTCCTTAAGATAGTATTTCTTCACCTCAGCAGAAGGGATATCGCTGTTGTCTACCTTCAGTTTCCCTTCCTGTTCCTCATAGAAGATATGATAGTTGTCGAGGATGGTCTTCATCGTGGTCTTTGATGCTTCTTCAAAGACATCGCTGCCGTCGGTGGGATATTCATAGATGGGGACATATCCGTTCTGGGCTAACTTGAAGATATAGGTAAACAGGTTCACCTGCTTACCCTTAGGCTCTACAGGATAGTAAAGTCCGGCATTGGCATCCTGTTCGAGATTTATCTCACGATAGATATCACGACGCCACACCACATCCTCCGGCACATCAAGAGCCGTAGGGAACGATATCTGTGCACGTTTCGTCATTGCCGACGAAGGATTCTTTTTCTGCTGCTCAGCCTGTTGCTGGACACGACGAGCCTTAGGTTGCGCAGAGACTTCAGTAAATGACAAATGACAAATAATAAATGATAAACCTATCACCACCGTCAACCTGTTTCTTATCAGCATCCCCATATTTTTTATTTTATATTTCATTTTTGTTATTTATTTCACAATCACCTCCATCGGGTTCTGCAGCGTTCTTGTGAGTCCATCCGGTCCTACTACCGTCACCCTTGAGATATAGAATCTGCGGTTTCGCGTAAGTTTTCTGAATGTATCCTTCTGACGGGCTGAGAACGATGCGCCTTCTGAGGCCATTGGCACAGCATTTCCCATATTGTCGAAGAACACGGTCTCAAAGCTCTGAACCCTGAAAGCAATGTCGAGTATTCCATCGTCGATAGCTGCTCCAATGGCATTGGCACCAACCAACTGGCCCTTTGCCAAACCACCTCCCTTATATCGTGTAGGATTGCCATGCTCGTCGTTCATCGTGATATACGGAGTAGGATCTGGCAACTTACGCACACGGAACTTAAACTGTCCCATCTGCTGGGCACGTCCGGTATTTGTGGATGAAACGGTAAATACCACATCCTGTCCGACCTTCGACGGACGGGCAATATAACGTCCTGGCCCTACCGTCTGCAACGTTCCATTGGTCATCGAGGCTGACACTTTATTTAGAGGCACCCCTGGCACACTGATGCTAATAGGGTTGTTATATCCTGCGTAGAGCACATTCATAAGGTCGGCACTAACAGTGGCGCTAGGATCAACGACAGTATACTTCTGTGAGAAGTCGCGACGAATCTTATCACCATTGCCATTGAATGTCTCCATGTATCCTGCTAGGGTAAAATCACCTGTAGAACCACAGATACGTTCATAAAGATTATCATTTAGCGCCACTTTCTGACCACCTATGTAGATGTCCGGCACTTGAGTAGTATCCACAGCAGCCATCACGATATGTGCAGAAAACTTATCTCCTCTAACGATGGTCTGAGAATTAGGTATCACAAAGGCCTCGAGGGCATTAACACGGATATCCTTGACATCAATATTCTGAACCAGGGTGTGCAACACCTCTCCCTCAGCATAGCGCACATCGCTCTGCAGTTTTGAAAGCAATGTCACTGCAGCGGCTGCCGGCATCGACTCAAACATATACTCCTGCCAATTCTTGCCCATAGCACGCTGGGGTACCTCTGTGGTAAGATTGCTGGCGATAATATGTTTCTGTTTCTCGTCGGTAACCATCTTCAGCATCCGCTCACGGAAGGAGTTGATGGCATCGTAGAGTTTCTGTCCCTGACCATGCGTTGGCGAGAGCATCACATGATTTGCCGGTTCCTGATCCTCCTTGTTACGAATATCTGTTATGTCACCGTCTTCTCCGTCAGCCTCAACAACGATGGCCTGCTTCAGACTTGCTGCAAGATTATACAATGAGTCGCTCATCTGACGAACCTGCTGAGCCTTGTCATACCAAGCCTTGGTCTTCTGGGGATTGGCATTCATCTGCTGTTCGAAGGTTTCGTAGATAGCGAGGTTCTCCATAGAGGAGTTGCTGGTAGTACGGTTCAGGCTTTCCTCCACGATAGAGAATCCGTTGAGTACCTCGTTAGACACATTCAGTGCCAACATAGCCATCAAGACGACATACATCAGATTAATCATCTTCTGGCGCGGAGAGATGGGTCTTTTCTTTATTGCCACCTTTTTACGATTTAAGGATTAACACGAGCCGACATCGCCTCAATCATACGGGCATAGATACTGTTAAGCTCAGCTATCTGACCAGCCATCTTCTTGGTCTGTTCGTTGATATCGTCGATAGTACCAATCTGAGAACTTGCGCTCTTCAACTGCATCTCATAGACCTTACAGATACCTGTAAGCGTACGGTTCAGGTTCTCCATCTCCTCGGAGTCATGGGCAAGACGCTCACTCTGTGCCGATACCTTCGAGAGCATCTCGGTAAGACGTTTAAGCTCATCGACATAGTTGGTCGTTGCCTCCTCAAGCTCAGGATTAACTGGTGGCAAAACTGTGGTTACAGGTGCACCACCTGCCATTGTATTAACAGATGAAGATACAGCAGCAATTGCCTCGCTATCAACCTTCGCCTGACCAGCAGAAACAGCATTGCTACCACCTCCTGCACCGCCTCCGATTATGATTGTGCCTCCATTGCCGCCGATGACAGTAGCGTTGCCTCCACCACCATTACCGTCTGATGCTCCAGAGATTCTCACTGGCTCCACGACATCCTCACCAGTCCTCACGTGAGTGTCAAGATCCATACCGTCGGCCGTCTTGTCAAACGGACGGTCGAAGGCGGACAGGAAGAAAACTATAACCTCTGTTCCCATACCCAGGAACAGGAAGAAGTCTGCGCCGCCCAAATGGGTAAGTTTGAAGAGAGTACCAAGGATAACAATTGATGCGCCCCAGCTATATGCATAGTTCAGGAATGTCTGTCCAGGCACACTGTCCATCCACTTTTGCAGACGGTAGATAACATTATATTTACTGTATCTGGTCATATCTATCTGCGTTTTTTGTCAAGTTTTGCTTTCTCACTTGTAGTATTCGCCATGCTGCGAACACAACGGAATCCGATATACGAACGCGGTTGGTTCTGATACTCCGAGCTACGCCAGGCCGAACGTATATACGACTCAGGATCTTTCCACGATCCGCCACGCACGCTCTTTTTCTTCAGACGATATGGATCTTCTATCGCGGCATTATATTTCAGCTGCGGATTGATATCGTTCATCGCCTCTACACCTGCCTCTGTATAGATGGTTGATGTCCACTCTGCCACATTTCCCGCCATATCGAAGAGGCCATTGCTGTTTGCAGAATATATCCCCACCCTGCTGGTAATCAGGTTTCCATCTTTGGTATAGTTGCCGTTGTCAGGCTTGAAGTTCGCAAAGAAACATCCCTTACCGCTTGCCACATCCTCATTATCCCAGGGGAACTCGTTCTGATCCTTGCCTCGAGCAGCATACTCCCACTCTGCTTCTGTTGGCAGGCGGTAACGCTGCACATATCTCGCAGAAGGTCCCAGACCTTTCAGCAGGTACTCCGTACGCCAGGCACAGAAGGCATTTGCCTGTTCCCAGGTTACTCCTACTACCGGATAGTCATTATATGCGGGATTAGAGAAGTAATAGCGCATATATGTCTCGTTGTCGGCATTAGGGAAGTCGTTCACCCAGCAGGTGGTATCGGGATATATGTTTACTATGTAGGTATTCAGGAAGTCCCAGGGACCTGTCAACTGACGGTTAATAGTCTCACGGATAATCCTTCCCTCGTCGTCCACATAGGCAGTATCCTTAGATATCCACACCTCCTCATTTGGGTCTATCGTGATGTCAGTATTCAGGTTACGCTCTGTAGGATTGATACGGTTCTTACGAAGAGCTGCCGATGTGTAGTCATAAATCTCGTAACGGTAGTTCATCTGGGTGTAGTCGAGCATCTTTTCACCCGTAACAGGATTTGTCACATATAGTCCGTCGATTATCTCCTGCTCATCCTCGCTCGGGCGTCTGGGAAGCGGTTTCTTCCAGTTAATCTGTGAGCCAATCTCCTCACCTTCCTTGTCGGTCTTCACAACACGATAAGTCTCGTCGATCTCTGCAAGACGCTCACGGAGGATAGAATCCCTGACATAATTGACAAACTGACGATATTTCGAGTTTGTCACCTCTGTCTCATCCATCCAGAATCCGTCGACGGAGATATCCCTCACTGGCGTCTGCTTACCCCAAAGGGTATCCTGCTTATCTATACCCATTTTCAGATGACCACGCTTTACGAAGGTCATACCGTAAGGAGTGGGCTCAGTGAAAGCCTTACCACCGGTACCTGTCACCTCCCCGCCACTATAACTGGCAAGTTTGCTGCCGAAACAACTGGTTAATAAAAGTAAAAAGGTAAAAAGGTAAAAAGGTAAAAACCTCTTTGCCTTACCACCTTTTTGCTTCACCATATTTACTTTTCTTCTCATATCTCCATTATTACCTTTTTTACTTTTTACCTTTACAATATTCTCACGCTCTTATGCAGGTTGCGGCCTTTCTTCACGAGGTTCAGCTCACTCTGATAACCCACAAACAGCTCATGGCTGCCATTGCCGATACTGAGGGCAGAGGTATACACCTCGTAGCTATATCCAAGATGGATACCGTGGAAGTTGCCACCTATCATCACCGTGACAGAGTTGGTTGGACTACACGACAATCCAGCATACATCACTTTCTTTTCGTGGGTGTACTTCAGACGGCCCGTGATATCAGCTCTCCAGGCCACTCCGTCGGTACGTCCTAAAGCGGAGGTATGTATTGATAAAAACGGATTTCTTAGCTGAATATTGTATCCGCCGGTCAAATAATACGTCACAGAGATGTCCAATTCGTTCTTTTCACCCATCTCCACATGCGGTGAATTGACATGAAGCACCGATACTCCCACATACCACTGGCGGTGTTGGTAATACAGTCCTGCCCCGAAGTCTATACCAGTGCCCGTGATGTCTGCCTTGCCAAAAACGGGGTCGTCAGTGTCGATGACATCCACCTTTGAACCCTTGAACGACTCACTGAGCAATGTAAACTGTACTCCAGCACTCAGCGTTCCTCCGAGAAAAGCCTTCTTCAAGGCATACTGCAATCCAAGACGTTTATGGGAAAAGAGTCCGATATCGTCGTTTATCAGTTGTATTCCTGCTCCATGATACGAGCCGAGTACATAGAATGGCAAGTCGGCTGCGGCATACATTGTCTTAGGGTTATTCTCAAAGCCTGCTAGTTGCATGGCGTATGCGGCAGCGACATTTAACTTCATCTCCTTACCTACAGAAGCAGGGTTAAACGACGGCTCCATTGCCCAATAATGGGCAAAGGCAACATCCTGTTGTGCCCTGATGACAACAGCACAAAGGATAACAACCACAAAAAACAAGAACCGTTTCACGTTACTAATAACGCAGAAGGTTCTTTTTTATTGCGATTTACTTGTTATAAAATAATCGGTGGCCAAATTTCTTACTCGATGAGTTCAAAATGCTGATAGTCCTTACAGGAAGTCCATGTGCCCCCCCACTCAAAACCTGCCTCGGTGAAAAGACGCAGACAGAGATCCTGCTCGCCTATCTTGTAAGGGAAGTTTTTCGTGCGGTCGCAGTATTTTGCGGCTGTGGCGGGCTGGATGAAACGAGTGCCGTCTGCACGGTCTTTGTAGTAGGGGTTGTAGAGCGTATTGATGTCTATGGCCAACCCACGGGCATGTTTTGAGAGCTTGGTACTGCCGGCAATGGCGCGATAGCAGAAGCTCGAAGAATTGTTGTCGCGCATCTGTGTCTCGTCGTCAGCATCATAGACATCGGGCAGAAGCATCCGCTGAATGGGGTACTTCGCATCATAAAGCTGTCGGAAGATACGGGCAACGACATCGGCAATCTGCTTGTTGACTATCATCTCACCGATGTGGATCTTTCCGTCATAATCCCAGTGCAAGGCACGGATATGACGCAGGTCGTCGCGCCCGATGTAAGGATTCTCCTTGTAGCTCTTGCCCTGCATCCGCTGCCACACACCGTCGGGAATAGGTTCGGCAGCAAAGCACTTTTCCAGGCCACCGTAAGTCATGATTTCCTTCTCGGTTACTGTCTGCCCAGCCTGCCATTCCTTCAGAGAGGTTGGGATAGTTGTTGCATTGTCATTTATGGAGTAACAACTCAATGTAAGACCGCTTATCAGGATGGCGGTCAGCATCCATTTAATACCTTTTTTCATAATCTTCTAATTTTCTGGTGCGAAAATCAATCCTGTAGTGTGGTCGGTATGTCTCACGATATTCCGGAGAATGACTGATGGCATATTTCCCGACTGACAATCGCTTGCTCCATGATTCAACTTTTGTTAATGTTTGGTGCAAAAATACGAAAAAACGAAGAATTATGCGTA
>ERZ842401.628-NODE-628-length-51571-cov-8.363440_pt1 | contig 51571 bp, 48 predicted proteins | sample MGYA00521270_ERZ842401 | MGnify/ENA primary metagenome ERZ842401 (study PRJEB31892, sample SAMEA3878208) | bioreactor metagenome | biome: Moose rumen | place: Sweden | collected 2011-10 | study: EMG produced TPA metagenomics assembly of the PRJEB12797 data set... | reverse complement strand
TCCTCGGCGCAAAAAAAATTCGCGACGCACCTTTGGGCGACAGGCTCGTCACGTTGGAGGAAATTATTTTGGACGCGGCGGGCTTTCCGCTGTCAATGCAGACGTCGGGCGCGTCGACGGAAAATCTGACAATCTTTGAGGCGGCACTCGTCGCGCAAGAAACGCTCAACGAACGCCTCAAAATATTTTTTGCGAATCGCTGAATTTCAAGGGGACTTCCGCGACGGGAACTTTATCCTCGGCGCAAAAAAAATTCGCGACGCACCTTTGGGCGACAGGCTCGTCACGTTGGAGGAAATTATTTTGGACGCGGCGGGCTTTCCGCTGTCAATGCAGACGTCGGGCGCGTCGACGGAAAATCTGACAATCTTTGAGGCGGCACTCGTCGCGCAAGAAACGCTCAACGAACGCCTCAAAATATTTTTTGCGAATCGCTGAATTTCAAGGGGACTTCCGCGACGGGAACTTTATCCTGCGCGGCGGTCTCCAAATTTTTTACGGTAACGGTTGAAGTCGCGACCTCGTCCTCGCCGATTATCAACGCGAACTTTGCGCCCGACTTAGCCGCCGCCTTCATCTGGGCTTTCATGCTCTTTTTGCCGAAGTCCATAGCCGCCGCAATGCCCTGCCGCCGCAAGTCCGTCAAAAGTTTGAACGCGCAGACTTCCGCTACCGAGCCGCCGCTCACCACGAACGCGGCGATTTTTTTATTTGACGCCGGCAAAGCCTGTTGAAGTTCCAGGGCAAGTAAAATGCGCTCCAAGCCCGCCGCAAAGCCGACTGCCGGGGTATCGTCGCCGCCGATTTCCTTAATCAGCCCGTCGTAGCGACCACCGCCCGCCACTGCCGATTGTGCTCCCAGCGGCGCGTACTGAATCTCGAACGCCGTTTTGGTGTAGTAGTCCAGCCCGCGCACCAGCCGATTGTTGACCTCGAACGGCACGCCCGCCGCCGTCAAATATTTTTTAACGTCCTTGAAATGTTCGCGGCACTCGTCGCACAGGCAAGTTTCAATCTTGGGCGCGTCCTCCATGACCTCCTTTAAGCCGTCGACCTTGCAATCTAGGATGCGCAACGGATTTTTTTCCAGCCGCCGCCGACAATCCGAGCACAATTCGTCCGCTTCCGCCGTGAAATACTCCGTCAACTTGCGGCGATAAATCGGGCGACACGCGGGACAGCCCACCGTGTTTATCTTGAGCGTCAAGTCGTCGAGTCCGAGGCTTTTTAAAAATTCCCACGCCAACAGAATTATCTCCGCGTCGACGACGGGATTTTTTTCGCCCAATGCCTCCACGCCGAATTGATGAAATTCGCGGAGCCTGCCTGCTTGCGGTCTGTCGTAGCGGAACATCGACCCGATATAGAACAGCTTAACAAGCCCCGCGTTGGCGTAAAGCTTATTCTGCAAGTAGGCGCGAACGACCGACGCCGTGTTTTCGGGGCGCAACGTTATCGACCTGTCGCCTCTGTCCTTGAACGTGTACATTTCCTTATCGACCACGTCGGTGCCCTCGCCTATGCCGCGCAGGAATAATTCCGTGTGCTCAAACGTCGGCGTCCTTATCTCCTCGTAGCCGTAAAGCGTGCACAGCTCCCGTATCTTATTTTCAAGCCAAAGCCAACTTTCCGCTTGCTCCGGCAAAATGTCTTTCGTGCCTCTCGGCGCATTCGTCAGCAATGTTTCAACCCCCTTAAACTTGCAAATCGGCGACGGCATAAAGAGCCGCGCTCCCCGAAATTTTAACGCGTTCGCCCGCAACCTCGCAGTGCAACACTCCGCCGCGTTTCGACGCTTGACGCGCTGTCAATCGTTCCTTGCCCAGCCGCGCCGCCCAATACGGGATTATCGCGCAATGCGTCGAGCCTGTCACGGGGTCTTCGGGCACGTTCACCTTAGGCGCGAACACTCGCGACACGCAATCGAATTCCTTGCCGGCGGCGGTTACAGCTTGCGTCAGCCCGTCCAAGCGGCTCAGCTTGTCAAAGTCGGGCGCAAGTTTTTCGACGACCTCCGCCGACTCCAAAACCATTATCAAATCGCGTGCAAGGTAAGCCTCCGAAATCGGCGCGTGAATTGCCGCGCTCATTGCCTCGGTTACCGGAATTCGTTTCGGCTTGTACGCGGGAAAATTCATCTCGAACAGCTTGCCGCGCCGCTCAACCGTGAACTTGCCGTGCAACGTCTCGAACTCGATGCGATTTGAAGTTTGCTCGTAAAAGTTGAACAACACAAACGCCGTTGCAAGCGTGGCGTGACCGCAAAAGTCTAACTCGACGGCGGGCGTGAACCATCTCAGCCGATAGGCATTGCCCTCCCGCGCAACAAACGCCGTCTCCGAAAAATTATTTTCCATTGCAATATTCTGCATAAGCTCGGCGGGCGGGAAAGTCTCCACGACGCAAACCGCCGCAGGGTTGCCGCCGAAAATCTTATCGGTGAACGCGTCAACCGTGAATTGTTTCATCTCAATCGCCTCAACTCGTCAAGCAATTTGTCAACGTCGGCGTCCGCCGTAGCCCAGCTCGTCGCCAAACGGATAACCGTCCTGTCGGCGGATAACTTTTCCCAAAAGCTGAACTCCACCCGCTCAGCCAAAGCCGCAAGTTGCGCGTCGTTCAGCACAACAAAGATTTGATTCGTCGGTGCGTCGAGGAACAGCTCATAACCCAAAGCTTTAAGCTCGGCGCGAATCCGTGACGCCGCCTCTATCGCCCGCCGCCCGATTTTTAAATACAAGTCGTCCGTGAACAGCGTATCGAATTGCACGCCCAATATCCTGCCCTTAGCCAGGAGTGCCCCGCGTTGCTTGATTATCGTAAAGAAATGCGGGATAAGCCCCTTCCGCAAAACGACCGTCTCGCCGAAATACGCGCCGCACTTGGTGCCGCCGATATAAAACGCGTCGCTAAGCTCGGCAAGGTCGGCAAGCGTCACGTCGTTATCGGACGCGGCAAGCCCGTAAGCCAATCGCGCCCCGTCGACGTAGAGCCGCAAATTTTTATTCGTGCAGACTCCGCGCAGAGCCTTAAGCTCGTCAAGCGTGTAAAGCGTGCCGTACTCGGTCGGCTGGGAAATGTAAACCATGCCCGGCGCAACCATGTGGTCGCGGTTGCCGTCGGCGTGGAAATTATCCGCGAAAGCCGCCACGTCCTCGGCTGTGATTTTTCCTGCGCGGTTCGGGAGCGTCAAAACCTTGTGTCCGCCAAGCTCAATCGCGCCCGCCTCGTGAAGGCTGACATGCCCGCTGTCCGCCGCAATGACGCCCTCATAGGACTTAAGCATCGCGCCGATAACAACCGCATTGGTCTGCGTGCCGCCCACCAAAAAATAAATCTCGGCGTCGGGAGCCGCGCACGCCGCCCTAATCTTACGCCGCGCAGATTCGCTGAACTCGTCGGTGCCGTAGCCCGCCGTCTTGAGAAAATTCGTCCGTTCAAGATTGGCGATAATCGCGGGGTGTGCGCCCTCGGCGTAATCCGACGCAAAGGAAATCTTTCCGCTCATGCCTTCGCCTTCCCGAAATATTTTTTGAACGTCTCAAAATTTATCAGCTCCTGCGGGCGGCAGTAAATCGCGAAAACTATTTCCTTGAAGAAGCCCTCGAACTCAGGCAAGATTTTTTTGTAAGCCTGCGCCACGACCTCCGGATTGTTTCTGAACGCGCCGCAACCGAACGCCCCCGTCACTAAAATCTCCGCGCCGTGATGAGCCGCTACCGTGAACATGTGCCGCAACCGCCGCTCCTGCAACGCAAAAAGTTCCTCGTCGTCGATTGTCAGATTGTGCAGATTCGGCGCGGCTATCGTTACCACGTCCACCAAGTCCCACTTATCGCGAGGCAACCGCGCAGGACGATCTATATCGCTCTTGCAGATGACAATTTCGGGCGAATACAAGCACGCGTCGTCGTAAAGCGCATTGCCGCGTTCGCGATTGACGGTGTAAAAGCGTTTCCAATTCTCCTCGGTGTTGAGCACGGGGTAAAGCGTGGAGCAACGGCAAAGAGCCTCCTCCTGCGCCCGCGCACCGTACTTGACGCCGCCGCCGGGATTTGTCGCCGAGGCAAAATTATGCACAACGATTTTCAACTCCAAATGCTTCCGTTGCGTGACTATCGCCGCGTCGAACGAACGCTTTTTGACGACGGATACCGCCGTCTTATTGAATCGGGGGGCGGGCAACGGCGGATAATCCTCCGCGCCGTAATGCACCGTCCACTTTATCGAGTCGCGTATCGCCTGCTTCAAGTTTTCGTCCGTCGTGTAAAATTCTTCCGTGTCGCGGAATATGTCTATCAAGTCGTCTCGTGTCACGTATGCCATTTGTCAATCCCCTCCCGCGTCGGGATAAACCTCCGCCAAAACCTTTTCCCGCCGTTGTATGTAGTGCTCCGCGTCGCGCACGTAAGTTTTCAAATCCTTGGCATGGAACGCCGTTTGAATCCGCTTGTTGACGGGGTCGGGAACTTTGGTCGACGCCGCCCCGCCTATGCCCAATATCGTTTGACGTTCGCCCATTATCTGCACGTTGTAAATACTTTCCGCGCCGCGCCGACTCCAGCCCACGTTTTCAATCTGCCCGCTCATGTAGCCTTGCCTATAGAGATAATACGGCACGTAGCCCGCGCCTCGCAGAGCTTTGGACGCGTGTTCAGCCATTTTGCGAACCTCGGCGTCGCTCGGCAAATCGAAATCCGCCAACGTGTTCAGCTTATCGGCAAGCCGCGTTTGCAATTTGGAACCGCGCTTTATGGCTAAGGAGTGAATCGTTATGTCGTCGGGTTTGAGCGCGAGGATTTGCTCCAGCGTCGCCGCGAAGTCCGCAAGCCGTTCGCCCGGCAAGCCGATTATCAAGTCCATGTTTATGAGCCAATCGCCCGCCGCCCGCAAGTCGTTGAAAGCCCGCGTCACGTCCTCGACGGTGTGTTTGCGCCCGATTAGGTCAAGCGTGCGTTGGTGCATCGTCTGAGGATTGACGCTGACACGCGTCACGCCGAAACTTTTCATGACGGCGATTTTCTCGGCGGTTATCGTATCGGGTCGCCCGCACTCGACGGTAAATTCCGCCACGCCCTCCGCGCAGATTTTATCGTGAACCGTCGCCATCATCTCGGCGAAAAATTGTTCGGGCAAAGCGGTCGGGGTGCCGCCGCCTATGTAAACCGTCTGAACCTTGAAGCCGTAACGTTTAATCGAATCAGCCGCCGCCTCAACGTCGCGTGTCAAAACCGCCATGAACTCGGCAACTTCGCTGTCGGCGGGCAAGACGTGCGACGGAAACGAACAGTAAAGGCAACGCGTCCTGCAAAAGGGAATGCCTACGTAGACGCTGACGGTTTTGGCGTCGCCGGCGCGGATAATCGGCAGCTGCGCAAGCGCGACTTCAGTCAAGAGGTCGGCTTTATCACGGGCGGTGAGGAAATCAGAGCAAATGCGGCGGGCAATCTTATCGCGGTCGAGGACGCCTTGGCTAGTGACGCCGTAGCCCTCGCCAATCCAGCGCTGAATAATCTTCGTGGGGCGCACGCCGTGAAGGATACCGTAAGGCACCGCGCCAAGCCCCAAGCCGTTGACGAGGAGCAAGTACAAGTTGCGCTTGACCAGACGATTGACTTCCGCGCCGAAACGTTCGTCGGGGCGTGCGATTGAACTCTTGCGCAAAATGCCCGTCGCGCCGCCCGCCGTGACCTTGAGCCGCGTGATAACTTTTCTGCCGATGACCTCGTTAAAAATCTCCAAGCCGTCGAAGTCCGCCGCCGCAACCTTTAGCGAACGAAGCACCTCGCCGACGACTTTGGAGAAATCGTTTGCACCGAGAATTTTTATGCTGATACTCAAGCCGTCAATCCTCCTTGGCGAGGCAGTCTTTGCAGTAGCCCAAGAATTTCACCTCGTGATTCAAAATTCGGAAGCCCGACTTCTCCTCAATGTTCGCCTCCAAATCGTCAAGCAAATCCTCCTCAAACTCTATGACGCGCTTGCACTTGAGGCAAATCAAATGGTGGTGGTGATGAACTTTTGGGTCGGCGGTGTTAAGCTCGTAGCGGTCGCAACCGTCGCCGAAGTCGATTTGAACAAGAATGCCCAATTCGCTGAGCAAATCCAAAGCGCGATAGACCGTCGCCAAGCCGATTTTGGAATTCCGCTCCTGAAGGATGCCGTAAACGTCCTCCGCGCTCATGTGGTGCCCGCCCGACTGCTCAACGAATATCCGCAGAATTTCCTTGCGTTGCGGCGTCATCTTGTAGCCCTGCTCGGACAATTTCCCTCGCAAATCCTTCAAGTCGAACAGCTGCCGATTCTCGCTCATGGTTTGAAGCCTCCTTAGCCATTTTGGCAGATTATAGCAGTTATCGCCGAAAAGCACAAAAAAATTTAGGGATTAGGGACTAGGGATTAGGGAGTAGGGAAAAACTAATTCCTAATTCCCAATTCCTGTGTTATAATCGGCGCGAGGTGATTGACATGCGAGGAGCTTACACAATCGCGCACGGCGGCAACCCCATAAACGGCGGCGGCTGGAACAATCAGCAACTGCTCAAGGATTGCGGACTCGTGCCCTATCTGCTCCACAAGAATCACGGTTTCCGCTCGGTATTGGTCGGCATGAAGTTCGACGCCGCTTATCCGTATCTGGAATACGTTCGCGGCGTGGAGCTTGATTTTCTGCCCAAAGACACATTGCAGGCGCGGCTTGCCTACGTCGACGCGCACGCCGCCGATATGGATTTGCTGATTCTCTACGGCGCGTATCTTGACTATCTGCCGTTGGTTGAGCGTTATCGGAGTCTTCGCCCCGACGGCAAGATTTATCTGGCGACCGACATGAACATTGCTTGGGCTGACCGTCTGCCGCACGAGGAGCCTGCTTATAAAAAATTCCTCCATTCCTGCGACGTTATCTCCGCCAGTTGCCGAGCCACGCAGAAATACCTTGCCGCCAAGTGGAGCGTGCCCGTCGATTTGATTCGCAACGGTTGGTATAATTTCTTCGGCGTCAAGTTCGACGACGTGCCCAAGGAAAATATTATCTTGACGGTCGGGCGAATCGGCTCGAATCAGAAGCAGAATCACGTTTTGCTTGAGGCGTTCGCCAAAGTCGCCGAGGCTCTGCCAGATTGGAGCGTGCGGCTTGTCGGCGGCGTTGAGGAAAGTTTTAAGCCCTACGTCGAGAAATACTTTGCGGCGCATGAAAATCTGCGCGGACGCGTGACGTTCACGGGGCTGATTCAAGATAAGGCGGCGTTGATGGACGAATACAAGCGGGCTAAGATTTTCTGTCTTACGTCGAATTTCGAGGGCGCACCCAACGTGGCGGCGGAGGCTCTGTTCGGCGGCGATTATATCATTACGTCGGCGGTCGACGCGGCGGGCGATTTGACTGACGAGGGCAACTGCGGCGTGGTCTTCCCGATTGGCAACGTCGACGCCCTGGCTGAGATTTTCGCGGAGGTTTGCCGTAACGACAAGCTGATTTCCGACGGCGGGCGTAACGCTGCCGATTATGCCCGCAAGCAATTCGACGCCGATAAGATTGTGGCGCGGCTGAACTATCTGCTTTACGGAGGCGACGCGACTTGAGCAAATTACAATCCTCGAAGGGCAAATACTACTTGCGGGACGGCGACAGGGCGACGTTGCTGTTGGACGTGCGCACGCCCCTCCTCAATAAAAGTTGCCTCCATTCGCACCGGCTCGACAAGCAAGGCAACATTGAGTATCCGCTCCGCACGACGGTCAACGAGGCGGCAAAGCGAATCTTCCTAAAGACGCCCGTAAGCATGGGGGAATTGGTGGCGTATCTGCGAATCTTCGCCCGACTCCTCGGCAAGCCGCAAGTGCATCACGTCCTGCGAATCGGGCAATGGTCGCCGCTCGACGAGGAGCTTGCACAGATTTTGCCGCAATTCAACCCCGCCAACAAACTCTACTGTTTATCGGCGACGCGCCCGCTCGGACGTATGCCGTCGGTTAATTTCCTGTTCGCGGAGGGCGACGAATATCTTTTACCCGAAGAACGCTTCGACACGATAATTTTCCCCGATTCGACGTTGCCGCTTGAAGTGCTGTTGGCAGTCAAACCGTACGGGCGGATATATTTCATAGCGCAGGACGCACAGGAGGCGTTGCGGGCGCACGCGCAAGCCTTCCCGTTGACGAATCAATTTTCGCTGTTCGAGCTGGAGGTATCGCCGCAACTCAGGCAGGAGTTTAAGCAACTAACGCCGCAAGGTCAGCTTGACGAAAAAAAATCCGCGATAGCCGACATCATCGCCAAATTGCCGGCGGTGCTCAAGAAAAAAAATTCGCGGCTTGACGAGTATATCGCCGAGGTGATTCACGCCGAAAAACTTTTGGCGGAGATTTTCCCCGAACTTCACAGCGAAACCGTCAAGTTCAATTTCAACCTGCTTAAGGAATTTCTGATTGATTTGCGGCTCGGCAACGGCTCTGTCGCCCGCCTCAGTCGCCAATACGAAATCCTTACGCAAGACCTTATTGCCTGTTGAGTTTTTGGAGGTGACGGCATGGCAAAGGAGAAACGCGGCGCGTATGCGTTTCATCATTCCGGCAGTTGGTGGAATCAAGCCCTTTTGAAGGACTGCGGAATTATCCCCTACGTGCTTTATAAAAATCACGGCTTCCGTTCGGTTATGATTAATTTCGGCAAGCCCGCGCCCGAAAAGTTTCCCTACCTGGAGAAATACGTTCGCGGCTTGGAAATGGATTTTATCCCCGAAAACACGATGCAAGCGCGATTCGCCTAGACGCGCACGCCGCCGACATGGATTTGCTCATTTGCCACGGGGCTTATCCCGAATATCCGCCGCTCGTCGAGCACTATAAGCGCGTGCGTCCCGACGGCAAGATTTACTTGGCGACCGACATGAATATCGGCTGGGCGGGCAGAATCACGCACAATCAGCCCGATTATAAAAAGTTCCTTCAATCTTGCGACGTGGTTGCTGCCAGTTGCCGTGCCACGCAGAAATATATCGCGGCTAAGTGGCGCGTGCCCGTCGAGCTGATTCGCAACGGCTGGTACAATTTTCCGCAGACCTCCTTTGATAATCTGTTTGAGCGTAAGGAAAATATTATCTTGACGGTCGGGCGAATCGGTACCGACCAAAAGCGCAACGAGGATTTGCTTAAGGCGTTCGCCAAAGTTGCCGCCGACTTGCCCGATTGGCGCGTCCGACTTGTGGGCGGCGTCGACAAAAAGTTTAACCCGTTCAAAGATAAATTCTTTGCCGAACACCCCGACCTTCAAGAGCGCGTGACCTTTACGGGGCACATCTCGGATAAAGCCGAACTTGCCGACGAATACAAGCGGGCAAAGATTTTCTGCATGACCTCAACGTTTGAAGGCGGCACTCCCAACGTGGCGGCGGAGGCTTTATTCGCGGGAGACTTTATGATTTTTTCCGACGTTGATTCGGCTCAAGAGGCGATTGGCGGCGGCAAGTGCGGCAGAGTTTTCCCGATTGGCAACGTCGACGCTTTGGCTAAAATTTTCCGCGAGGTCTGCTCCGACGAGGATTTGTTGTTAAAGGGCGGCAAACACTCCGTCGAATACGCCCGCCGAAATTTCGACGCAGAGCACATCGTGGCGCGATTGCACTATCTGCTTTACGGAGGCGCGGCATAATGAGTTACTTGACTTTTGACAACGCGGGAATCACGTTCCACGACGCCGCCGACAAGCCGCAACGTTTAATCGACTTTTTAAACACGGCGGAGAATCGGAGCGATTTGGCGCAAGCGGATTTGGTAAACGGCGTCCAAAGCGACATGAAGCGATTATTCGATAACACCGCCGAGGGCATGATACGGCTGGTAATTTTCCTGCGAATCGCCGCCCGCCTCATACGCAAGCCGCAAAAGCATCACGTCCTGCACGCGGGGAAATGGTCGCCGCTTGACGAGGTGTTGGCGTCCTTCCTGCCCAAGTTCAATGCGCAGAATTATCTTTGGAGCTATTCGCCGACGCGCCCCGTAGGTAAGTTTTCGCACGTGAACTTTGTCTTCGCCGAGGTAGACGGGGGGGGGATTATATTCCCAATGACGCCTTCGCCTCGATAATCTGTTCGGAGCAAAAGCTTCCGTCGACGGAAATGTTCTTGGCGGCTGAAAACTTCGGGCAAGTATATTTCCTCGCGCCGCCGCCGAGCCTGCCCGATTATCTCAAGCCGCACGTTCAGACGTTCGACCCGGATAAAAATTTTTCAATCGTCGAGGTGGAAGTATCGCCGACGCTCAAGCAGGAATTGATTCGTCGTTCGCCGCGAGGTCAGCTGGAGGATAAAAAGAATTCGATTCGGCGGACGGTTAGCAAGGTGCAGGAGGTCGCCAAGAAATTCAACGAGTTGCCGCCGCAAGATCGCAATCGTCATCTGGACGAATACATTGCCGAGCTTACGCGTGCCGAGAGGCTCCTAAACGAAATTTATCCGCAACTCCACTCCGACACGATTAAGGTTAATTTCAACATGTTTAAGGAATTTCTGATTGACTTTCGGCTTTACGAGGATTGGCAACTTAAAAAGCACGCCGCCGAGGATTTGAGCCGGCAAATACAAATTTTGGCGCAGGATTTGAACAGCCTATAGGAGGAATGTTTTTGACGTTAGGAAAGAAAATCGCCCTGTTGACGGCAGCGGCGATGATATATTTGCCTTGCGCGGGGCACGCGGCGGAAGAGGACAGGGAATTGGCGTTGATAGCGGCGGAACAGGAAAATTCGGGCGAGGAGCAGCTGGACGATATAAATCCGGCGTTGACGGAAACGATAACCACGGAGCGGGCGCAGGAGACCGATAAGGAAATCCGCGAGCGCAAGAAAAAACTCAAGCAGACGCGCAAGGAAAAGGAATCGGAAAATGAGCGCAAGCTTGAGGAAAGTACGCGACGCGACGCCACACGCTCCGAGGAGCCGACGATAATAATCGACCCGAACGAGACACCGCCGCCCGTTGAGCCGATTAAACCTTCGCCGCCCGTGCAACAGGTAACCCCGCCGCCGACTGAGCCGGTTAAACCTTCGCCGCCCGCCGTCGTGCCGCAAAAGATTGAGACCGTCGCCATGCCCGACCCAAAAATCCTCTATGCCAATTTCAGCGAAGTATCCCGCGCCGTGAAGTTTATCCCGCTTTATATGCCGAGGAAATCGGGCTACGAGATAGCGGCTCTCTACGCGGGGCAGGGCATAGCCGAGGTTCGCTACGGGCGCAGATGGGAGCCGACCGTTTCCTTGACCGTGCGCACCCGTAAACGCGCCGACGGCGAGCCGCCTCAAGATATTAGCGGCGTTACGGGCGTCAAGTGGCGCGTCGACACCACGACCGGCACCACCATTTACATTGCCAAAATCTCCGAGACGCAACAGGTCGCGGCGTGGGCTGTCGGGCATTACACTTTCTCCGCGCAGGCTGAAAATCTGTCTTACGCGGGCTTTCATTCGCTGGTTGCCGATGAACTTGTCGAACTGTCGACGCATTATTATTTGGACTTGTAAGCCCCCCTTTTTATCAAGCGTGGGCACGCGGAAAATTTGTCATGTTGTCGGCTCGTCGCGCTGATTCGGCTAATCTTGATTCTAAGTTTTAGGATCAACTTTCTTTGAGCGAGCAAAGAAAGTTGCAAAGAAACTCGCCTCGCAGGGGCGGATACCGTTTTATATTTGAAAATTCGTCCCTAATCCTTAATCCCTAATTCCTAATCCCTAAGGAGGTTTTACTTTGATTGAACGCTACACTTTGCCCGAAATGGGTAAGCTTTGGTCGATAGAAAATGAGTGGCAGACGATTCTTGACGTTGAACTTGCCGCCTGCGACGCCATGGCTGAACTCGGCGAAATTCCTATCGAAGCCGCCCGTAACATTCGCGCCAAAGCCAACTTCAACCTCGAACGCATTCACGAAATCGAAAGCGTCACGCACCACGACATCATTGCCTTTTTGACTTGCGTCGGCGAATATGTCGGCGCGGACTCCAAATATATCCACAAGGGCTTGACTTCCAGCGACGTGAAAGATACCGCGATTTGCCTCATGATGAAGCGTTCGGCGGAGATTATCCTTGACGACCTGAACAAGTTCCGCGAAGTTTTGCGGCGTCGTGCGGTTGAGTTCAAACATACGGCTTGCATAGGCAGGACGCACGGCATCCACGCGGAGCCTATGACGTTCGGGCTGAAGCTTTTGCTTTGGAGCGCGGAGGTTGAGCGCGATATTGAACGCGTTGAACACGCCAAAAAAATCGTCAGCGTCGGCAAGCTCAGCGGCGCGGTCGGCACCTATTCAAATATCGACCCGCGTATCGAGGAGCTTGTCTGCCGTAAACTTGACTTGACGCCCGTCCGTTTGGCGACGCAAGTCATTCAGCGCGACCGCCACGCCGAATACATGACAACGTTGGCGATAGTGGCAAGCACGTTGGAGAAAATCGCCACCGAAATTCGCAACCTGCAACGCACCGACATTCGCGAGGCAGAAGAATATTTTTCACCCGGTCAAAAAGGCTCCTCCGCCATGCCGCACAAGCGCAACCCGATTAACTGTGAACGCGTGGCGGGTATGGCTCGGCTCGTTCGCGGCAACGCAATCGCCGCCATGGAGGACATCACGCTTTGGCACGAACGCGACATTTCGCACAGCTCCGTTGAGCGCGTTATCCTCCCCGACTCCACGATTAACGTTGACTATTGCACGCGCAAGCTTACCAACATTGTTGACAAGTTGCTTGTTTATCCCGACGCAATGTTGCATAATATGAACCGCACGGGCGGGCTGATTTACAGTCAGCGGCTCATGCTGGAGATTGTCGGCAAAGGCGTCCTGCGCGAAGACGCTTACAAGTGGGTACAGCGCAACGCAATGAAACGTTGGCTCGAAGGCGCAGACTTCCAAACCAACGCCGCCAATGACCCCGACATTACGAAATATCTCAGCGCGGAGGAAATCGCCGCCTGCTTCGACCATAAATTTTTCCTGCGCAACGTTGATATGATTTTTGAACGTTTCGGACTTTAAGGAGGTTACGACATGATTAAGGGCAATATGCTGTACGAGGGCAAGGCGAAGACGGTTTTTGAGACCGATAATCCCGCCGAGTTGCTGGTTTACTTCAAGGACGACGCCACGGCGGGCAACGGCGCGAAGCACGACATCATCGAGGGCAAGGGCGTCATCAACAACAAAATCAGCGAATTCTTTTTCAAGCAGCTCAAGGATCGCGGCGTCAAGAGTCATTTCGTCGAGAAGATTGGCGAACGCGAGATGATTGTCAAACGCCTGGACATGATTAAGCTTGAGGTCGTCGTGCGCAACATCGTGGCGGGCAGTCTGGTTAAACGTCTGGGCTTGGCGGAAGGCACGCCGCTTGCGGTTCCCGTCGTCGAATACTATTACAAGAGCGACGAACTGGGCGACCCCATGCTCAATCGCTATCACATTATGGCTCTCGACCTCGCCAAAATCGACGAGCTGAATCAAATGGAGCATATCGCCTTTACCGTCAACACGATTCTGCGCGACCTGCTCAAGGCTAAGAATGTCGACCTGATTGACTTCAAGCTGGAGTTCGGACGCTTCGACGGCGAAGTACTTTTGGCGGACGAAATTTCGCCCGATAATTGCCGCTTCTGGGATACCGTCACGCACGAAAAGCTGGATAAAGACCGTTTCCGTCAAGACCTCGGCGGCGTCGAGGAGGCTTATAAGGAAATGCTCAATCGCCTGACCATGTAAGGCGGTTCCGACATGTTGAAAAACGTCTTAATCGTTGCGACAATCGGCTTGATAATTTGCGCGGGCGTCAAGGCTGAGGCGGCAGATATTTACGTCGGCATGTCCCCTGCCACGGGCTTTGAGTGCTGCGTCATGACGAACACAATCCGCTGCACGCAAGATACGCCGATTGAGCGGGCAATGTGCACGGTCATCAAGGATTATTGAAAACTTCGGGGGATGAGGCATTTTTTACCTTGTCCCCTTTGATTTTTGGCGAGGTGTTGAGATTTATGGAAAGAGTTTTGGTGACGGGCGGCGCGGGCTTTTTGGGCTCGCACCTGTGCGACAGGCTTATCGCCGACGGGCACGAGGTTATCTGTCTGGATAATTTCTTCACGGGCAAGAAAAAGAACATCGCGCACCTTTTGAGCAACCCGAACTTTGAATTTATGCGCCACGACGTGATTCAGCCGATTTACGCCGAGGTCGATTGGATATTCAACTTGGCGTGTCCCGCCAGCCCCGTGCACTATCAGCGCGACCCCGTCCGCACGATTAAAACCAACGTCATGGGCGCGTTAAATTCGCTCGGTTGCGCCAAACAGAATTCTGCGCGGGTTTTGCAAGCCAGTACCTCCGAAGTCTACGGCGACCCGAAAGTTCATCCTCAGCCCGAAGATTATCGCGGCGCGGTTAATCCGATTGGCATTCGCGCCTGCTACGACGAGGGCAAGCGTACCGCCGAAACTCTTTTCTTCGACTACCACCGCCAACACGGGCTTGATATTCGCGTCGTGCGCATTTTCAACACCTACGGACCGCGCATGACCGCCAATGACGGGCGCGTCGTCTCCAACTTTATCATGCAGGCGTTGCGCGGCGAGGACATCACGATTTACGGCACCGGCACCCAGACGCGCAGTTTTTGCTACGTCGACGATTTGATTGACGGTATTGTTCGCATGATGCACGCCGAGGATTTTACCGGTCCTGTGAACTTGGGCAACCCCGGCGAATTCACCATGATTGAGCTTGCCGAGTTGGTCTTGAAATTGACGGGCAGTAAGTCCAAACTTGTCTATCGCCCGTTGCCTTCAGACGACCCGACGCAACGTTGTCCCGTCATTGACCTCGCCAAAGAGAAACTCGGTTGGCAACCGACCGTTAAGCTGGAGGACGGGCTTAAGCTCACGATTGACTATTTCAAGGAGAACTATCTATGACGCAGTTGACTTATAAGGATTCGGGCGTGGACATAGACGCGGGCAACGAGTCCGTGCGCCTGATTAAAGACAGTGTCCGCGCAACCTACCGCCCCGAAGTTTTGGGCGACCTCGGAGGCTTCGGCGGACTGTTCGCGCTCAAAAATTACGACGAGCCGATTTTGGTATCAGGCACCGACGGCGTGGGCACCAAGCTTAAAATCGCGTTCCTGCTCAACAAGCACGACACCATAGGGCAGGACGCCGTTGCCATGTGCGTTAATGACATTCTGGTTCAAGGAGCCGAGCCGTTATTTTTCCTGGACTATTTAGCCGTCGGCAAGCTCCAACCCGCGCAGGTTGCCGAAATCGTCAAAGGCGTCGCGGCGGCGTGTAAGGCGTCGGGCTGTGCGCTGATTGGCGGCGAAACTGCCGAGATGAGCGGCTTTTATCCTGCGGGCGAATACGACATTGCGGGCTTTGCGGTCGGCGTCGTCGAACGTAAATCGCTGATAACCCCTGCCCGCGTCAAGGTCGGCGACGTGCTTATCGGCTTGCCGTCGAGCGGCTTGCACTCCAACGGCTTCAGCTTGGTTAGAAAAATCGTCTTCGAGCGCATGGGCTTTAAGGGCGACGAATTTATTGGCGAGCTTGGCAAGACTATCGGCGAGGAGCTGTTGACGCCGACGAGGCTTTATCCCGCGACGTGCCTGCCGATTATCCGCAACCTCGGCGATAAGATTCACGGGCTGGTTCACGTGACGGGCGGCGGCTTCTACGACAACATACCCCGCGCCTTGCCCGACGGTTTGGGCGCGACGATTGACGCGGACAGTTGGAGCGTCCCGAAGATTTTTAAGCTGTTGCAGACGTGGGGCAACGTCCCGCGCCGCGAGATGTTCCGAACGTTTAACTGCGGCATCGGCATGATTTTAATCGTCGACGCGGAAATTGCCGACAGCGTGACCGACGAGGAATTTTACAGGATTGGTCGTGTCGTCGAGGGCGAGGGCGTCACGATTAACGGAGGTGAGTTCAATGATTAAGCTGGGCGTGCTGTGTTCGGGGCGCGGCACAGATTTACAATCGATAATCGACGCGATAGAGCGCGGCTACTTGGCGGCGGAGATAGCCGTCGTGCTGACCGATAAGCCGAACGTCGGAGCCTTGCAACGGGCGGAGGCGGCGGGCATTAAAAATATCTGCGTCGACAGGAAAAAATTCGCCGACCGCGCAGACTTCGAGGCGGAACTTTTAAAACACCTTAAGGGCGTCGACCTGGTGATACTGGCGGGCTTCATGCGGATATTGAGCGCGGACTTCGTGCGTCGCTACGAGGGACGGCTGATGAATATCCACCCGTCATTACTGCCGGCATTCCCCGGAGCGCACGCGCACAGAGACGTTTTGGCTTACGGCGCGAAGGTATCGGGTTGCACGGTTCATTTCGTCGACGAGGGCACCGATTCGGGACCGATAATCCTTCAAGCGGCGGTTGAGGTCATGGAGGGCGACACCGAGGAAACTTTGGCGGCGCGAGTCCTTGAACAAGAGCACAAGATTTATCCGCTGGCGATAAAGCTGTTCATTGACGGGCGGCTTAAAATCGTCGGGCGCAGAGTTGAGATTGGAGGCGGCAAAATGAAAATCAAACGGGCGTTAATCAGCGTGTCGAACAAAATCGACGTGGTGGAATTGGCTAAGAAGCTCAGCAAGTGCGGCGTGGAGATTATCAGCACGGGCGGCACCGGCAAGGCGATTCGGGCGGCGGGCATTCCCGTTACCTACGTCAGCGACCTCACGGGCTTTCCCGAAATCATGAACGGGCGCGTCAAGACGCTCAACCCGAAAATTCACGGCGGCATTTTGGCTGTGCGCGACAATCCCGAACACGTCCGCCAAATGGAGGAGAACGGTATCGAGCCGATTGACCTGGTCGTCGTCAACCTGTATCCGTTTAAAAAGACGATTCGCAAGCCCAACGTCACGCTGGAGGACGCGATTGAAAACATCGACATCGGCGGACCTGCCATGATTCGGGCGGCGGCTAAGAATTTCAAATACGTTACGGTCGTCACCAACCCCGAACGCTACGACGAAATTGCCAAGCTGATAGCCGAGACGGGTGAGGTTCCGCTTGACGTGCGCAAGGCTTTGGCGGCCGAGGCTTTCGCTCATACCGCCGACTACGACGCCGCCATTACCAAGTATCTTTCTGAAATCTGACAAAAATTGGATGCAACGTCACGTTGCCAACAGAAAATCCCCGCTCGTTTTGAACGGGGATTTTCATTTTTGGGGAGGGATTTTTAATGCTCTATGTTGTGGCGCGAAGGAAACCTTTCACAGACCGACGCCCTTTGGGAGCCGCCGTCGAAATGCCTTCGCCGATATTGGGGGAGGGTTTGCCCGGTATGTCGGGCGCGCAGTTTGTCAAAAGATTTTATCCAGACCGTAAAGGAGTATCAGTCCGATTATCAGCGTCGCGCCGAATATGCCCGCGCTGAACATCAGGATTATCGCATCCAGCGAAATTGTTTTCTTCGAGAAAAGTTTCTTCATGATTGTTGCCTCCTGTCGTGTTCGTCGTTCAATCCCTTGAAACGTTGCGCAGTATATCACGGATAAAATTTTTTGCAATGCGGAATCGTTATTGATTCATGGCGCGTTTGGTATTATTCGCCCGCTTTTGATTATGTTTGACGAAAATTTTCCTGCCGGTTATAATTTTCGCCAATTAAAACCTTATGGGAGGCGGCTGACGGACGTGGAAGTAAAAAAATTAAATCTGGACGAATTGATGCGGAAGATAAAAGACGGTGCGATTCAACTGCCCGATTTTCAGCGCGAGTGGATTTGGAGCGACGAGCAAATCAAATCGCTGTTGGAAAGCGTGATTCGTAGATTCCCGATAAATTCAATACTCTTGCTGGAGTGCGACGCAGATAATTTAAAATTCGCCTTCCGACCGATTATGGGCGCGGATAAAACCTCTGCCAAACCGCAATATCTGATTCTGGACGGGCAACAGCGGCTTACTTCGCTTTACGGCGCACTTTTCTCCGATAAGCCCTTCAAGATTGGCAAAGGCAACAAAGGCAAAAAGGAATTTTTCTACTACGTCGACATGGCAAAGGCGATTGAGGTCGTCAAGAATTCTTCGGACGCCGAGGACATAATCATTTCCGTGCCGCCGAGCAAAAAGTTGAAAGCCAAGGGCAAGAATTGGGACTTATCGACGCCCGAAAAAGAATTTGAACACGGCATGTTTCCACTCAATAAAATTTTCTCCAGCCGTCAATGGCTTCGCGCTTACGAAAAATTTCATGGCACCGACGTTGCCGAAACTTTGGCGGACGCTTTCGATGAAAAATTAGTAAAAAAAATCGAATCCTACGATGTTGCAATCGTTGAATTGAAAAAGAACACTTCGCTGAATGCCGTCTGCAAGATTTTCGAGAACGTCAACAGAGGAATTTCAAAGCTGGACACCTTCGACTTGCTGACTTCGATTTTTGCGGCGAAGACCGACGATAACGGCGAACCCGTAAGGTTGCGCAAGGATTGGGAAGACATTCAAGCGGTTTTCGAGAGCATGGGCTTGGACATTTTAAAGGCGGTCGATTGTTCGGATTTCGTGACGGCGTTGACGCTTTTTGTAAGCTATCGCAACAGAGGCGCGAAGAATTCCGTAAGTTGCAAGGGCGAGGATATTTTGAAGCTCAAACACAAGGATTATCTGCAATACAAGGGCGACATCATCGAAGGTTTTATCGAGGCGAGTAAATTTTTGGAAGAGGACGGCATTACGACGACAAAATATCTTCCCTACAAATCGCAACTCATTCCCATGGCGGCTATCTTCGCTGAGCTTAAGGCGGAAGGCAAAGACAACAAGCCGAGTCGCGACAAAATTCGCCAGTGGTATTGGTATTGCGTTTTCAGCGAGTCGTACAGAGACGGGCAGGGAGCGCGTTACGCCAAAGACATCGTGCAGGTCATGAAGTGGATTAACAAGCGCGAGGAGCCTGAAATAATTCGTAAAGTTCAAATCGACGCGGGAAAACTTATCTTGCACTTGAAAACTACTGCCTCGGCTGCTTACAAGGGCATGATTTCGATAATCCTCAAAAACGGCGCACAAGATTTTATCGCGGGGAAAAATATGGGAACGTGCACGAATTACGCCGAGAGCACCGAAATACATCACATTTTCCCGAAAAAATATTGCGAGACGCAAAAGATTGCCAAAGAAAAATACGACAACATTGCCAACAAGACGCTGATTCTCAAGGGCACCAATCGAATTATCGGCGGCAACTCTCCAAGCGTTTATCTTGAAAAGATTCAAGGCAAGCTCAACATTTCAAGCGCGGAAGTTGATGAAATTCTTGAAGGTCACCTTATCGACGCCGCGCTTTGCCGCGCAGATGATTTCGACGCCTTTATCGTCAACCGCGCAAAAAAAATCCTCGACGCCATTGAAACCCTCACCGCTCGTAAAGTTTCGGGGCGCGACAGCACGGATATTAAAAAGATTTTCGGCAAGGCATTATGACAAAAAAAATCCCCGCTCATTTGAACGGGGCAATTTTTTATTGCTAGTCGTCCAGACCGCTAAGTCGGATTTCCAGCTCAAAGTTCTTTATAAAATATATTTCGTCAGCAGTCAAGCCATAAAACTTACCAATGAGGTCGTCCAGCTTGTCTGCCAAATGCTTTGACTTGTTCAGTTTGTAATTCTTGAACTGCGTCACATGATAGGAAGAATTGTCCGAAGAAGTCCTGACCGAAACATTACGCTCGATGTCGCTCAAATATTCGTCATATAGATTCCCTATCTGCTCAATCTGCGCGGGCGTCAAACTCTCCAAGTCGAACAGCGGAAAAGTTTCAAGCTCAGATTGTTTGATATGCAATCCGTCAGTATACGTTTGCTGATAAAACCAGAACAAACTCGTACTCAATGTAGCGGAGATGACTTTGGTAAATGTTTTCGCCACATGAAAAGGTTTTTCCTGTGATGAACCCGTCGGATAATCCGTAATGACGTTGAAATATCCGCCACCAGCCGCACGATAATAAAAAGGCTCGCCGTTTTCGTCTTGATAATCACTCAAATGTTTTGGCGAATAAAAAATCCTCGACAAAATATTTCGCTGAACTTCATCGCCGATTTTTGGATAACGACCGGGCAACTTGAACTCCAACGAATCTACAAATTGAATTTTGGCTATCATTTCGTCAAGCTTTTCAGTTAGCTTTCTTCGCATAACGTTGCTTGTAAGTAGGTATTGCACAGGCGTAAAACTTTTTTGAAATGAAATAATCGATATGCGCAAGCCTGCAGAATTAAAAATTTGTTTCGGGCGATGACCATAAGACGACACACGAATAACGCGGCAATTCTTTTCCAAGAGATTATGCAGGGCAGTCATTGAGTCGCTGGAGGTCACGCTCATTGGAACGATTAAATTCACAATGCCGCCCTTGTTACAGAGATTGAAACTTTTCTCGATGAACAGCGCGAAAGTATCCGTCGAACCTTTTTGCTTGCCGCTGATAGTCTTGGTACAGAGGAAAGTTTTCTTGACGACCTTTTTATCCGCCGCAGAAATTTTCGCGCCGTAAGGAGGATTGCCGACGATAATATCAAAGCCGCCGTTGTCTCTGAAGACAGTTGGGAAGTAAAGTTGCCAGAGGATGAACGGCAACGACTTCTGCCGGGCGGCGAGTTTGTATCTTTTAGCCGGTGCAGAATCTTTGCCGAGTTGCTCAATGATAATCCTGTCGTAAATGTCGCGGATATATCGCCTGTACTCTTCCTTTTTATCGTGGTCGGATTCGTGGAAAAGGTTTTTTTGCAAGCGAATCAGTTCAGCAATCCTTATATCTATTTCCTCTTGCAGGAGTAAACCTTGTCCTTTTGCCTCCGCCATGTTGTTTAAAACTTTGCTGTGCTTAATCAGCGCAACGCCTTCAAACTCATCAATCAGACTGTTGCCGCAAATTATGTTGCAGTCGAGATTCGGGAGCGGTTTGGGCTTGAAAGAATCTTTGTCGGCAGTCGGTTCGTCGTCGATAACAAGCGTGAGCCACAAGCGGAGCTTTGCAATGTCAACCGCGCTGGGTTCTATGTCACAGGCAAAGATAGAATTCTTTATCGTTTCGAGTTTCAAGTCATACAGACTGCGCTTAAGCTTTTCGTCTCTGCCGAGATTTAGATATGCGGTCAGAACTTCGCGTGCCTTTGTAATTTCGTTGAGCATACCGAGCGGAAACGCGCCGGAACCGACAGCCAAATCAGCGACTTTGACTTCCTGCAAAAATTTATCGAGCTCGGCAAGGCGGTTAATATTCTTCGCGGGAGAAAAAATTTCGTCGGCAATCTGCAAGTCGCGATGTTCGGCGAAATTGGCGATGTCGGCGTCCTTGAAATAATCGCCGTACAGAATGAAATTTCTGATTGCGTCTTCGGGAATTTTGCTTTTCTCGACGAGATAACTTATAAGCGTTTCACGACACATGTAGTGGACGATTTCACGCGGCGTATAGAACGCGCCCTTAGATTTTCTCGTGCCGGAGTCAAGGAGATTTTCAAAAACCTTCCCCAACATTTCAGGGTCAATGGCAACTTCGCGCTCGGTCGGCTCATCCTCGTTGATTGTAAAGTTGTATCTGTCGAAAATATCAAGAATCCCGTCCGCCTCGCGTCCTTTTTCTGTCACATTGGAGAAAATTTCGTTGGGAATGGAAAAGTTATTCTTTTGCCAGTCGTAATTGTCCAGCTCCTCAAAGAGACCGCCGTTCAAAAACGGAATGCGCAAATTCAACTGCGGATACAAGTCATTTTTACGACTCCTGTCGACGTTCAGGGCAGTATAGAAAAGCGGCTCCAATACCTCGTCGAAAAAATTTTTCCCTGTCGATTGATTCGCTTTAAAAATATCTCTCATGAAGTTGGGCGAACCTGTACCCCACGCGGAATCCTTTTCAACGCCGAGCCAGCCTTTTTTCTGCAGGAAGTACAGGAAGACAATCTGCCCCAAAAGTTTCTTGGCAAATTGCTCAGCGGTAAATCCGTGCGCTTGAGATTCGGTCTTGAACTCAGGATTATTCTCCAGATAGTCTTTGACTTGATAGAATTTTTCCGCGTACTTGTCAAAGAATTCCTTCGTGACTCTCTCGACACTGAAAGCCTCTTCCAAGTCGTCAAGTGTGACATCGGAAGAATCATCTGCAAAAATCGGAAAGAGCTGCCGGTAAGCCGTCGTGCAGGGTTCATTTTCCCCGACGAGATAAGAATATCTTTTCGCGGGCGTGATTGTAACTTTTCCGCCCTTACCGGCAACAAACTCGTGATCCAGTCGTACGAAAGAAAGCCGCCATTTTTCCGGCGCGGCGTCCGAATAGAACGCAACAATTGCACCGTCAACCGCTATGTCATCTTCAATCAGAGCTTTTACAAAATTTCTCTGTACTGAGCGGGCACGTTCGACGGATTTATTTCTTTGAAGGTTCACGGCGAGGACTGCAATATCATTCTGCCTGCCGAGCGTGTAAAATTCTTTGATATGCTCAGAAAAGTTTTGCGGCGATTTCTGCGGTCGAGTGGAAGAAATTCTTAAGTCCGTAAAAAATTCCCGTACAAATTTTGCGAATTTCTCAAGGCTGTAAGCACTTTGCAGAACGTTTTCAAAAATTTGTTGCTTAAGAGTCACACGAATCAACTGCCTTTCAAACTGCACGACAGAATCACTTGCCTTTGACGCTCAGAGAAATTTTCTGCCCGTTGTCTGCCGAATAAATATTTTTCGTCGATAATGTCATAAATCCTTTTGAACAACTGAATCGGGTCTTTTTCGGTTTTAATGGCTTGATTTATTTTCTGAACGTCTCGCGCAGGTATGTCGCCCTCGTTAAATGCGTTGATAATCCGACGGATAATTTCTTCTTGGTCGTCAGTGAAGTCCGGAATTTTGGCAAGTGCTTTCAACGTAGATACAACATTGCGAACGTTTGTCGGCGTTCGCGTCGACCTAAACATATCGGCTTCATTTTCTTCAAGCAGAATCTTAAATTCGTTACAGTTAGCGGCATACTGCTCAAAAAATTTTTCGCCGATTGATATTTGTTTTTCGGAAGGTTCACACTGCAAAAATTCTATCGCGTCCAAAAATGAAAGTTGCTCCGTCTTACTTGCGTCCGTCACAAAGAAAGTCTTCAAAGCTCCGCTACGTGCGAAAGTCAACGTTGATTCCGCCTCGACTTTATCAGAAAGTTTTCCCGTGCGAGCTTTTTTCGGCAACCGCTTTATCTTCTCAAACAAAAATTTATCGCTGTCACGTATCTCGCGGATAGTTTTCAGGTATTCCAGTTCGGGATTTATCTCCTCGTCTTCGCCGCTCAAATTTGCATTCAGCGTATCGAACAAATTTTTTGGTGATACGTCTTCCGACTCGGATAGGTACTTAAAATCTTCGCCGAGTGTTTCATGAAACATCTGCAACTTCTCCAATATGCGGTCTTCCAATGGCAAATGTTTTTTCGTCACATCTGTCGGGAAAAAGTTGAAGACAAAAATTTCGTCGTGCTGTGTACCGACTCGATTGATTCTGCCGACGCGCTGCATGATTCGCGTAGGATTCCAAGGCAGGTCATAGTTTATCAAAGAATCCGCGCGGTGAAGGTTTACTCCCTCAGCCAATACATCGGTCGTTATAAGCACATCAAATTTATCTTCGGGATTTGTAATTGTCGGGTCAAAATTTCTTTCAATCTTTGCTTTCAAGCCCTCCGAACTGCCGCCGCTGAAAACGATAATTCTGTCTCCGAAAATCTTTCGTAACTCACGGTAAAGATATTCGGCAGTCTCTCGCGATTCAGTGAAGATAATCTTTTTGTTGCCTTGAAATTTTGCATTGCTCTGAAGTTCTTCTTTAAGTCGATTGAGTTTCGGGTCGCTCGTGACGGACTCCCAAATCTTCCGCAAATGTTTCAGATTGTTCAAATCACTTTGCAAATCTGCAGCAAATTGTTCGCTGAACTCGGCGGATTTAAAGTGCAATGCCTTATCCTCTTCAACAAGTCGCATCAACTCGTCTTCGTCGCCGCTATTTAAAAGTTCATAAACATCAACCTGCTTGCTGATATACACATCTTCTGACGAAAACATTTCGATAAATTTTTGATATGACTCCTCAAAACGACGCAACGTATTTCTAAACGCGAAAAAACTGCTCTCCAGACGCTTGACGAGGATTGACTTCATAAATCCTCCCAAATTTCTTTGAGCGGTCTGCATCTTCGCATACTTCTTTGAAGGCGGCAAATACTTCAGCGGCATATATCGGGCGTACTTGAAATTTTTAATTATGCTGACTGTATCCGCAAAAGTTTTCTCAATGTCGGCGTCAAAATCGTAAGTAACAGGGAAAGGCGTTCCGAGCTTAGGAAACTTCACGCCATTTTTCTTCAAGTCATCGGAATAGTACCTTGAAATCTCATTGCGTGTCCGACGAATCATTATGTAGCGCAAAATCTTATCGCGGATTTCTCCGGAATTTTTAGCGAGTTGATTCAAATATTCCGGCGAATCCTTTTCAAATTCTTTAGCTTTCTTCTCCAGTCTGCCGAAAAATCTTTCAAGGTCGCGTACTCCCGCTATCGTGCTGTTGTGTTTCGATTGAAATAGCAAAATCTGACTTTCAATATCCGTCGAATAATTATTGATTGGCGTCGCCGAAATAAGAATAATTTTTTTGCCGTAACAAATCTTGTGCAACTTGCTGAAACTCTCGGTGGTCTCACGACGAAAGCGATGCGATTCGTCAACAAAGACATATTGAAACTGCTCCACTCCGTCATCAATAATTTTATCCAGTTTGCCGAGCGACTCGACTTTTGCCGAAACATTGAATTTGAACAAGACATCTTCCCATTGCTTGACGAGCACGGGCGGACAAATCACTAACTTCCTGCCCTTGTCAAGCAATTTCGCAAGCATGGCACAGATATAAGTCTTTCCCAATCCGACAACATCAGAAATAAAAACTCCGCCGTATCCTTCAAGAATTTTTTTCGCTTGAATAACCGCATCCATTTGATATTGCAAACGTATAAAATTTTCCGGCAACAAATTTTCAAGCGAAAATTCTTTATCGGCGTTGATTTCTTCCTTAAAAAATTCGTAAAGTGTCTTCAAGTAAATCTCATAGGGCGTAATGTCACTTCTGAGCCACGTCTGATTTTGAATGACCTCGATATATTCATCGCTCACAGGTTCGCCGTATTTCCAAAGCTCTTCAAACTTATCGTAAGCAAACTTTACGTCGGCATAATCCTTCAACTCAACATTAAATTCCAAATTGGTGACAAGACCTGCCTCCGAAAAATTACTTGAGCCGGTTATAACGCTGTCAACATTTTCCGTGATTTCACTTGCCAAACTTCGAGTAATGTAAACCTTCGCATGAAGCGGAGATTCCGTATAGATTCTAATTTCCAATTTCCCGGACTTTATCCACTCCAAAAATCTTTTTACTCCGTACTCGATTTTATAACTCACATCAGAATCATCAAACTCATCTTTGACCGACTTTAAAAAATTCTCCTTCGCAAATTTCAACGTTGGTGAAAATATACTACGCGAATCATCTTTCATAATCTGCGCTGTAAGTTTATCAACATTCAATCCCACAAGGATTCTAACCTTTCTTATCGACTCCAAAGCGTCACACATCAGAAAAAATCCGCTCGTCCGAAAATATCCCACTATGACATCAAAAAAATTTGCATTGCCTTTCAAGAGACTTTGAAACTTACTGTACAAATCTCTTTCCGGCTCATTCGTAAAAAATTTTAAACTTTTGTCCATTGCTCATCTTTATGTACCTTAATCTGTTATTGTTCGTCGTCCTTTTGATTGTGCTTGCGGACGATAAATTTCAGCGGCGTGCCCTCAAAGCCGAAACTCTCGCGCAGACGGTTTTCGATGAAGCGCAGATACGAAAAATGCAAAAGCTCCGGCTCATTGACGAAGATTATAAACCTCGGCGGGCAAATGTCGGCTTGCGTCACGAAGAAAATCTTGGCGGCTTTGCCCTTCTTGGACGGCGGCGGATTGACGGCAACGGCGTCGCGAATCAGCTCGTTTAAGATACTCGTTTGAATGCGCATGGATTGTTGCTCCGCGACGAACTTAACCAGCTCGGTCACGCGGTCGACGCGTTGCCCCGTCAAAGCACTGGCGTAAACCACGGGCGCATATTGCAGGAAGCCGAGACGTTCGCGCAGGTCGTCGGTAAAGCGATTGGTCGAGCGGTCGTGCTTGTTCGGGAAAATATCCCACTTGTTGACGACGATAACGCAACCCTTGCCCGAATCGTGCGCGTAGCCGGCGATTTTTTTATCCTGCTCCGTGACGCCGACGGGAGCCTCAATCAGCATTAAAACGACGTCGGCGCGGTCAATCGCCCTGAGCGAACGAATCACGCTGTAGCGTTCGACGGGAGCCTCAATCTTGGACTTGCGCCGCATGCCCGCCGTATCAATCAGCGTGAACTTGGTACCGTCGAGGAAAAAATGCGTGTCAATGGCGTCGCGGGTGGTACCGGGCACGTCGCTGACGATAACGCGCTCCTCGCCGAGCAGGGCGTTGACAAGTGACGACTTGCCGACGTTCGGACGCCCGATAACCGCAATGCGTATCTCGTCCTCGTCGCGGGTCTCCTCGTTCGTCGCGGGGAAGGTCTTAATCACGGCGTCGAGGAGGTCGCCCAAATTTAGCGCGTTGCTGGCGGAAATGCCAATAGGCTCGCCCAAGCCGAGATTATAAAATTCGTAGAGTTCGCTCTCAAGATTCGGCGTGTCAATCTTGTTGACGGCAAGGACAATGGGCTTGTCGGCTCCGCGCAGGAAGCGGGCAATGTCCTCGTCGGCAGCGGTCAAGCCGGCACGTCCGTCCGCAACGAAAATAATCGCGTCCGCCTCGTCGACGGCTATCTTTGCCTGGGCGCGTATCTGCGTCAACATTTTATCGGCGGTCTTAATCTCGATGCCGCCCGTGTCAATCAGCGTAAAATCGCGGTTGAGCCACGTGGCGTCCATATAAATTCGGTCGCGGGTCACGCCCGCCATATCGTCGACAATCGACACCCGCCGCTTGCCAATCTGATTGAACAGCGTCGATTTGCCGACGTTCGGACGCCCCACCACCGCCACTATCGGTTTGCTCATTTAAAAATTTCCTCCTAATGCTTGCCGGAATTCAAATCCGTCATGAATCGGAACAATCTGCGCGGGCGCGAAGGTTTCTCTAAGGTCGGCTAAAGTCACGTCGTCAAGGAAAATCTCCTCGCCCGCCTTGAGTGCCGTCGCCGGTATCAATATCAAGTCGCGCCGCCCGCCCGAAGCTTTTAACGCCGCGATTATGTCTTGCCCCGTCAGCAAGCCCGACACGTTGACGCGTTCGCCGAAGAATTTATTTACAACGGGGACGATTCGCACGTTCGGCTTGTCAATCAGCTTATGCAAAACTTTGGCAAAGGACGTACCGCTTACAACGTCAATTTGGAATTGGGATTGAGGAATGGGGAATGATTTTTCCGCGTCCCTGAATTCCTCGATAAAGTTGCGCGTCATGCCGATGCCGTTTTCGATTTGCGGGAAGTCGTCATAGTACTCGACGGGCGGCAAATCCCTTTCGGCAAGCAGATAGAATTCGTCGCCGAGGTAAACGAACGTCCGTCCCGACTCTGCGCGGATTTTTTTTTGAAACGCCTCGACCTGTTCGATAACTTTAATCGCGCCCGCCTTGTCGAATTGTTTAAGCGGGAATTTATCTTTGCGGTGACGCGTGACGCCCACGGGCACTATCGCCAGGCTCAAAGCGTGCGGTCGCCGCTTCAATATCTCAGCGATTGTGAAGTCCAATTCCGCGCCGTCGTTCAGTCCCGCGCAGAGGACAACTTGCGTATGATACTCCGCGCCCGCCCGTTGCAAGGCGTCCAGTTGCGCTTGAATCTGCGCGGCTCGCGGCGTTCGCAACATTTTTGCCCGTACGTCGGGATTCATGGCGTGCACCGATACGAACAGCGGCGACAGGTGATATTTTTTTATGCGGCGGAAATCTTTCGGCGTGAGGTTGGTCAGCGTGATGAAGTTGCCGAACAAAAACGACAGCCGATAATCGTCGTCCTTGATTGAAAGCGTCGGGCGCATATCGGGCGCAATCATATCGACGAAGCAAAACACGCAATGATTCTTGCAACGCTTAATGCCGTCGAAAACGGCGGACTCAAACTCCGCGCCCAGCTCCTCGTCGATGTCCTTTTCAAACGCGATAAGCTCCCGTTGTCCGTCGGCGTGTTCGATAAGCAGTTCAATATCCTCCTCGGCGAGGCGGAAACTCAAATCGATGATGTCGAGCGGCGTCTGCCCGTTGATTTGCAAAATCTTATCGCCCGCCGCAAGCTCCAATTCCTCGGCGAGACTGCCCGCCTCAATCCTGCTGATAGTTGCGTTCAAAAGAATTCTCCTTACATAAACTTACGATTTTAAGGAGCCGCCAAGGATGGCGGCTCCTCCGTCGGCGCATTTGCGTGATGCCGTCTTTGGACAAGCAAAAGAAAGTTAAATAAAATCCACGCTTGTTTGAAGGGGGGACAATCGCTCTCCGGAATTAACCGAACGCCGGCGGGTCTTTGGCAAGCTCCCAATTATATTCCGCCTCGTCGCGAAGCCCCAACTTATCGTAGCAATCGCCAATCAGCTGATAAGCGTCCGCGCAACCCCACTCCAAAGCCGACTTGCCGTCCGCCAGCGCAGTCTCGAAGTCGCCCAGCGCAAAGAACGCCAGCCCCCGACTGTAATACGCCCGCCAATTCCGCTCGTTGTACTCCAGCGCACGATTCGCATACTCAATCGCCTTGCGGGTGTCACCGTTCGTCGCGTAAATGTACGCCAACTCGCCCAAAGGAGCCGACATCTGCGGATTCAAGCCCAATGCCCGCTCAAAGTCGCGCTTGGCAAGCTGAACCTCGCCGACGTGCATATAAGTTTCGCCCCGATAAAAATAATTTTCCGCCACGGCGGGACGCAACTCAATCGCCCGCGTGTAATCGGCTATCGCCTCGTCAAAGCGTCCGACGTGCCCCAAATGAAAATAATAGCCCCGCGATTCGTACGCCAAAAAATTGTTCGGGTTAAGCTCAATCGCCTCCGTCCAACACTTAACCGCCGCCTCGTAAGCCCAATCCGCTATCACCAAGTTCAAACGGTCGCCCTCTTCAAGCTTGATGTTCGACATGAATATTTTATCCGCCGTCGCGAACTCCGCCTTAAGCGCGTCGTCTTTGGAGGGGTTATCCGAACGTTGCGCCTTAGTCTTCAGCTGAGCGATTAACTTTTCCTGCTCGTCCAACTGCCGCTGAAGCTCGCGATTCTTCTCGATAAGCGATTTGCGCTCGGATACGCCTTGGGTAAGCCACTCGTCGACCTTATCGGTATCGATACTCGCCGAAATCGTGGCGCGATACATAATGCCGCCGTGCTCAATCGGCACAAGATTATAATCGACGTTCAAGACCTTGAGGATGCCGCTCGTCATGGTGACAATCTCGTCGTCAATCAGCTTGAAATTCTCCATGCGCGAATAAGTCTTGACGTAAACGCCGGCTTGCTCCTGCGCGGCGCGTTCGGCGTAGAGTTTGGCGCGTTGCTTGGCGACGTCGGGCGTTTCAAAGTCGCTCATGATGTATTCGCCGACGCCCTCGTAAGTTTGAACCTCGGCATTGCCCACACTCGGCAGGAACAAATTGCCCGCCACAAGAGCCGCCGTCAACGCTCGGATAATCCTTTGCCGCATGATTCTTCACCGCCATTCCGAAATTTGCTTGACAACTATATCAAAGCTTGTGGAAAATGTCACCAAATTTTTGAGGGGGTCGCCTATGATAATCAGACAGAGCACCGAGGAATTGCTCGCCGAATCGCTCAAGGAGCTGGCAAAATTTAAAGGCGTCGACAAAATCACGATTAAGGAGCTTACGGCGAATTGCGGGCTGACGCCGCCGACATTTTATAATCACTTCCGCGATAAGTATGATTTAATGGCGTGGATTTACAATCGGCGGGTTGAGGCGTCGATTAAAAATTTCGGGCGCGGCGATTCGTTCGAGGACGTTGTTTGCAAGTGGATGGAGATTGCGCTGGAGGACGAACGTTTTTATACCAACTTGCTGAAGAACGCGGTCGGGCAAAATTCTTTCCGCTACGCCACGAACGACCACGCGATTAAATTACTGGCGGCGTGGATAAAGGCGCGACACAATCTGCGCGAGCTGGCGGACGAGCAAAATTGGTGCCTGCGATTTTATATGCGGGCAATATCCGAGACGATTAACGATTGGTTTTTGGGCAGACGGGAAATTTCGTCGCGGGAGCTGGCGAAGCTTTTGGTCGAGTGGATGCCCGCGCCGCTCAAGCCGTTACTTTTACATATCTGATTTTCCGTGCAAGCGGTTTACGAATTCGCCGCATTGTAAATTGAATTTATCCCGCGCCCGTCATAAACTGATAAAAAATTCACGGAGGCGATAGTTTTATGCCAATGGTTAAGGATTATCTTCATAACAAGTTCAAACACGGCATAGAGGCGGGCGTGCTTCAATACGGCGTGGGGCAAGAGACGACGTCCGCCGAGGTCGCGGAGATTTTGGCGACGAGCAATTACGATTGGCTGTTCGTGGACGGCGAACACGGCGGGCATACCGTCACGACGATTTTGGACATCGCCCGCGCCATAGCCGCCTATGACATGACGCCCGTCGTCCGCATTCCGCAAGCCGGCACGGGCATTATCAAGCAGCTCCTCGACGGCGGCATTCAGAATATCATTATCCCGAAGGTCGAGACGGGCGAGGAAACCGAAGACATCATGTATTGGGCAAGCTACGCGCCGAGGGGCAATCGCGGCTTCGGAGCGACGGCTGTCCGCGCAGGGCGATTCGGTCGCCACGCCGATTATCTGGAGCGCAACGTCGATGAGATTTGTATCCTGCCGCAGATTGAGAGCGTTCGCGGCATGGAAAATTTGGAGGCTATCACAAATACGCCCGGCGTCGGCGCGATTTTTCTCGGGCCGATTGACCTCGCCGTCGACATGGGGCACGGCATTAACATTTTCCACCCCGAAGTTGAGGCGGCTATGGACGACATGATTAAGCGCATTCGCGCCTTGGGAAAGCCCGTCGGCACTATCGCCTTGACGACCGCGCAGGCTAAGCGTTTCGTTGATTTGGGCGTAAGTTTCCTGGCTCTGGGAGCCGATACGGGCTTTTTGACGGCGGCGGCTGATAATACGCTAAACACTTACAAGGAGGCTGTCGGAGGCTGAGGCGTTAAGATGTGTCGTAAGCGGCTCGTGCACGTTCACCGCCGAGGGCGTGAGCAAAGTTTACAGCGCGGGCGATACGTATTTCATACCGGCGGGCTTGCGTCACCAAATTACATTGCACGCGGGCTATTCCGAGATTGATTACGTCGACGACCCGAACGATTGAACAGGCGATTATTATATTTTAGGAGTGATTTATATGTCGGAGAGTATTCACGGCTTGGTGAAAGGCACGGAGCTTGAACCGATTATGGCGGCATTGGCACAGGGCGAGGCTAACGGTGTCATGATGTACTACGCGCTGGCGCGTCTTGCCAAGGAGCAGGGGCTTGACGACGCGGCGCAGGTCTTTATCGAGTCGGCGAATCAAGAGGCGGTGCACGCGGGCTTCTACGCCACGTTGGTCGGCAAGTATCCCAAGGATTTTTGGCAATTCGTTGCGGGCGTGGCAAAAGCCGAGTACAGCGGCAAGGCAAACGTCAAGGCATTGGCGGATAAAGTTCGGGCGGCGGGCTTGACGACGGCGGCTGACGAAATGGAAATTTTCGCCGAGCAAGAATGGCATCACGGCGTTGTTATCGACGAGCTGTTGAAAAAATACGCGCCCAGAACTTCCGAGGCTCCCGCGCAGAAAAAATGGGTCTGCAGTATCTGCGGCTACGAACATACCGGCGACACTCCGCCCGAAGCTTGCCCCGTTTGCGGTCAACCTGCCTCGGCGTTCAAGCTTAAATCCGCGATTAAAATTTCGGCGGTCAAGCTCTACGACGGCGGCTATATGATGAAGTCGTTCGCTTGCGGCGGCGGCTTGCCCGAAGGCTCCATTAAGGAGGCTAAGCTCCGTTCGAGCCTGCAAAATTACGTTATCGACACCGGCAAGGAAATTATCCTCGTCGACACGGGAGTTCCCGCCGAATTCGAGCCGCCCGCCGTCACCGACAAATCCGTTATCACTTTCGGCGACAAAATTGCCGATTACGTCGACGCGCTTAAAAATTTGGGCTACGACCCCGCGCAGGTGTCGAAGATTCTTATCACGCACAAGCACCCCGACCATACCGGCGAACTGCGCTCCTTCCCGAACGCCAAGATTTACATTTCGCGGATTGAGGCGGACGATATGGGCTTGACGGGCGATAACGTTGTTCGCGTCGACTTCACCGACGGAGCTTATAAAAATTTCGCCAAAAGCCAAAAGATTGCCGACGGCGTTTGGTATATCTTCGCGCCCGGTCACACGAAGGGCAACAGTATCGTCATTGTCGAGGCGGGCGACAAATTCTACATGATTCACGGCGACGTTACCTACAGCGACGAGGCGTTGTTGGAAAATAAATTGTCGGTCGTGTTTGAGGATTTGCCCGCCGCCCGCGACACGTTGAGCAAAGTCCGCGCCTTTATCAAGGCTAATCCGACGGTCTACCTGTCGACGCACACGCCGTTGGGCTATGAAAACCTCGCCGCGCAAAGGATTATGACGCTGCCCGACGTTGAGGAGGCTCCCGCCGTTGAGGAACAAGCCGAGGCTACTAAGGCAACCGGTACGGTTTGGGTCTGCAGTATTTGCGGCTACGAACACATTGGCGACGAGCCGCCCGAAGTTTGCCCGCGTTGCAAGCAACCCAAGAGCGCGTTCCATAAAAAATAAATCTGCGCGGAATTCTTTGCCGTCGAAGGAGGCGGCATTTTTTGTTGCAGGAGGCGCGGAAAAGTAGTATACTGCGCGAATCAAAGGAGGCTGATTGTTTTGCAGAAATTTGAAAAATGGCAAGGTTGCGGGAACGATTTCATAATAATCGACCGCGCAGGCAACGAGCTTGAAAGCCCCGAAAAAATTCGGCAGTTGTGCGACAGGCACTTCGGCATAGGCGCGGACGGCATCATTTACGTGCAGACTTCGACGAAAGCCGCCACGCGCATGAGGATTTTCAACGCGGACGGCACCGAGCCGGAAATGTGCGGCAACGGCATTCGCTGTTTTGCGCGCTACCTGCTCAGCGGCGATAAATTCTTCAGCGACGACGATTTGACCGTCGAGACCGGCGCGGGCGTCCTTACCGTCAGCATGAAACACAATTTGATAACCGTCGACATGGGCGAGCCGATTTTCGCCGCCGATAAAATCCCCGTTGACGGCTTCGGCAGTCAAAAGATTGTCGGTGAGCCGATTGAAGTTGACGGCGTGACCTACAAAATGACCTGCGTCAGCATGGGCAACCCGCATTGCGTGATTTTCGTCGACGACATCAAGAAAATCGACCTTGAACACATCGGGCACAAGTTCGAGACGCATAAATATTTCCCGCGTAAAACCAATACCGAATTCGTGCAAGTGATCGGCAAGGACAAGTTGCGCATGCGCGTTTGGGAGCGCGGCAGCGGCATAACGCTTGCTTGCGGCACGGGCACTTGTGCGACGGCGGTCGCGGCGAATCTCAACGGGCTTGCCGGCAAACAGTCCACCGTTATCCTCGACGGCGGCGAACTGCAAATCGATTGGCGCGATAACAATCATGTCTTCATGACCGGACCGGCTGAAAAAGTCTTCGAGGGCGAATTTTAATGCGCGGCTTACTGATAGTAATTTCGGGCGCGAGCGGCACGGGTAAGGGCACGATTTGCAAGAAACTCCTCGCCGAATCGCCCGGTATCGCCTATTCCATTTCCGCCACGACCAGGAAGCCGCGTCCCGGCGAAGTCGACGGCAGAGAATATTATTTTTTGAGCGTCGACGAGTTCAAAGCGTGGATTGCGGAGGGGAAGTTCCTCGAATACGCCGAGGTTTACGGGAATTTTTACGGCACGCCGCTTAATAAAATCGAGGAGCGGCTCAAGCGCGGCGAGGATATTCTTTTGGAAATTGATGTTCAAGGTGCGCTCAACGTCAAGAAAAAATGCCCCGAAGGGATTTACATTTTCCTGTTGCCGCCGAGTTTGGAGGAGCTTAAACGCCGAATCGAGGGGCGCGGCACCGAAAATCCCGAATCTTTGACGCGCAGACTTCAAAACGCCGTCGCCGAGATTCAAATCGGCTTGCAATATGATTACGTCGTCGTCAATGACACAATCGATAACGCCGCCGCGCAGATTGAGGCGATTTTGACGGCGGAACGTTGCAAGGTCGCCCGCAATGCCGATAAATTTAACTTCGAGGGAGGTTTTTAAATGAAACTCAACGCAACGCCTCTGAGCATGGTTAATCCCTCTACGGACTCGATGTTGAAGCAGACGCACAGTCGCTATGCGTTGGTCGTGCTGGCAAGCAAACGCGCCCGCGAACTTTTGAGCGGTGCGCCCTGCCGCGTGGAAAATCGCGCCAACAAATTCGTTACCAACGCCATGGAGGAAATTAACGAGGGCAAAGTCACCTACGCCCTGAAGGATTGAGCCATGCAAAGAAATATTTTAATCGGCGTGACGGGCGGAATTGCGGCTTACAAGGTCGTTGAGGTCGCAAGCCGCCTTAAAAAATCGGGCGCGAACGTCAAAGTCATCATGACGAAACACGCCGTCGAATTCGTATCGCCGAGGACTTTTCAAGAAATTACGGGAAACGCCGTGTCGGTCGAAATGTTCGCTGACGCGGCTAATTTTAACGTTGCGCACATTTCTCTGGCGAATTGGGCGGACTTAATGTTAATCGCGCCCGCAACGGCGAATTTTTTGGCTAAAGCGGCGCACGGGATAGCCGACGATTTGCTCACGACGACGGTTTTGGCGTTTGACGGGCAAATTCTAATCGCGCCGGCAATGAATACCAAAATGTTCGACAACCCCGCCACTCAAGCCAACCTGTCGATATTAAAGGCACGCGGCGTTAAGATTTTGGAGCCTGCGACGGGCGAATTGGCTTGCGGCACGAGCGGCAAAGGTCGCTTGCCGGAACCCGTAGAAATCTGCGCGGAGGTCGAAAAAATCTTCGCGCCAAAAATTCTGAGCGGTAAAAAAATCCTCGTGACGGCGGGCGGTACCGTCGAGCCGATTGACCCTGTTCGATATATCGGCAACCGCTCAAGCGGGCGCATGGGCTACGAAATCGCCAAAGCCGCCGTTAATGCGGGCGCGGACGTCGTTTTAGTTTCGGGTAAAGCCGACGTTGAGCCGCCGAGCGGTTTAAAGTTCGTCAAGGTCGAGTCGGCTTTGGAAATGCGCGAGGCTGTCTTGAGCGAATTCGCCACCGTCGACGCCGTGATTATGTCCGCCGCCGTTGCCGATTATCGCGTCAAATCGCCCGCCGCGCAGAAAATCAAAAAATCCGCCGATACCTTGACTTTGGAGCTGATTAAAAACCCCGACATTCTCCGCGAGCTGGGCACCTTGAAGAAATCCCAAATTTTGGTCGGATTCGCCGCCGAGACGCAAAACATTTTGGACTACGCCAATAAAAAGCTCGTCGAAAAAAATCTGGACTTCATCGTCGCAAATGACGTTACCGCCGAGGGCGCGGGATTCGGCGTCGCGACCAATATCGCCTCAATCATTCGCCGCAACGGTTCCGTCGAAAATTTCCCCAAAATGTCCAAAGCCGCCCTGGCAGAGAAAATCATTGAGCGTACCGCTAACCTCCTCGGAAAGCTTTAATCAGTAAAATTTCAGAAAAGTATGCTAGGCTTGCCGCGCAGGAGGTGAAGCTTATGCTTGATAAAGCGATAAAATTCTTCATAACGCTGACGTGCGCCATAGCGGGCGGCGCGGCGTTGCGACAGGCAAGCCCTTTTCTGATTTCTTACATCGACCTGGAATTTTTTAAAGTCGAAACGGGCATCTTCCAACTTACCCTCGCCGGATTCGTCTGTATAATCGCGGGCGCATTTATCGGCGGACTGCTCGGCTGGCTGGTGTCGCCCTATCTCGTCGACAAGCTCCGCAATTTTACCTCGTTCGTCGAAAAGCAGCTCAGCAAAATGCCAATCAATGACGTGATCGCCGGCGCGTGCGGATTGGCTATCGGACTCATTCTTGCCAACCTTTTGGGCAGTGCCTTCGCCCGCATTCCAATCGTCGGCAATTATATTCCAATCATTTTCAGCCTCGTCCTCGGCTATCTGGGCGTCTGTATCACCATTAAAAAGCGCAAGGAAATTACCGGCAGTTTCGACTTCATAAAGGATATTTTGCGCAGTCGCGAGGCGGAAAAGACTAAGGAGCCTGAAAAGGTCACCGCCGCCCCCGCGCCCGAAGATACTCCGCCCGCCGAACGCACCAAGGTTAATCTCGTCAAGCTCAAGGAGCACAAGGATAAAAATTACAAGCTGCTCGACACGAACGTTATCATTGACGGGCGAATCGCCGACATTTGCAAGACAGGCTTTTTGGAGGGCACGCTGTTAATCCCCGTGTTCGTGTTGGAGGAGCTTCAATATATCGCGGATTCGTCGGACACGTTGCGGCGGGTGCGCGGGCGTCGCGGTTTGGATATTCTGCAAAAAATTCGCGAGGATTCAAGCCTTGAGGTCGAAGTTATGAACGTGGACTTTGACGACGTGCAGGGCGTGGATTCAAAGCTCGTGCGCCTGGCTCAAAAGCTCGGCGGCAAGATTATCACCAACGATTTCAATCTTAACAAGGTCGCTCAACTGCGCGGCGTCGAGGTTCTGAATATCAATGAACTGTCGAACGCGGTTAAGCCCGTGGTTATCCCCGGCGAGACCATGAAAGTTCAAGTCGTCAAGGACGGCAAGGAGCCGGGGCAAGGCGTTGCCTATCTCGACGACGGCACGATGATCGTTATCGAGAACGGGCACCGCTACTTGAGTCGAACTATTTCCGTCGAAGTCACAAGTGCGTTGCAAACGTCGGCGGGGCGCATGATTTTCGCCAAACCGCGCTAACTGATTAGGAATTGGGATTGAGGAATGGGGAATGATTTTTCCATTCCTAATTTTTTTGGAGGCGATAGCAATTAAAACTGTGGCAGAAGTCTTGCGGACGGGCACGGCGCGGCTTGAAGCGGGCGGCATAGAAAATCTGCGGCTCGACGCGGAAATACTGTTGGCGCACGTGACGGGTTGGCGGCGATTGAGCTTGTACGTCGACGCGGATAAAAAATTGCCGCTCGATGCCGTGTTCCGTTTCAACGAGCTGATAACGCGGCGACTTGAGGGCGTCCCGGTTGCCTATCTGACGGGAATGCGCGAATTCATGGGCTTGGCGTTCGCCGTCAATGAACACGTCCTGATACCGCGCCCCGATACCGAAATTTTAACGGAGGGCGTCGGGGAATATCTGCGCGGACTCGGCAAGGCGGTAACGTTCGCGGATTTGGGCGTCGGCAGCGGAGCAATTACCGTTTCGATTTTAAAGTTCGTCAAATCTGCGCGGGCTTGCGCCGTCGACATATCGGAGGCGGCTTTGGAGGTCGCCCGTTTCAACGCGGAAAAGTTCCACGTCGCCGACAGAGCCGAATTTTTTTGCGGAGACTTATTCGCGCCGCTGGAAGGCAAAACGTTCGACGCGATAGTATCAAACCCGCCATACATACCGACGGCGGACTTGGCGACATTGCAGGCGGAGGTAAGGCGCGAGCCGCGTTTGGCACTGGACGGCGGAGCGGACGGCTTGGAATTTTACAGGCGGATAATCGTCGACGCGCCGAGATTTTTGGTTACGGGCGGACTTTTGGCGGTCGAGGTCGGATTTAATCAGGCGGCGGCAGTCAAAAATTTAATGGAGGCTTCGGGCTTCGCGGACGTGGAAATTTTTAAAGACTTGGCGGGGCTTGAGCGCGTAGTCGCGGGGAGGCTTTGAATGCAAACGGAAATTTTACAGCCGACGGAAGAGAATTTGCTCCGAGCGGCGGAGCTGATACGGCGCGGAGAATTGGTCGCGTTCCCGACGGAAACGGTGTACGGCTTGGGCGCGGACGCGCTTAACGTGGCGGCTTGCAAAAAAATATTCGCGGCGAAGGGCAGACCCTCGGATAAGCCGCTGAGTTTGCACGTGGCGAGCGTGGCAATGGCGTCAAAAATCGCGCAAATCACGCCGGCGGCGGAAAAATTATTGGCGGCGTTTTGCCCCGGTGCCTTGACGATAATATTGCCGAAGAATAAAATTGTGCCCGACTTCGTGACGTGCGGGCTCTCAAGCGTCGGAGTGCGTTTCCCCGCAAATGACGTGGCGTTAAAGCTGATAAGGCTTGCGGGCGTGCCGATAGCCGCGCCGAGCGCAAACTTATCGGGACAAACTCCGCCGTCGACCGCACGGGAAGTCTTCGACAACTTATCGGGGCGCGTGGAGGTAATTTTGGACGGCGGCGCGTGTCAATTCGGCGTCTCCTCAACGATAATCGACTTGACGACTTCGGAGCCGCTAATCCTGCGTCACGGAGCGATACCGGCGGAAAAAATTTGGGAGGTACTATGAAAATCGAACGCAACAAGCAAACCATGATTCGATTCAAGGATTGCATTAACACCAACGACCTTGCGCTTGCCGAGAAGCTTATCGCGCCCGAAGCCGAATTCGCGAGCCTGGTTTCGGAGGCGAAACTTTACGGCGGCGCGGGCTATCTGAGCGTGGTTGAGTTCATGCGGCGCAGTTTTTCCGACATTCACTGGGAGATTGTCGACATGGCGGCGGAGGACGATAAAGTTGCCGTGAGCTGGATTTGCAGCGGCACGCACGACGGCGACTTTATGGGGCTTGCGCCGACGGGCAAAAAGTTTTCGTTCCGTTGCATGAATTTCTACTACTTCAACGACGAAGGCAAAATAATAAACGACGTGGCGGCTAAGGGTCTGATTGGCTTATTCGAGGCTTTGGGCTTGATGAAGTCGCCGAAAATTTAACGGAGGTTACAGCATGAATTTGATGGAAGGCATGAAAAAGGACGCCGAACTTTACGCGGCAGTGGAGAACGAACTTAATCGTCAGCGCAACAAGTTGGAGCTTATCGCGTCGGAGAATATCGTCAGCCGTGCGGTAATGGAGGCGCAAGGTTCCGTTTTGACGAACAAATACGCCGAGGGCTATCCCGGCAAGCGTTACTACGGCGGTTGCGAATTCGTTGACGTGGCGGAGCAGTTGGCTATCAACCGCGCCAAAAAGCTCTTCAATTGCGCCTATGCCAACGTCCAGCCGCATTCGGGCGCACAGGCTAACACGGCGGTTTACTTCGCGCTTGCGACGCCCGGCGATACGATTATGGGCATGAATTTGACGGACGGCGGGCATTTGACGCACGGCAGCCCCGTCAACATGAGCGGCAAATATTTTAAAATCGTCCCCTACGGCGTCAGCCGCGAAACCGAGACGATTGACTACGACGAGCTTGAAAAAATCGCGCTTGAGTGCAAACCGCGCATTATCGTTGCGGGCGCGTCGGCTTATTCGCGGATAATCGACTTTGAGCGGCTTGCGGCTACCGCCAAAAAAGTCTGCGCGTATCTTATGGTCGACATGGCGCATATCGCGGGCTTGGTTGCGGCGGGATTGCACCCCAGCCCGTTGCCCTACGCCGACGTTGTGACTTCCACGACGCATAAAACGCTTAGAGGTCCTAGAGGCGGCTTGATTCTCTGCAACGACGCGGAGTTCGGCAAGCAGTTCAACAAGGCGATTTTCCCCGGCATACAGGGCGGTCCGCTCATGCACGTTATCGCGGCTAAGGCGGTGGCGTTCGGCGAGGCTCTTCAACCCGAATTCAAGGAGTATGCCGCGCAGATTATCAAGAACGCTAAAATTTTGGCGGAGACCTTGACGGCGGACGGCTTCCGAATCGTCAGCGGCGGCACCGACAATCACCTTATGCTTGTCGACCTCACGAGCAAGGGCATTACCGGCAAGGAGGCGCAGAATCTCCTCGACGAGGTCAACATCACCGCCAACAAGAATACAATTCCGTTTGAGCCGCGCTCTCCGTTCGTGACAAGCGGCTTGCGGCTCGGCAGTCCCGCGTTGACTACTCGCGGCTTTAAAGAAGACGACATGCGCGAAGTCGCCGACATTATCGCGTTGGTCTTGGACAATCCGACCGACGAGGGCAAAAAAATTACGGCGCGTGAACGTGTCGCCGCGCTCTGCGAAAAATATCCGCTGTATTGATGATTGAGCCCGAACTCCTCGCGCAGGTTGAAGATTACTTGGAACGTTATTGCTTTGATAAATGTTGGCTTGAGTATAGGGAAAAGCTCGGCAAGCCCGTCAACCTGCGGCGGCTTGTAATAGCTGAAAACGTCATCGGGCAATTTGAATCCGATACGGGGCGCACTCCCGAAACCGATAAGGCATTGGCTGATTTCGTTAAGAGTTTGCAGGAGAGCGGCTTGTTTTCCACGAGCTTAGGCGACGCCCCGCCACCGATAACCGACGCCGAACGCGCCAAGACTTTGGAGACGCACCGAAATTATTTTGCGAACTATCTCTTCGCGCTCATGGAGCAGAAAAATTTATCGGAAGCCGACCTCGCCGCCAAAGCTCGCGTAGACGTTGCGCTCTTCGATAAACTTCGCAATGAAAAAAGCTATACACCCTCCGAACGAACGATTTGGGCACTTGCCTTGGCAATGGGCTTGGATTTCGACGCGGCAAACAATTTGATGAGCCGTGCTCCCTATGCAAACCCGCTACACTATTGCCTCGCCGCGAACGTCATGGAGGAAGTACTGATAGCATTTTTCCTCGATAAGGGCGTTTACGATTTGACGTTGGCGGACGAGATTTTGACGCATTACGGCTTTGAGACGTTGGAAGTACGGGAAGACTTCACTGCACGTCCCGCCACGAAGAGCTTTCACGACGCGGGCTTGATAGACCGAATCGACCTCTACATTGAAAAGAATTTCCATGATATGCCGGCGGCTAATCGCGGCTTGAAATATTCTTATAGCGTTGCGCCCCTCGGTGAGCCGGCGGAGTCTTTGAAGACGTTCGAGGTTATTGTGCGCGCTTTGAAGGACAAAATCGGCATCGCGGGCACGCACTTCTCCGACTGCCTGTACAAGCTCATCAAGCAAAAGAATTTGACGGACGTGGAAGTTTACAAGCGGGCGCACCTCGACAGGCGAATCTTTTCCAAGATACGCAACGAAAAAGGATACATGCCGAGCAAGAAAACCGTCTTGGCGATAGTCTTCGCAATGAAATTGGACTTCAAAGCGGCGAACACCTTGTTGGCGCGTGCGGGCTACGCTCTGAGCGAAGGACGCAAGGAGGACGTGATTGCGGCTTATTTCATCGACAATCAGATTTACGATTTGTTTTTGATAAACGAAGTGCTTGACTACTATGATTGTCCGATAATCGGAGATTGAATAGGAAGTATCTTTTAATGCAATTAAGCAACGAAAATATCGCCAAAACTATTGAGGATTTACTTGTCCTGTTTGAAAAAGCCGAAGTTTCTCGGCGCGATGTCTTAAAAATTTGTTTGGTAGTGGAAGAGGCTTTGCTTCGTTGGCAAGAGCATTTCGGCATGACGCACGAGTTCAAAGTTTATAATAAAAAATGGTTCGGTGCGCCGAAAATCGTTATTCGCCTTGCAGGTGAACCGTTTAACCCGCTTAAAAATGAGTTTGAAGACGCCGACACGATTTTGAGTAACGCTGTTATGAAAAATCTCCTGCATTTGGACGAGGCAAAAACGATTTATCGCTACGAAAACGGTTACAATGAGCTGATTTCCTTTTCAACCAAAGAACGCAAGCCGATTAAAATTCCCGGCGGTTCAATAACAATCGCAATAGTTTTGGCGATAATATTTTCGTTCCTCGCGGATTTTTTGCCGCCGGACGTTCAAAATACATTGCTCAACGAAGTTGTCACGCCGATTTTGGATACACTTATGCAACTAATCGTCAGCGTAACAATTTTTATGGTATTTTTCGCAGTCATATCGAGTATTTGCGCGATTGAAGACAGCACCATGCTTGGCAATATCGGATTAACGGTTATCGGGCGATTATTTTTCTTGAATGTGCTCATAATTTTCCTCACAATTTTTGTCGGCGGCGTATTTTTCCCGTTGAACTTCGTTGAAAACGGCGACTCGTTTGCGATAAGTAAAGTTGTAGAATTATTCCTGTCAATCGTTCCGACGAATATTTTGGCGGCATTTTTGGACGGAAACATTTTACAAGTTACGGTGCTGGCATTTTTGATTGGAATTTGCATAACGCTCACGGGTAATCACACAATTAACTTAAAAAGTATTGTCATCGAGCTGAACGAGTTAGTTTTTAAAGTAACGGATAAGGTTTTTAGCATAATTCCGCTGATGATTTTCCTTTGTATCTTCCAGACGCTGGCGGAGAGCGATTTCTCGGAGTTTTTTGTAGTATGGAAGCTTGTTGCGGCGAGCATAATCACATACGCGGCGATTATTTTGCTCATGCTGATTCACATAAAGTTCAAAATAAAGCTTGGCATTACGGATTTTTTAAAGAAAATTTTCCCCGCGTTCATAATTGCGTTTACGACGATCAATGGCGGAGCCGCGTTGCCGAAAATTATTGAAGTATCGCGGGATAATCTGCGTATAGATGAAAAATTTTGCAACTTCTGGGCACCGTTGGCGTTTGTCATGTTTTGTCCGTCGGAACTGATTGCGCTGACCCTTTGCGCGATTTACGGCATTTCGGCGGCGGCAGGCAGTTTTTCGCTGATTGATTCGTTTATAATAATTTTTCTTGCGATACAACTGAGCATTGCCACACCCGACGGCGCAGGCGGAATTGCGGCGGCTTACGGCATTATCCTTACGCAATTTGGTCTCCCGCTTGAAATTATCGGCGCATTAATGATTACCGATGTCATAATTGACAATCTGTTTACGGGCTTGGATGTCGTGGCGCACGAATGCGAATTGTTTTTGGTTTCTCACAATATGGGCTTTATTGAGGAGTTTTGACGTGGACTTAGATTATTTGATTTTCCTGCAGGGGCTTCGCGAGGATTGGGGCGGCGAAGGCTTTTTTACGCTGGTATCCAACTTGCCAAAGAGTGCCTTGACGGCGGCAATCCCCGCGATACTTTTCTGGTGTATCAACAAGCACGCGGGGATATTTATCCTGTTCAACGCGGAAATCGGGCGCGTGATAAACGAATTGCTCAAGGGGACGTTTTGCGTCTATCGCCCGTGGTTTAAGGACGCTGAGTTAATCCCGTCGGCGGAGGCTGTGGAACGGGCGTCGAGCTTTTCCTTTCCGAGCGGACATACTCAATTCGCGACGGCGGTTTACGGCGGCTTTGCGTTTTTCTACAGGAAAGTCTTGCCGCCGTTGATAATCCTGCTCTGCGCGGTGGCGGTGCTAATGGTCGCGTTCAGCAGGAATTTCTTGGGCGTGCATACTCCGCAAGATGTAATCGTCGCCGCAGCGTATTCAATCGGGCTGTTCTTCGCGGCGGAGAAAATCTTTGTATGGCTGGGCAAGGATAAGGAGCGGCAACTGACATTTTTTATCGGCGGGCTGATAACCTGCGCAGTGGTGTTCCTGTGGCTGTACTTCAAGCCGTATCCCGAAGACGTTTTGAACGGAAAGCTTATAGTCGACCCTTTGACGGCACGAGCGGACGCCTTCGACGCACTGGGCTTCGGGCTGGCGTTTTTCCTGGGTTGGTTCCTGGAGCAGAAATTTATCAACTTCAAGACGAACGTATCGCCGAAGGACAGATTATGGCGAATCATCATCGGCTTTGCGATTTTGGGCGTGATAGCGGTCATCGTCTACCCGCTGCTGAAAATCTTCCTGAGCGTCGAGGCGTACAAATTCTTTAAGGCGTTCCTGCCGTTTTTCTCGATACTGTTCGTAATCCCGCTGATATTCACGCAGGTAGAGCGGCGATTCAAGCGTTGACAAAAAAATTCCCTCCGCCGAATCTTGACGGAGGGTTTATTTATTTGCCGTCGGGCTTGAGCCGCGCCATATGGAAGTTGCCCGTAACAAGCTCCTTCCTGTGGCAATGCGGACACTCATTGGCGATAATGCCGGTGTAGCCGCAAACGGGGTCGCGGTCGACGGGGTGATTTATGCTGAAGTAGCCCATATCGGCATCGTGCATGGCGCGAACCAGAGCCTCGAACGCCGAAAGATTTTTGGTCGGGTCGCCGTCCATTTCTATGTAGGCGATATGCCCCGCGTTGCAAAGCGCGTGATAAGGTGCCTCAAGTCGAATCTTTTCGCCCGCGCAAATCGGGAAGTAAACGGGTATGTGGCTCGAATTGGTCATATACGGGCGGTCGGTGACGCCTTTAATCGTGCCGTAAAGCTTGCGATTGGCGCGTTGGAATTGTCCGGCGGTCGATTCGGCGGGCGTCCCGAATGTCGTCCAGTTCCGACGCTCGCGCTTGGTGTAATCGTCCGTCCGCTCGCGCAAGTGTCCGACGATCTTTAAGCCCAACTCCTGCGCCGCCTCGCTTTGCCCGTGATGCTTGCCCGTCAACGCAACCAAACACTCCGCCAAACCGCAAAAGCCGATTGAATAGCTCGCGTGCTTGAGCACGTCCTTAATCTTATCGGTGGGCTTGAGCTTTTCCGAATCCATCCAAACGCCCTGCCCCATCAGGAACGGGAAATTGTAAACGTGCTTCTCCTCAATGACTTTAAGGCGGCACAGTAAATAATCGTGGCACAGCGTGATATATTTGTCGTAGAGGCGGAAAAATTCTTCAACGTCGCCTTTGGACTCCAATGCAAGCTTAGGCAAATTTATCGTCACGAAAGCGAAATTCCCGCGACTGCCCGACTCCTCGCGCCCGTTTACGTTGCTCATGACACGCGTCCGACAGCCCATTGTCGCCACGCAGCTGTTGTAATCGCCGGGCTTGTAGTACTGCAGATTATACGGCGCGTCGATATTGACGAAATTTGGGAAGAGCCGCTTCGCGCTGACCTTGCAGGCTTGACGGAACAAATCATAATTCGGGTCGTCGACGTTGTAATTGACGCCGCTTTTAAGTTGGAAAACGCTAATCGGGAAAATGGGCGTCTCGCCGTTGCCAAGCCCCGCGTCGATAGCGTTCAAGACCTCGCGAATCACCAGGCGACCTTCGGGCGAAGTGTCCATGCCGTAGTTTATGGAGCTGAATGGAACTTGCGCGCCCGCCCGACTGTGGAGCGTGTTGAAGTTGTGAATCAACGCCTCCATGGCTTGATGAGTTTCCTCCTCGACGTCCGCGCAGGCAAGGCGATAAATTTTCTCCGCAAGCTCGGTCGAGCCGACGATTTGCGCCAAACTGTCGACGGCGGCGGGATTAGCCCCCTCGGAATAAGTGCAAAAATTAAAATCAATTTCGCCCGCCGCAGTGACGCCGCAGAAGGCGCAGGCGCGTTTGACCTCGTCGCGAATCGCCCGCCGGAAAGACTTGCGCACGCCGTCAGCCATGGCGTAATCGAAGGCGTTGATACTCTGCCCGCCGAACATATCATTTTGGTTGCTCTGAATGGCAATGCACGCCAACGACGCGTAGGAGCGAATGGAGTTCGGCTCGCGAAGGAAACCGTGCCCAGTCGAAAAGCCGCCTCGGAAAAGCTTAAGCAAATCGATTTGGCAACAGTTGAACGTTATCAGGCTGAAGTCCTTATCGTGAATGTGAATCCAATTTTCCTTGTCAGCCTGTACAAATTCTTCGGGCAGGACGTAATTGTCGACGAAGTACTTGGAGCTTTCCGCGCCGAGCTTGAGCATAATTCCCATAGAGGCATCGGTGTTGATGTTGGCGTTGTCGCGCTTGAGGTCGATGTCCACGGAGTCGGCGAAGAAAATATCACGGTAGGTGTCCATGAGCTTTTTCTGGGCGGCGCGGCGTTGAGAGTGCTTTTGACGATAAACAATAAATTGCTTGGCAACGTCGAAGAAACCGTGAGCCATCAAGCATTTTTCGACTTGGTCTTGAATCGCCTCGACGCCGATAATCTCGTTGGCGGCAATGGAACGCTCGACGGAGTCCGTCACAAGTTCCAAGTCGGTATCGGAGAGTTTATCGTCGGGCGTTGTTGCGTCACGATTTGCGCCGGCTATCGCGCTGTAGATTTTGTCGCGGTCGTAGTTGACGCGTTGCCCCGAACGCTTACGAACTTTGACTAACTGCATTTGAATCCCTCCTTTCAAGTTAAGTGGCGCGATTATATCATTTGCAAGCCGCGTTGTGAACAGCGTCGATAAGCGGCGGCAACATGCGAAGGGCAATAAGTCAACGGCGCAATGACGCGGTGTCACAAAGTCGGAGGGGCTGATTTTTTTTTGAGGTTGGTATCAAAATGAGGAAGCTTATCGACACATATTTGACTAAAGCTTTTGTTTATAATAAATTTATTAAATTAAAAGAGGCGATTTGCCATGAAAACCTTATCTGTATTGACGTTAGCCTTACTGATTATGTTTCAAGCGGTCGGCATTGCTAACGGCAATCCCGAATCACCGGACGATTTTCGCCGACCGGCAGAAAGTTACGAGCGAATGGGCGAATACGAAAAAGCTCTTGCCGACCTTGACAAATCTGCCGCGCTCAATCCTGACGATGCACGTATCGACGATGCTCGACAAAGTATTTTAAGCAAGATGAAAAAGTAAATTTATTCTTAACGAAAAAAATCCCCCTCCAAATCGGAAGGGGATTTTTTTATTTCAGCACGGCGGTAAAGGTGACGTTGCCCTTGTCGGCGTGGACGGAATACGTTACCCAGCCGCGATTGGTCGTCCAATCGTAGGTGCCCTCGGTGGAAACCTCCTTGAGCATACGCAAATCGCGAAGAACTTCGCCCCTATCCTCCGCGTCCAATTCGGGGTTCAGCGTCGCGATTAAAAGCCCCAGGACGTTTATCGTTTGAAATGATTCGTCCTGATTTTTCGGCTCCGTCAAAATCTTAAGTTCGGTAACGTGTCCCGCGTCTCCGACAGTTCCGATGAGCTTGAGGTTGGGCGCGAATTCATGTGTGAAGCTTTTATCGCCAAGAGGCTCTTCAATCTTCAAGCCGAGGTTCGGGGCAAGTCTCTGCGCGGCGGCGTTGTACTTATCGCGGAACTCTTCGGGCGTCAGGCGAATTTCAAAGCCCGTTTCGCTGCCGAAGAGGTTTCCGTTGTTGCCGACGAACATGGCATAAATGAAAAACGCCAGACACGAGGCGGCGAGTATCAGGTTCGTCTGCCTGTCGTAAGTTGAATACTTGTACATAAACAGCCAGCCCAGCGGCGGCACGAACAGGCAAAGCGTAATCATGAACGCGGGCTTAATGTAGTTGGTCAAAGGTGTCAAACTCCTCTCGAAAAAAATCAGCCCGCCGAATTGTCTCCGACGGGCTTTAAATTTAAGGAAGGATATTATTCACTCGAACGTTTTAAATCTGAACGACTCAGCCGAGGACTTCAAGCAAGTCATCGGTGCCCGCCTTGACGTCGCCGGTCTTGAGCGGACGAACCGTGCCGTAAGCGGAAGAATTGGTGACGATAAGCGGCGTGACAACGGGATAGCCCGCCTTCTTAATCGCCTTGATGTCGAACGTGACGAGGAGGTCGCCGCGTTTGACTTCTTGACCGTCGGTGACGTGAACCTCGAAGTTCTCGCCGTTGAGCTTGACGGTATCGATACCGATGTGCATGAGCAATTCCGCGCCGTCGGGGGTGACCATGCCGACCGCGTGTTTGGTCGGGAAGATGAGCGTAATGGTGCCGTCAGCCGGAGCAACCAGCTTGCCTTCAGTCGGGTCAACCGCAACGCCGTCGCCCATAGCACGCGAGGAGAAGCCGTCGTCGGGGACTTCGTTCATGAGCATCATGCGACCGGTAAGGTGTGCGCCAAACGTAGCGTCGGGCATCTTGGGCTTTTCGGGTTCGGCAGGAGCCGCCGCGCCGCCGCCGCTTGCGCCTTCCAGAATCGAACGGTCAATCTTGCCTGCGCGGATGTCTTCAACGAATTCCTCAAAGTTAGCCTTGACAATCGTAACGCTCGGTCCGTAAATGACTTGGATAGCGTTGCCCTTAATGACGACGCCGCCCGCGCCCGTGGACTTGAGGATACCCTCGTTGACTTTGGAGCCGTCAACCAACGTCAAGCGCAGACGCGTTGCGCAGCAGTCAATTTCGGTAACGTTATCGACGCCGCCGACACCGCTGAGAATGACGGCAGATTTTTGCTGGTCGGGAGTGAGGTTTGCAAGAGCCGCACCGCCTGCGCCGCCGCCGGCAACGCCGACGCCCGTAGCTTTGCGGTACTCGTCCTTGGACATCATCTTGACTTCCTCGTCGCCTTCTTCACGACCGGGCGTCTTGAGATCCCACTTCATAATGAAGAATTTAAACGTGACGAAGTAGAGGACGGCGAACACTGCGAACAGCGGCAACATCATCATCCAGTTGGATTTGGATTGACCGGGCAGGACGCCGTAGAGGATAAAGTCAATCAAGCCGTCTGAGAACGTGGTACCCATTGCAATGCCCATGATATGGCAAGCCGCGAACGACAAGCCCGCGTAGAAAACGTGAATTGCAAAGAGTTCCTTCGCGAGGAACAGGAACGTGAATTCGATAGGCTCGGTGATACCCGTAAGGAACGAAGTCAAACCGACCGAGAAGAGCAGGGAGCCGGCAGCCTCTTTCTTTTCGGGACGAGCGCAGGTGTACATTGCGAACGCCGCCGCCGGAAGACCCGCCATCATGAAGGGGAATTTACCCATCAAGAAGCGGCAAGCGTCAACCGAGAAATGCTCCGTGTTCGGCGAAGCGAGTTCCGCGAAGAAAATGTTCTGTGCGCCCATGACGGTTTGCCCGTCGATAACGGCGGTGCCGCCAAGACCCGTCTGCCAGAAGGGCAGGTAAAAGATATGGTGCAAGCCGAAAGGAATAAGCGCACGCTCACAGCAACCGAAGAAGAAGGTACCGAAGTAGCCCGCCGCCTGGACTATGCCGCCGAGCGCGAAGATACCGCTCTGCACAAAGGGCCAAACGAAATACATAATGACGCCCGTCACGGTGCCGAAAATCATGCAGACGATCGGGACAAAACGCGTGCCGCCGAAGAATGAAAACGCGGGCGGGAGTTGCATTTTATAAAAGCGGTTGCAAAGTTCCGCCGCCACGAGACCGGTAACGATACCAGCGAAAACACCCATCTGCAACGTGACGATACCGAGGACTGACGTTATTGCGCCTTCCTTGACGCTGGGGTCAATCGAGCCGTCGGCGTGAATCGAGCCGTCGAGCCCGAGGAAGACGTGAATCGTCGTCAAAAGCACGAGATAAAAAATTGCTGCGCCGAGAACCGCGATACCCTTTTCCTTTTTCGCCATGCCGAGCGCGACCGCCAATGCGAAAATCAGCGGCAAGTTGCCGAAAATCGCTCCGCCGACGTTGGAAAGAATCAACATGAAACTGAACAGCGCACTGCCGGGGTGAAGAGTAGCCTCCAAGCCGTAAGCCGCGATAGTTGTCGGGTTCGAGAATGATGCGCCGATACCCAACAGGACGCCCGCGAACGGCAACACGGCAATCGGCAGGAACAACGACTTACCGATCTGTTGCGCTACGGCAAATGCCGAACTTCCTCCTTCGCTCATCTTAAAACCTCCTTACTTAATCAACAAAAAATTTCCGAGTGAACCAAAATCCTCCTTACGATTATATTTATATTTGGAGCCAAAACTCGATGTGCTCCGCTTGCAAAAGGAGGATGACCCGAAACGAGCCTCCTCCTCTTGCAAAATAATTTTCAGAATTATACACGACGCCTAACCTTTTGTCTAGCGATTGGTCGGTTAATTTTTATCACCTGCAACGATAGCGAACCAGTTTTCCCGCCTTTTGCACCTCGTAAAGTTTCGGGAACGCCGCGACGAATTTGCTCAACGTGCTGTGCCCCAAGCCCTTTATGCTGATTTTTTTACTGCGAATGTTTTGCCCCGCGCACGTCAAATCGACGAAGCCTTTTTGGTCGCCTTGAGCCGAAGCCGTTTCGCGCAAAATATTATGCACTTGTCGGAGCTTATCAGCGGCGGGAGCTTTCGGCTCTATGCAACGGTAGCAGAAATTTTTGCCCGTCGCGTCCTGCCGAGTTTCGTACAATTTCGGGAAGGCGGCTATAAAATCGCGGAGATGACTGTAGCCGAAATCTTTGACGCCAAAGCCGAGATGCTTACTCTTAATCGCTTGCCCCGCGTGATTGAGCAGGGAAAAGCCCGCGTCGTCCCCGTGAGTCCGCGCAGATTCGCGCAGGATGTCATGAAGTTGGCGGAGCTTTTTATCGCGTTCGCTTTGGAGCTTGGCGGTGGGAATTGGAATGACTTTGGGGCTTGCGACGACGGATTGAGGCTTTTCGACGGGCGGCGCGTTATCGTCGAACAGCGACAGTTGAACGGACGCGGATTTTTTCGTGACCTTAGAGGGCTTGGCGGCTTGAACTTTGTCGGCGGCTTGAGCGGGAATTTCTTCGACGGGCGCGGATTTTTTAGACTCGGCGGGCGGAGCCAGGTCGATGAATTCACTGCAAGCGGAGCGGAAGGAATTGGAAACCTGCGCGGTGCCAAGCCCCAGGACGGTGACGCCGCCCTCGCGCAGACGAATCGCCAGCGGGGTAAAATCGCTGTCATTGGAGACGAGCGCGAAGACCTCCGCCTTGCCGTCGTGGAGCACGTCCATTGCGTCAATCGTCAGGGACATATCGGTAGCGTTTTTGCCCGTGGCGAAGTCGGGCTGTTGCACGGCGCGAAGGGAACAGTTCAGAATGCATTCGTTCCAACCGTGCAGGGAAAACTTTTCCCAGTTACCGTAAATGCGGCGGATAAAAATTTCGCCGCGAGCCTCCAACGTATCGATGATTTGCTTGCCGAATTTCGCCGAAATGTTATCGGCGTCGATGAAGAGCGCGATTTTTTTTGTAGTCATGTGAACCTCAATAGCAGTCGAACGCCCGAATCGCGCCAAACATAATATAATTGCTTGCCTCGACGGGGTCGCCCTCGATTATCGCCAGCTCTACGGTTTTGAGGTCGTCGGTCGCGATTTGAATTCGTTCCGCGCCGTACTCCTCCCAAACGCGTTTCCAAAGATTTTTGCGCGAGCCTTTGCTGTCCTTAAAAATTTCGCGGTTATAGAAAATGTTCATAGACGCCTCGGTCTTGGCGGCGTCGCAGTTAAAGAAGATGAACGCTTTGCCTGGTTTGGGCATAAATAAAACTCCTTTCAAAAATTTACGCATGCGGCGATTATAGCCAATTCGATTCGTCCGCGCAACGTTAAATTTTCTAAGGAGTTCAATCCTGCCGTCACTTGCCGACGCAGAACTTGGAAAAAATCTCGTTGAGTACGTCCTCGCC